>Ga0181612_112267_pt1 | contig 13041 bp, 6 predicted proteins | sample HoacroProtozoa21_FD_119630 | JGI IMG/M metagenome (GOLD analysis project Ga0181612, IMG submission 119630) | Hoatzin crop microbial communities from Cojedes, Venezuel. Combined Assembly of Gp0051906, Gp0051904, Gp0051908
AGTGTATTTCCAACCTTCTTTCTTTTCAGATGTATGTGATTCTTCCCACTTTTGAAGCCTCATTAGTAGTTTCCTCTTCTTTAGGGCATCAGTGTGATTCCTGTGAAGCAAAGGAACACCCTTTTTTTAAGCCACTTGCTGTCTGTGAATTAATGCTTCGTATTTCTTTTCATAGCAGGTTATTGTCCTTGTGACAACCACAGCTGCATATGCAGACAGAAGATCAGGCGGTAGTGGCTGAGCTATCTTATTCCACATTTGCAAAGCAACATTTTGGATACAATACTTTTGAGTTTTTCCCTTCCCACTTCCCTTCAATATATATAATTGATATGTATTCAACTCTGTTGGCATTGTAACAAATGCATAGCAGAAAACTAGCTGTAGTGTATTTTACCTAGTTGCAAGGTAGTGTCCTTGAAATTTGAGGGAACGAGTTTCAAGCAAGACAGGACTGCTTCCACTGTGGCAATCACTGCACTCATTTACAGGGCATTTTTGCTTGGATTCAGGGTTTTTAATAGAAAACCCCCCAAAAAAGATTCTGAACTAGGGGAGCTGACCTTACGTTTTTGTTTGAGTGACTCAATTTTATTTGAAGGCTAAAAAACAAAAATGCCACCAATTTTACGGAGTAACTGATGTTGGTGCTATAGCTTTTGTATAACTTTAAGGGGGTCTTCTCCACTCCCTTTACTCCCTTCTTTCTCCTTCTTTCTGTTTTCCTCTAAAACAGAGAGTCTTGAGATGAAAGCTTGGCCTTCTGAAGCCAGTGGGAGTTTTCCCATCCAGACCCCATGCCTGGAAGAGAGAAGGAACACCACTGGCTCATTACTGTCTTCCTCTGAAAACGTAAAGCAAAGAACATCACACGCCTCAATCTTGGCAGGGTTCAGAAAAATCTTTGCAGCATAAATACTAATGATACACCCTTTTGCTTACAGTGGCTTTTTAAAGCAAGAGTTTTCAATCTTTTCCAGCATGTTTTACTTGCTTGTTTTATTTCTTTGTGGAGCTTCTGCCTTTTCAGTCAGTAAGTAAATGGATGATTTTAAAGACCATGATTAATCTTAAAGGGGAGGAAGGGAGGGTGGCTGTGTTCCCCCTGCTGCACACAGCAAGCACTGATCCATGTGAAGAATTTGGGGGGTTCTGTTCACCTCTTTTTTTTAAGAGGAGGGTGCCCTGGAGCGAGCATCCTGTCAGAGTATTTTCAAAGAAGGGACATAATCATCTGTAGCTTTCCCATTGTCCCACAAGCTATCTTCAGGTCACCTCAGAGTATTGGGTTGGCTTAGACTGGTGAGTTCATTCAGTGCTTACACTGCATGTTGTGTGGCTTCCCAGATGCCCTGTGAAAACTCAGGCAGGCGTAGAAGGAAATTGGGAATGCAGTGTTTTCATTCATGGCTGAAGGAAAGCTTGCACTGGGCTATAGGAAAAGTTTTATCATGGTCAGATTTAATCCAAACCATTCTGTGTAGTTGCAATAATAAATTTTCTAGTTTCCAGGTAATATACTTTAACTACAGCATGATACCAGTGATAGATTTCTTTTTTTATATACTCTAAGGCCCTTTATAGCTTTTCCAGTTCAGGGTAGATTTAAGATGTTGACAAGTGTCTTCAGAGACAATAAGGATTTTCGATTTCATCCCTCAACGCCGCTGCTGAATAAGGCACTGCTACTTCAGTAAGGATTTCAGCAGAAGCATGCAGGGAATTTCGTTCTTCTTACATTAACTATTGCAGAACACTCGATTTCTGTTTTGCAGACTAACAAGGGGGATGAGCTCTCGAATCGCATCCAGAATACACTGGGCAACTATGATGAAATGAAAGACTTGTTAACTGACCGATCAAATCAGAGCCACCTTGTTGGGGTTCCAAAACCTGGGGTTCCTCAGACATCTCTCCCCAAGCCCGATGAACATCTTATTGCAGACTCGAGACCGCCGCCTCCTCCTCCCGTTTCCAGCACTACTTCTTCCACACCAGCAGCCCTGTCAGCCCAGCAGAGCAAAAGTGCCACGATGGGTTGGCAGAAGGCCGGGCACAACGCCGCTTCCGATGGACAGCAGAGACCGAGCAAGCATGGGCACCGGTTGCTGGAGTCACACAAGGGTGACTTCAAACTGGCGAACCAAAAATCCAGTCTGGAGAAACTAAAACGCTATGCATCGAGTCCCACCTCCTCCTCCTCCTCCTCCAACACTGCCCAGCAAAGCTCACTGAGGGCCACACTAGGAGACAACGTCAACAGAGTGCAGCAGCCGTCAAAGCTCAATTGTAGCTCGGAAGGTGGAGCTCAAGCGCAAGAGAGGGCAGCAAAGCATGGTGGCGGGCACTGCGTCCAAAACTTCCCACCCTCTCTTGCTTCGAAGCCCAGTCTGGTTCAGCAGAAACCAACGGCTTATGTAAGGCCAATGGATGGTCAAGACCAGGCTCCTGATGAGTCTCCAAAGCTGAAGTTACCAGCAGAGACGACCAAGTCGTATAGGGGAGTGCCTTCTAACAAGCCTGATACGGCCAGGACCAAGTCAAAGATAGCCAAGTTCAGCATTCCTAAGCAAGAAGAGGTAAGTGTTTTTATGCTTTTTATGACATACTCCCTTGCATGGATGAATGATGCCTTAGAACTGCGAATTGCGTTTGTCTCTCTACAAGTTTTTAACATACTAGTTTGCATGTTGGACTTTTTTTTGACAGTGACATAGTACATGGCAAATAGCAGCCTCACAGTAATGTAAAGATATCTCAATAGCGAAATGCTTACCGTCTTGAGGACCAGAACACTTCCTACAATGGCATATTTTTTAATAGTATATATTATTTCACTGACTTTTTTTCCTGTCTGGATATTTTTAATTTTTTTTTTTTTTTTTGCTAGGCAGGTGTATTACTTCTAACTGTTTGTATTTCGTAGACTTCTTTCTCTTTGGCAATAATTAAATGAAGTGCTTGTGATCAGAAGTACTTCTGCCATCCTCAATGATGTCAAAGTAGTTTCGCAATATAACTAAATTACTTAAACAATACGAAAATTGTGGAATAGATGAGAATATAGCAATGAGACTCCCCTTTTAGTTCACAGTATCTGTTTCTGTTTCAAACCAATTTCTGAGAAGGTTGAGGTTTCCTTCCTAAAGAATCACCATCTGTAGAAACCCAGCCACGCTACAGGTATGAGGACACGTCTGAAAAAGCTTTTAGACAACATTTCTGTTATCAGCAGTAGATATGGAAGATTTCTGCTTGGACTTATTTTATGTTAATGTATTTCACATTCCGTTTATGCCTGTAGGACACCTTACTTTATCAGTTACACATTCTGTGATTTTCTGTTTGATATTTTTGGATGGGGAGGAAATGGCTGGTTTTGGCTGAATAAAGGGTGGCGTTTTTTTCTGGGGTGTATTCAGAGGCCTGTATGCCAATACAGAGGTGGTCACATCATTGTCTGCTGCAAATTGGTAGAGCTCCCATGACTTAAAAAATTTATAGTATTTATAGGACTAAATGACTCTATTTGGCTGAATCCTTGTGACTTCGTCAGAGCAGAGACAGGGATTGTTTACTCTTATTTGACAGCTGTGGTGTGTCTTGAGATGTTTCTAGTCTTAGCGTTTTTGTTTCTGGCATTGTTAAAGGAGAAGAAAAATCTAATTCTTGGTGGCGTTCTTTGGCCTCCTAATGTCTGTTTTTCAGAAATGGAGTTCCCTGTTGTATTCCCCCTTCGTTTCGGTTTGGGAAAGAAATCTCTCTGGAAGCAATTACTTCTCTCAGCTCTTTTAGGCATTATACCCATGTGGTTTTTCTCTAAGTTCCATCAGTTCCAAACAACATGTAGGTGATATGTTGTTCCTGAAAAGGGGTTCTTTTACGCTCTTAAGCCAGATTTGATAAGCAAATTTAGCATTCAAAAACTGCTGTAATTGTGCAGATAGATCAGGTAATGGCAGATACTAATATCCATTTAGCTGTTATTACCTCTTTTCAGACTTGTGCTTCTATCTGCAAGTGGGAAGTACTGTTAGAATGAAAGATGCCTGTGGCAATTGTCTGGATCTTTCAGATTTTCCCCCTTTACATGTATGCAATACTCTAAGGACTAGTTTGGAAAGGAGTTTTGATAGGCAATCATTTGTTTGTCTGAAATTCACGGTTTACCATTTGCATTCCACATTCGCCTACCTCAGGAAAGAAAGCTTTCATTTGTTCTATGTAATCTATGCCCATGCATAAGGGTAAATTTATACTGCGGTTTCTAGACTGATAGACATATTTGAGATACTGCTTAAAACTGACTTGCTTAGATGCTGATGGCAATGTAGGCTATGGTAGGGGAGAGTGGACTGCAGGATAGCTACTGAAGTATTTGCCCACTTCTCACAGATTTTATGGGATGCACTATTAGGGAAAAAGTATTTGATAACATAATATGAACACTTAACTGAAGCTGAAGGCGGTGGACAGCAAACATTGTCTGGTAAGGTAAAAAAGAGCTAAGCCATTATAAAAAATGATGGGCTTGTTACTCAGAAGAAAAATAATAGGTACTGTAGGTGATGGGGTTTGAAACCGGAGCTGATGAAAGACAATGTTTAGATCTTATGTTGGAGGGCCAAGGGTCCTGGTGATAAAAGTGCCCACCTTTTTTCCCTTTGTCCTGACATTTCGTTTGCTCAAACATTTTCCATCCCAGTCGGCACAAGATGAAATTGGTAACCCACTGGTATTGCTACAGGGAGAAACATTAACCAAGACTGAAAGTTTTTTCAGTCAGTGTTGCCTAATCCACCCTCCCTTTAATTTTCAATCATACTTCTTTTTATTGCAGAATGTTTTTCCATTCTTGTTATCTATATCATACATCTCCTAGTACAGTTTTGTAAGAATTTCCATGTGTTTTTTAAATTTCTGCTTTCAAACTTGTAGACCTTCTCCTTTTGCATCAAAAGTTTGCTGTCCACTGTTAGGGACAGAAGTTTTAAGCTGCTCTCAGCACAAAAGCTGTCATGGTCCCGTGAACATTTGTAGGCAAAATGAGGCCTCTCTTGTTCAGGGTGGGACTAAAGGTGATGGCCAGGAAGGACCTTGTATCCCTGGTGGCCATGGGAAGAGTAACGGTGCCATGTGGGATGATCATGAGGGAAAGCAGGCTGACCAGTAGTCTACAACAGTGTCTAGGAAGCTGTATGGAAACAGAAATGAGAGTGGCAGAAACCCGCCTAAGAGCAGCCAGGAGAATATGGGAAGCAGGAGAGGGGCAGAGGGCTTGGGGATAAGGTGTCTGGAGTGCAGGTGGTGGAATGAAGCTTTATATCTGCTAAAATAAAAGGTGCATGGCTGTGATAGGCTGGGTAGGGCAGTTATTGTGCTCTGGGGATTATGTAGGCAGCACTGTGAGGTGTTGTTGGCTTGTGGTCTGCTTGTTGTCCACCAGGAGACCCCCAGGTCCTTCTCTGAAGAGCTCATGTCCAGCCAGTCAGCCCCCAGCCTGTATTGGTGCTGGGATTATTCCTCCCCTGATTCAGGAGTTTACATTTCACCTTGTTGAACTTCTTGAGGTTCCTGTCAACCCATTTGTCCAGCCTGCTGAGGTCCCTCTGGATGGCAGCACAACTCTCTGGTGTATCAGCCACTTCTCCCAGTTTTGTATCATCTCCGAACTTGCTGAGGGTATGCTCTGTCCCATCATCCAGATCGTTAATGAAGATGTTAAACAGTGTTGGTGCCGGTATTGGCTGTGGGGATACACCACTAACAACTGGCCTCCAGCAGGACTTTGTGCCACTGGTCACCACCCTCTGGACCACTTTTATAGTCTTTGCTTTCTGTCTGAAAATTTTGTCATTACACGGGTTTTTTTCTACTTTCAGCTCTTAAAATGTGCTGTAGCGATACCACAATCCAAAGCCTATATTTTTCAACTTGACTAGACAAGTTCTGCAGCTGCTTAACTGAACTGAAAACTGAATTGCAGGAGACTGTAAGGGAAAAAGATGCAAACAGGGGAAGCAAGATGCGAGTGCAAGGTCTAGGTGTGAGATAAAACATGAGACTCAAAGGAGGAAAAATTGAGGGGCAGGGGAGAAGCTGCCTAGCCTGACCAAGCAGGGAAACGAATGGTGAAAAATGACCATTGCCCTAACTCCTGTAGAGCTGGGGCACATAAAGTGATGAGCAATTCTGTGTGATGTTTCAGTGTTATTTTCAACATCACGTGACTAAAGGCAACTTCAAGTTTCACAGAGAAAACCACGAAACAAGAACATGTTGTTATAAATCTCCTGATTTGCAAGTCCACTTACTAATGCATTCGAGTTGAGTCCTCTTTCCATGCATTTAGCTTATAGGGTTTTCCAGAGTCTATGAGTATACCTAATACCTATGCACTTTCATTTGTGCTTACCAGTTTGAAGGAACCATCAGCGGAAAAATAAACACATAATAAAAAAAAGTTAAGCCTCTCTGTAAGAACTGAAGAATAAGAAGCAATGTCACGCAAAGTGTTTGTGTCTTCAGCAGGATACAACATCCTCTTCTGTACATCCCTTGAGGTTTTCAGAGAAACAATGCACAAAGTTGGCTGCAGTGCAATTATTATTCACTGGAAATAAAATCACTTGAATACAAATTACAGACCCTTACTTTTCACTACATTAAAAAGGTTGATTTTTAATGTAGTTCAATACCTCGTTTCATATTTTTAATCAGTTTTGGAAAGCTTTCAATATCTTGACACAGACTGAAGATTATAATTTTTAAAAAATTGTTTTAATGAGAATACCTTGGATAGACCTGTGTGTAGAAAGGTAGCAGTTACTCATTTGGGAATTTAATCTTTAGGAGCCAGGTTCATCAATGTTAATTAGAATCCATACCCAACCTCCCTAGCCTTCCAAAATTGTCATACTGCTCTGTAGAAATGATAGCTTGTCATCTCAAGTGCTGCTATTTCACGTTTTGAACTGCAGAAATTATATTGCTGTAGGCAAAAACCCACTGTATGGGATAGAAGGGAAGAGAAATTTGATACCAGGGTACAGAGGAAAAGAGGCAGGAAAATCAAGTGCATCTCTTTTATAAAATTTTGTTGAGTGAGACAATAAGAAAAACCAAAGATGGTAAATCGTGTTCTTTATATCTGAGTTCTGTTTTTGAATTTCTTCTTGTAGGCTGCATGCTGCTTTTTTATTACATTGAAGAAGCCTTATATATTGTCCTTTGCTTATTTCTCTAAGGGTTATGGAGGAAGGAAATCAAGGTTGTATTCAAGAATGACTAGCAGTCTAATGGTAAAAAGGATAGATTTTGTTCTGTTAAATTTGGGACACATTTATGCGAAATGTAAATAAGGTCACTGTGAGGACATGTTCTTATTCCACTTCACGGAGTACTTACACAACTTCTTCTGCAGCAGAAGTAATGCACAAAAGATGAAATGTTGTTTTTTTTTTTCTTTTTTTGTTTTTGTCCTGATCTTACTCAGGCAAATTCCTATTTGCTTCAATAAGATACTCTCTGCAGTTGTTCTCGTTTGAGTGGCTATATATAGTTATCAGCATCTGGCACATGCGTTAGCAAGTGTTCTTTAAATCTGCAATCTTTTTTTCGCCTATCAGTTCTATTCCCGTATATTAATGGAAAGCAAAAAAGCCCAACAGCTCTTCCCTCCTCTTCTTCCCTCCCTCTGAAAAAACCCTCCCAAATATGGACTTAATGGCAGTAATTTGTTCAAAACCCAACTCATTTAAGGAGAGCTTTGGTGCATAGCACGTATAATAAGTTGTTCCATTCCAGTTTAAAATTGAAGGTGGAAGTTCATGTGTGAAAAAACAAGTGCAGCTACATCTCATTTGACAACAGAAGCTCCAGTGTAGACTAAATTGGTGAGATGGTCATAATCAGTGCATGCTTCCCCAGAAATACCGCATATCTGGATCTACAGGAAAGTAAAGGGGAGACAGTGTCTCACGAGGAAGGACGAGGGTTTAGAGGAGATCTGAGTAAGTGCTCTTCCTCAGAGGCACAACGCCACCTTCCCCTTGCTGCGATGGAGCCTGTTCAACTGTTGCAGGACTAAGAGCTGAATCCAGGTTTTTCTTCTCTGCTTCCCAGGGTGTTCAGTTCTGTCCCTGAAAGGGAGAAATGAGACTGGAAGAGCAATTGAAGATGCTTTTAGATAAAAAGGGAGGGAGACATTAAATACATTAGCAAAAAGGTCCAGACTTCTTTCGGCACCATTCTAGGGTGCACTCAAAAAGGCTGGAGACATAAGCGCAGAATTAAGTATGGTGATACTCCTCTACCATTTATCAGCTTTATTGAAGAATTGCAGTACTTGAGAAGCCAGTTAGCAATCACAGCACTCGAGTACTGTCAGTACTGTAAGTATAAGCCAGTTGTAGATGTTTTCTTTCCCAGATGTTCATGGGAACGAGTTAGCAAGCTACATTTGCAAGAAGACACAGCTCAATTCATCCCCGTAATGGTACCACTGACCTTCCCCACAAATAAAGGATGTTTTCCCACATTAAACAGGAAGAACTGGACAACAAGAGCAGTGTGTTGCAAAGATCCCTGCTAGTCGTGGGTTATTCAGGACCTTCGAGTGTGTCTGGGGGAGGGCTGCACATTACTGTCTGGTTTTATGTAGGAGAGTTCGACAGACTAGGACTGCAAAGAAGGAGTGTATTAAGTAGACAGAGTGGTGTTTGAAACACTCTTAACAAACACAGTGGAGACCACAATGCGCAAAGATGGATTTTCGGTGTAGTTCTCAAATTGTGACAGAAGCCTCTGCCTTTCTTGTGTTCTGCCGCCGCCGAGGCACACAGCGACTGTGTGTGTGGGCAGTTTCACTGAACACAGTGGGCCTCATCTCTCCGGTTACTCTTGCATGGCAGCTTTTGTAGAAGGAAAATACTGTTTAGCCACCCTTACCTGACTTTTAGAGCTCCCTAGTTTTACTATTTCTACCCTCGGTGAAACAAGTTTCTTTTCCCTTTTGAATGAAGTATCAAAATCTTTTTCGGGGAAAGCACTAGCTGAACCTGTCTATAGGCTTTTGAAAATAAAGAATTTATTTACACAGAGCCTAAAGTTTTCTGTATGGACTGATTACCATATGGTATGTGCTATGTGTTTGTTGCTATGGTGAATCACTTGTTCCTCATTATTTTTCATTGGTAGGATGACTGTCATCAGAGAAAAATCTCTTGAAACTGGATGTAAACTTACGATTGTCGAGGGAATTCCGTAACGTATGTGCCTGCCTTTTTGCAAGTTTTCCCTGAGGTTATTTTTTTCTAATTATGAAAACATATTTTGAGCAGTTCATTGGGGTCTCCCGTAAGTCAAATCCTCCATTTGATAAAACTGATCTTTCCATCTTCTCAAAAGTTGGAAAAGTAACCACTTTTGGGATAAGGAGATCTCAATGGATGTAAGAATATGGTTCATTGTGAGAAAAATGTATTCCTCTTGCCTTTTCTTTACCCCCCTTCCTGAGTGGATGGATTGGTTTATGAACCAGCTCTGGACTTGATAGAAAAGTGCATGCCTGAAAATGTCCACAACCCTGTATAATTGCTTCTTTGGTTCCTTTTAGTAAATACTAAAGTTATTGATGAAGGAAATAAGATTTCTAGAAGTACAAAAAACAGTTTTTAATTGCACGTCTGATTTTTTTGAATCCGTTGTAGTGCTTACGATGATGATAACTGGATGTAATAAAAATCCTCCCTACCAGAAACAAAGGAGTCTAATAGACCTCCTTTGTGAAATGTGCCTCAAAAGCCATGAGGCATTGCTATCGCTTTGCCACCTTTGGCCCATTAACGTGGCCTGCTCCCAGGCCTGCAAGGGTATTGAGCAGTTGGAGAAAGCGGTCCTTTTCTGGATGCGGCTGCAGGAGCCGTGTGCTGCAGCACGACTCTCCTGCAAGCACAAGAAGCTGTCCTCAGCGTGAGGTTTCGGCTGAGCATCTCCTTCCTGTCTGCTTCGTGGCTCCTTAAACAAAGGAGCGCTTAGAAAGGGTTAGGGTACAGACAGAGGGCGAGGGTAGGCTTGCTGTGGATTTCAGATTAGCAGTGAAATACCGAGATGCACTCTGCTTCTCAGACCTTACGCTGCACAACACTAGAGTGTGTATCGGTGTGCAGCCAGGTGTGGAGTCCGAGCTCTCGTTGCTCCTGCAGACCAGTTATTAATGCCAACTCACATTCTCCTTGCCAATAATTATAGCAGGGTAGAGCAGTTCGGTCTGCTCGTTGTCTTCACAGCAATCTACAAGGGATCATGTAGGATGTGAAGGTGGTTTAGGATTTTTTTTTTTCTAAATATCCATGTTAAATATTTTACTGCTTTGTTCTGTAGTTTCCCCAGTCTCTCATGAATCAGAGTGACATGAAACTGTCACCACTGAACATGCTCATGGGGGTCAGTTACAACTGATGAGCAAGAGAACCAAAGGGAAATACAGCGAGCTTCACAGATCACTGTTAATTCCAGCTAAATAAATAATGTATACGTGCCACTTGATGTATAAGGTTAAAGAGGTCAGACCTCCAGTAATTGTTGTAAATGCATCCAGCCAGGCCAGAAGCAGATAAATTCTTTATTGTTGGTCACATATTCACTTAAAGTAAATGAAGACAAATATACCCTTAAAAATCTGCATGTAACATACTTTATTCACCCTGCACATCGTAAAGTTGTCATTTCCGTAGCACTTCTGAATATTGAAGATCTATCCCTGTGGTATCACAAAATAGCTTCCTAGAAAAGTAATTAACAGAAGGCTTCTTTTTTTTTTTTAAGTTCAGAAAAGATAAATAACGTAGGCGTCTGATTTCCTGTCACTCTTGGTTAACTTTGTATGAAAATGGATAGCTTCCAAATTAAAGCAGGCACCGGCCTGTCTGGAGAAAAATGCATCTGTAAAGAAATGTGTACATTACATATTCATGTAGTTCCAAATCTCTTAATTGTATTTTATATATAACAATCGCATGTTTGGAAATACGGTACCTTTTTTAGTTTGTGAGTTAAAACCAGCATGCCAGAAAGGCTGAGGTTGCTTCTTACATGGTCTAGGATAAGTATTTCCTATCCCAAATTCCCTCATAAATGCCCCACCCTCTTTCCAGCCCACCAGCATGTTTCTCTGAGCGATGGAGGCTCGGTGAGGTGGCTTTATACCACGTTTTATTCAGAAGACAAATACACAAAAAGCATGCAGGCCAGTGGGCCACAGGGCAGGAATATTGAGATCCAGTATTTTCTCTCGGAACCAAAAATTGCTATTCATATGCCTGTGCATTTGCTGCAGATGGCTGTAAGGGAAGCTTGTGTAGCCAGAAAGAGAGGAAAAACATAAGTATTTCTTGTTAACTCTTCTCACTGAAAACGTGTTTAAGGAGAGATGGGATTTAAAACCCTTTCTCTACTTTGTAACTATTTTGAAAGGAGATGTTGAAGATGATGGGGTTTTTTCTTGCACATGCTAGGGATTATTAGTATTCGAATACCAGCAGCGTAACCTATTGTTAATCAAATCTTGCATTTATTTAAAGCTAGTTGTACAACTGCGTTCAGATGCAGAGGCAGGTACAGCTTTATGTGACTGCTATAACTTCTAGAATTAAAGTAGAAAAGGGGAAGACAGCTGTGAGATTACTGATTACTAAAACATGTCAAACCCAAGATTAATACAAAATATATAGAATGGCCATGATTTGGCAGTTACGCATTATTTTCCAAGAGGCCTTCTCTGATTTTAATTACAATCTCAAGGACATCTGATACTAGAAAACATATTATCAGAGACATCTGATACAAGAAAATGTATTAGCTGGTTAATTTCTGATTTCATGGAAGTAGCAGTCCAGAGCGGAAGTATGGTGCCTAGAAAAAAGGCATGGGGTAGAGGACCTGGTGCAGTGTGAGATGGATAGTTTTAAAAATTCCATGAGCAGATAATGAATGTCTTTCTTGCACCAAATCATAAGTGTTTAGCATGCGGCAAAAGTTAACGTAGATAACGTCGATAGAGAGGACATAAGAACAAACTGGGCCCCAGAAGAGTGGAGGAGACTGAGAAAAGAGTTATGTGGGACCCTAAAAAGAAAAGAATGAAATTATGCTTTGAGAAACCCACCAAAAGGGAGGGCTTAGTCATGGTCTAAATGGTCTAAATGTTTGTCCTCATGGGAGGACCAAGTGCAATGTGAGATGGACAGTGTGAAAAATGCCATAAGCAGCAGTCGTAATTTATGATAAAGTGTGCATGCCAGATCTTTCAGTAGCTTAGAGATGGCTGAGCAGGCCCCAGAACTTTAATTTTTTGCTGCAGTGTGTTCGTTCCCACGAGGAAGCCTCTGGGAGCACCCTTCTTTCCCACGCAGTTCCTGCTCCCAGATAGGAATGGACCCATGCCCAGAGGACATGCCTCACAAAGAATCGAACTGCATGGTTGCGGTTGTTTCTGAAGAAGCTTGTCCTCTCCCATGAGGATAAAAATTTAGACGGTGGCCATCACCTTCTTCACAGATGTGATATCACTGCCTCGGAAGGAAAATGCGTTACTCATCTCCCCCCATAAGCAGCACAGCAATATGCACAAAGCTGGGCTTGGGTGCAGATGTAGCTTCTGTGGGAGGTGGAAGAGGCAAAACCTCACGCTCACACAGGATCTGCCGAGTGTCTGTGAACAGCCTCTACACAGACCTGACGTCTTCTGAAACACAGCAGGTCTTTTCTTCCCCCCCCCACTCAGGGGGTTTATAACTTCTGATAATACCCGATAGCATTCTCATCAGTAAACCGAAAGCGCCATGTCTTTTACTACTGTAATCTCTTCCATTCAGGAGTTTCAAAGCTCTTCCTAAGTGTTAGTGACAACTCTGAAAAGAACATATTACATCTGGTTACAGAGGCGTTAGCTGAGATGCAGGTGGATGGGGACACCGTTCTCGATGGCACCACCAGCAGCTACGCCGCAGACCAGGCAGGCTCCCCTCAGCCCCGTCTGAC
>Ga0181612_147198_pt1 | contig 13041 bp, 6 predicted proteins | sample HoacroProtozoa21_FD_119630 | JGI IMG/M metagenome (GOLD analysis project Ga0181612, IMG submission 119630) | Hoatzin crop microbial communities from Cojedes, Venezuel. Combined Assembly of Gp0051906, Gp0051904, Gp0051908
CCTACATTTAATAAAGTTCTTGTTATAATCGTATCTTAATATGTCCAGTAAATAAGAGAGTTAGTGATTTATATAAATTAGGACATATTGATCATTGGTTTCATTAAATTGATGTCGATAGACTACAAAAAACTTTGTTTGGGAACACTTATTTAAATTTTGGAACACCATATTTAATTTAACTTGCATTAGTTTCCAAGTGATATAAGACAGACTGAAATAGTATGTTTGAAATTCATTCATTTAAAATGGCACCTTAAGTCAAACTGGTGTAATACGGTGTGCAGACACACCCTGGGAAACCTATGTTTGATGCCAGCTTAGTGAACTTGAGTAAAAGAGCCAAACATAGATAGCTATATATACAGGAATAAGAGATACACAGTAAAACTGTCTTCTTATATAGCACCCGCTGATGGGCTGCTCCTGAGACTTTTAAGGGATTGGTTAGCCCACTTTCACATTAAAAATACTGCACAAAGCTGGCCAGGATTTCAGTCATCAGGTGTTGACTGACAAATAATATAACACAATTAAATTATTTCTTGTACACTCAGGATAAGCCGGCTCTGGTCTTGTAGGTCAGTTAACATAAAGTAATTTCTTCTCATGAGTTGAGAGCAGTTTCTCCTTTCACTACTCCTCACACCCAGTGCTTGGTTACAATCCTAGCCAGTGAGATAATCACCACCCAGAAGAAACATTCCATTTCCCCTTTTTATATCTAGTTGTGCTGCCAGTTCCTCCCAGTAAGCAGTTGTACAGCCCCCGGAAGGAGAATGCAGCCTTTCTTGGTGAAATCTGTCACCGTGCCTTGCAAGTGAGGTGAAATTTAAGGAAAAACTTCAGTCAGACAGACTCCCTCACCACTTAGCCAGGGTGAAGAACTTTTTGTATATACCCAAGCAGTACATGAGCTTCACCTGATGCTTTACTACAACACCTACAGCAGGTAACTCCTGTTTGAACTGAAAACAAATATCCTTGTCAAGGAGAAAAAAAGATTAAAGAAATATATAAAAAAGCAGGAAATAAAAGCCAAATATGGAATACCTAAAGGTTTATCTGTTAAATGTTTTTGCATCTCATCTTCAAAAAAAAGAATTAAATACTGATTTGTACTCTCTTGATTCAACTGTGGTTTGCTGGAAATTTTCAAACCTGAAAAAAGTTTGTTTCCTTAATGTGTTCTATTAAACTTATAAAATATAAATATGTAAAATATAATAACCATGTTCAGGCTTACCACTAAAAGCAAGAGCAGAAGTCTTGTGACATGGTAAAACAGTATGCTGGTTTAGACCTCCTGGTAGCCCCCAAGGGAATACAATGCAGAGGAGAACACAGCACTCGCTTTACTGGTTGCTATTTAGTTTTATCAGTACTCACAGGGATTCTGGATTGCATACTGCAGAAACACTTGTATATATGCAATAAAGAACTGAAAATTATGGAAAAGTTTAACAAAATGTATCAGAAAAATACCTTTCTGTAATTGAGTTTATTTCTCTAAACGTTAAGAGGAAGGCTGGAATTATTAGCAGGATAGAAAAGTAAAAAATAAAATATGATGCAATGTTAAGGAAGCTAGGCTTCCTGCCTTTCATGTCCTCTTCTTCCAAGCTATTCACAACCTTGTCATTTCCTACTGCCGTCTCTTGTCACAAACCACTCTACCCTCTTTGACTTTCCCATGGTCTCAGCTTTCCCTGACTTGTTTTCAGTGTCTCACATAAGCATTCTTTTTCCATAATTTGTAAGAGCACTCCTCTTTCTTTTACACCACTCTTCGAGACCTACCTTTGCCATAATTCCTGTAAGAAATTTACCATGTTACTATGTCTTGAGATATGAGAATGATTCCTTATTACTTTCTGTAATAAAAATGTAGTTACCAGATTCTTTTAGTTTATGACAAAAGGGCACGTAAATAGCTACATGTGCTTCTTTATATTCCTTGTCCCAGTCTTTCTGTGTCACCTTTTTGAGCTGAAAGTTATGTGCAATAATATATGAAGAAGTTTGCTTTTAAATTCCCTTGCTTAGGGAATGAGATTCTATTTCAGGCTGATAGCTGCAAATTAATATTACACAACAATTAGCTAGGAAAGATAGTGCATATTCTAAAATATTTTTAAAATGAGAAAATCGTATTCAAGCTGAGACTCTATTCACACAAAGCTCAGGAAGCGGCTTCACACATTATCCTACAATGCACACTGTCCCATAAAGCCCTCATCAGCAGTGGGTTTCAGTTATCATTATCAGAGATCCTTATATTTCATGCCATAAACACATATCAACCCTGACTCCAGGCACTCACCTTTAGCAACACTACAGCAAGCTTTTTGGGGGATGCTTCCCAGCTTCCGATTTACTTCATTTCATTCTGACTTATACTGTTTGGCAACAGCTCTCTAGACCTTAATAATATTTAAGGTGCAAACTAAAAATACTTGTCTATTCCAAAGGTCAAAGGGTCCATGTATGTACAGGGCATGTTAGGGGAAATAAATGCTCATTCATCACTACCTAGCAGGATAAACGTCAATGAAATTTCTGCTGCTTTCTCAGGGAACATGCCATGTGGGGCATCTGTTTCCTGAGACCTTTCACCAAGCTGGGCACGTGCGGCACCTTCCAACCTTTCTGCTGAAGGGAAAGTCTCTTCCTGCTCTAGCCTCAGCCTCAGTAGAAAATGTCCTTTTACTTCTCTTGTGTTAAAATTCCTTAAAATCAGACATACTGCATATGCAAGTAAATTTGACAGTTAATCACAAGTATATTCCACAAACAACCGAAAGAAAGCTAAAATCTAAACTGTCAGGAGTTTTAGTCTAACAAAATTGTTAATGGAAACATTAAAAGTTATCAGACAGGAAAACCGATCGCATACTATCACTCAGGAAAAAAATCCACCCAGAACACTGGATTTCATCTGATATTGTAAACACTGGTAAGAACATGTAAAATTTAAAAGCAATTATTTCATTGTGGTTTACTCCATAAATGAAACTGTACCTGGGGAGTCACTCAGGCTGAAGGCAATTCGTACTGGCTTATCAGCAGGTACCCTGGCGGTGGTGATCATGTGGGCACTTGAGTCAATGCTTTTACTTGTTTGTTCCAGCTGCAATAATACAAACAATATATTTATTACAGAGCATGTGACACCATTCAACAAATGAGTTTCAATGCTTTTCATGCATTCACAGCTACCTTTCCCATTCTAGCTAAGCAACGTTTAGAATCAAAGTCAAGGGAGCGCCATTTCACTTGTCCACTTAAAAAGGATTTAAGTGAAATTCAGTGCAGACACTGCCTTTCTTTTGTTATTTACAGATTAGAAAGAACGATGGCAAAGGAAGCTTCCCCTCTCCTCACCTGCTTGCTCCCCGCCATTGCCCCTTCAGCAAGCCTTGACTCGTGGCAATGCTGCCTGGTTCTGAAGGTGAAGAAGGAAGAAGGGGTGGGGAGTTGAGAGTAACACGACCCCAAGCCTGCCATGTGATTGGAAACGTGCACACCACTCCACACGTTGTCAATGAGGAGGCACCCGTCCTCCTGCCTTCCACCCATACTCCCCCAGTCAAACCGTGCCGGATAGTCACCCACTTCATCGTCAGAAAGTCACTGGGTCTCCAAACCTTGGTGATGATTCTTCAGTGGAGCTCTGTGCAGATGGAGAGGTCTGTCTGCATGGGTTTGACTCCCAGATTGGGACCTTATTCAGTCCTCGGTCTTTCTTCTGAGACCACCAACTCCAAAAAGTGGTTTATACTGAGGTGAAACCCTGTCCATTAAGAAAACTGCTGGTTCATTTCAAGCAGGGCACTAAAGAATTGTTGAGCAATGAAAGAATTAGCTACTACTGATCTGTAATGGTACCATCAAAGCATCTCTGATCACCCAAAAGTTGCACTCAGAGCTCTACCATGCATAAGAGCCTTTTGAATGAGCAGTTTTGGTTAAACTCGATTAAACAGCCGAACGCAAACTTAATCTCCTTGTATACCTAGCACAAAGCTTCTGAAATTCACAGATATCAATCTTCTGATTAGCCCCGTGTGTGGAGAACATGAAGTCAGTGGGAATTCATGCATGCAAAAGATCTGCCCATAAAGAAATTATTTTAGGACTGAAGACTATGCCATCCAGAGCGCATTGTATCCACACCAACTATGTGGACAATTATGACAGTAGCTTTTAAATAACCATAAAAATGCCCCAGTCAATTAGATGCCAAATTCTTCAGGAAAATACAATTAATTTAGTAAAAGTTGTATCACAGTCAGTAGGCAACACGGCATTTAGCTAGCGAAAACAAAAGACAGTTTCCTAAGCCCATAGTCTTGCAGTTTTTCAGTAAAGCAGCTATTGTATTGCACAGAAACCCCAACAACTCATTCTGATTTACACTTAATTATTTGGCAGTCTCAGAAAGTCAATAGAACAGAACAATATTTCTGGATTATAATCTTCCTCACTGATGCACAAGTGAATCAAATTCTTCCCTGGCATCACTGCCTTGCAATCAGTGGAAAAGTATCAAATTTGCATTTGGTCCATTGATTTCAGGATTTCTTTTTTATTTGCCTTGTCTGTCTTAATATTTAGTTAGCAGACTGATGCAGTTACTCCACAGCAATGCTGCACAAGAAATTGTTATTTGAAGTGCATAAACTTTTCTTAAAATAACAACAAATATTCTAAAACCATTACTTTGAATAAATCTCATTTGGAGCTGGGAGTGTCTCTTTCTACTAACACACAAAGAAAGGATATCACAGATTGTTCTTTATTCCCCATTACTAACAATGAAGACATACAAAAATTGAACTGATATCTATTGGGCAGATAGAAAGAAAAGTCAACTAAAATGCTGCAGTGTATGTTTTTGGGCTCGGGAAAAGATCCCTGGAATCAACTGAAATATTCCATTTTTAAGTGCATTGCATTAGACTAAGTAACTTTTACCTTTGGAACGTTATTGATCTCTTTTTTTCCCCCCAGACCTTCCCTTTATAAGAAACGTCTGAGACATCTCATTGTTTTTAAACAAAACAACAGAACTACTAATCCAAAATTCTTTGTCATATTTCCCTTCCATACCTCCCAATACAAGGTAAAGCAAAAAAAAAAAAACAAAACCAAAAACAAAGAACCAAAAAACCACAAAACAGAAGAGATTTTAAATGACAAGTACATCCTTGAAACAAGGCTATTCATCTTTCTGTGTTGGTGGTATACATTCCCCTGACATCTGCTTACTATCTCAAGTGGTCTTCCATGTAAGAGTACACTTAACGTTTTATATCATAGCCTATGAAATTAAAATGATGCATTCTGCTAGAGGTTTTTAAATTGCCATAACAACATTGCTAGGAGTAAATCTGTTGTCTTATCCCAGTCACCTACTCTGTGGTCTCCAATGCCTTTAAATTACCTCCTTTATCCACCTACTATGTGAGGGCAAAAATCAATACCCCCTTAATAAGCAATGGTGAATTCTATCATAATACCAAGGAGTGTTTTCATTTTACTCCAATCCACAAAACAAATCTCATCTTTATACACAGCAATTACCCTGCTATCTTTTTTTATTATAGATATTGCATTTATCCTTTCATTCCTTTTTGCGCGGAATCTTCAAGCTTTTCATCACAAAAAGCAATCAAAGGGAACAGAGAGGGATGGAAGCAGCCTGTGTGCAGATGAGGTGATGCAGGAGACACGCAGACCAACTGCCCCCAGCTCCCCACCTGCTTTCTGCCTGCAGGAAGAACAACGTCTCTGCAGACAGAGATGAGGGTGAGTGGGCAACCTGGAATTTAACAAGATTTAATGAGCAGCTCCCTTCTTCACAACAATTGCCCATAGAACTGGCTGCTGTTTCTCCATAAAAAATCTGCAGCAGAACTCAGATTAAGTGCTGTTACAGCTCTATCTATTTAGTTCAGTTTTCACACCTGTTGCCTTACCTCACTTACTGGAGTGTCTGCACTTGTATAATCCAGGGCCAGCCACTGCCTTGGCTTCTCGTTGCCTTTATGGAGTAAAGCTTCAATAAAAGAAAAGGCTGCACCTGCTGCATAGCAACAAGCTGACAAGGTCTGAGAAGCTGAGACAGCTGTCAGGGCAACATGCTGCTACCTGCACTTCCCATAGGCTTTGCTGTCCCAAAAGATCACTCTTTTCCGCTTTTCTCCACAATTCTGCCTTTCCTTCCTCTCCTTGCCAGTGACGAGGGATTACGATGCTGTCATGCTTCAGGGAGGAAAAAATCCTTCTGTCACAGGCATTATTAAGCAGCAAACTGTGGCGAGCCCAAGATTTTTAATTCATTAGTCCTGGCAAACCTAAAATACAAACAGACTTGCTTCATAGGACAGGAATGTTTTCAGCATGACCCAATCAGTGTCTGTGTCTATTCCAGCAAACTGGCAAAGATAGCATGACTCCAGTCAGCAAAAATGTCTGCGGCTCCAATCAGCTTGGGCTGCCACTGCCAGCTTGGACGGGCTACAAGCGAACTATCAAATGATAGCAGCGACTATCAAAGCTAACAACAAGGGATGGGCTTGGCGCGTTAGGCTAGCTCCGTGTTGGCTTGGGTCAAGCTGGGCTTGTCTACCAGCAGACGATGGCCCTGCGCTTCTGAGGAGGCAACGGGCGGATTTCAGAATGTGCACGCTGTGAAAGCAGAGGTATTTATAGAGGAGCAGGCGATGGCAGTGAATGCTGAAGCTGACTAAGTCAGAGATTTGACTGAACTCAGAGGACTTCCTAGTGCGATTTCAGATAGCGTTTGTCAGTTTTGAAACCACAGGCATGCAATTAATAGATAAATCTTGAAGTATCACAAGAGAGATTAATTTCTTTAGCTTAAACTTTTATTTTGTGTAGCTGTGTCATGCACATGTATTGCCTACATGACTTCTCTGATTGACTGCTATCAATCACAGTCATTAGAACAGATGGAGAAAAATGGAGAACAATTATGGAATGATTATACAGAATATCTTTATACTTATTGTCCTGTGCCTGAAAAGGGGGTTCTCCTCCTGTTATAATTTGAACTGTATTTTGAAGGTGTATTCTATCTTTTAAAATTCCAAACAGAAAAGGTTTCTCTAACTTAGATCTCCTGTACAGGGACAGTGCTAGTTTCTCTTAGCTCAGCTGAGAGATAGAGAGGTTGCGGGACAAATAGAGATGTGAAGGTCTGAAGTCAAATTTTCATCCTTCCTCACCCTCTCACCTTCTGGCCCTAGCCCAGGATTGATCTAATTAGTGCAAACCTCAGGAAGCCAGCAGTTGCCCTTGTGGCCTCAGAAGACCTTTTTCATACTTTGAAATGACTAAACTGCAAAGATATTCTACCCACACTGCCTTTCCCCCAGCAGTGACCTGGGAGGGTATCAGACAGCCACACCATTAGTTAGGTATCTGGTGAGGCCGTCTTTTTAACTGCAGTGTGATTTCAGAGCAGGCTATGGGCTCTGCCCCAAAGAGTTACTGAAAAGCGGGACTGCGCCTCTGACTACACTGACCATTTTCTCTTCTCTTGATGTGTTTCTGAAAAGACTGAGTGTTCCTCCCTACGGATTTCCTTTGGAAGGGGAGGGAGAGAGACTTGTCTCTGATCACAACCATTACTGCAAATAATGTTCTACAGCTCAATACCATCAGCAGTTGATATTGATCTCCAGCTCCAGGTCCAATTATTGTGAAAGCATTTGTTTGAAGATACAGAATATTCTGGCTCCAGTGAAATCACTAAAAATATCCTGCTTCAGTTTCCGTGGAGCCAGGGTTTCCCCCAAATCATAAGATCCTCTTTCGCTTTGTGTGGACAGAAGGTACTTTGATGGTGTGAGTGCCTTCATTACATACCATTACAGTAAAGCCTAAAAAAGCCTCACTACATAAAATCTTAAGACGTGGGAAATCTTCAGTAGCCATGACAGCAAGGGTCTCGGACAGAAATGATGGCTGAATAGCCCAGGGGTAGTTTTTCCACATGGATCCTACACTCCACAGTTCCAGACTGACACTTCATTCGTACTCAGTTGAAATAGTATGTGCATTTGCAAATTGAGTTCATAATAATTTTATGTTTTATACCCATTGTATACATATTTTTTAAATGTCAGTGTTTCTGGTTAAATACGTATTATTATACACACTTTACAACAGAAGGTGGAATCACTTGCACTTCACTTAATGAGCACACTCCTTAGGGCTGTGCTGCTCCCGAAAGCTATGAATCATGTGCTAAGATACCAAAACTGCACAAACCAAAAGCCCCCTGATTTGCATTTAAATATCAGTTCCGTGCTTTACACACAATGATTAGTCACCTGAAACTACTACTTTATGGAAGGTAGTGTATTTTTAAAATGTGAGAATATTATAGCATTTTGTATACAGAACATTAAATTTGAAGCATCAGATGAATTATTGGACTGTAACCATTTTGTCATCTGTTTATTATTGGGGCTGTGGTGCTAAAACCCCCAACAATATCGATTTAAACAGCACATTTTAAAAGGTTCTCTAAATTATTTTATAACAATAAACTAGGGAAGATCTCAATTTTAAAAAACAGGGAAATTGAACTCTAGAGTGCGTCCCTTCCATGACTTGCTCAAATTAATATTCAAAGGCATTGTACATTTTGGGTAGAGATAAATCCCACTTTGCTTATTCCCTAACTAGGTGACTAAAATCTGTGCATCTAAGACAATTACTCTCCCATTTATTGCAACACAAAAAAATACTTCTTTGTACCAGGCTGCACATAAACATTACAATCATCTCTGTGAAAATTACAGAATGCTGATAATTCCAGGTTTTTCGTGGAGGAGCACAGCTTGCCGTGTTTCATTTTCAGCATATTCTTAGTCATCAGATGCCTGGTACCCAAGCAAAATTCTTTCAATCCTGTATCACGTTATGAAATTGGTGATATGCTAGAAGAGAATATCGTGTTTTATTGATCAAAAACACCTTAAAGAAACACTCTAAATTAGGAACACTGGGACTTACTGATACTCAGTAGTAGAAACATGCATGCTTCTAACAATTTTTAGGACGAAGTATCAGTTTTTCTACTGATGTAAAAAAAGCCAATATCTGCTATCTAATAAAGCACCTGTTGCCTTCCCTTTTTTAGCTGTGCTACTTTCAATTCATCTCAGTTTCCTAGTATAAGCAGTATTTTAGTAGCATATGACCTCATTCATGCTAAAATGGTGTTTCACAGATTGCCAGTCACTATTTAAAAATACACTTTAAATATTCTAGCATATGGAAGATGTTCCAAGGAGAAATTTAATAAAAATAAAAACACTTTCCCTAAAACTGCACACAGAGCAAAATCTTCATTTTTTAGGTTCCTCTGAGTACAAACAGAATGCCATTTTCAACAATTTCTGATGAACCTATTTCTGCTGCCAAATTTGTTAAAAATCCCACTGTGGGAGGGATTTGGTCCCCTTTACTGACATTGGGGCTGATCAGCGTGAAGCTGCTCCATGCTATAAGGAGTTGATTTTGAAAGCATAAACATTGGTGAGTCACGTCCTTTAACTCCCCATTACCTGCAGAATTTCCAAGACCACTTGGATTGCATGGCTCAGAATTTGCCAAACATTAAAAGCTAGATGGTATAGTCCATTTGTCTGCCATGGTAATTGAATAAGTACTTTCACACTAGCCACAAAAATAGGATTTCTTTGTTGACCTTATATCTTCTTGAAGTCCATAAGGATAACCATTTCCAGTCTGCATGGAACTGGGCAGAGAACTCTTCTTTTCTACAGCAGCAGTTATCCTAGGTGAGATCAGAGCATCCAATGTAATGTCATAAAATCACAATATTCTCAGCCAGATATCCAGAACCAGAGAAGAATACTTCTTTCTTGTCTTTTGAATAATGGAAATGTATAGATCAAATATACATTATTTAGTTTTGTTGCACCTCACTCACAACCTAACATCCCAAGTCCTGACAACTGGAGCAGCCAACGGAGCACTTTGTTACTGTTCTTAGATACTACCTTCAGTGTCCTTGCCTAGGTAGTATTTTAACACAGGTAAAATAACATACTTTCCCTAAAGATCTATGCTCGTAAATGGCTGAACCCTATCAGATGAAATTAACTCATTAAAACCAGCATGAAACATACATTAAGAATTGACTTAAAAAATAGCATATGAGAAACTTTATAATTAATGGCAAATTGATATGCAATAGCTGAATTCACTTATATAGGATCATACAGATCTAATGAAGGAGATATTGTTGCAGAGAAATTAAAAAATATGCTCAGTCAATGTAATGTGGAATTACAGGTGTTGATTCAACAGTTTTTACACCTGCCTTAAGACCATCTGGAAATAACTGCGTCTTGAATCATTTGAAAGCCCGACTGGTGAAAATCTCCATCGCTTCCACAGCAAACTCTAGACAGAACTTGTGGGAAGCTAATTTTGCTGAGAGGAAGAAAACTGTAGCCTTTGAGATATGAAGCTGTCAAAGACCCTTGCATATCTCTTGCATGGAAAACAAGATGAAAGCTGAAGTTGGAAATATTACAGAAAAGCCTCACTGTTGTCAGAAATTAGCAGGTGCAAATACGCTTTGCTCACATCGGCACAGAGACAGAAATAACCTTTAGAAACTAATTATGGGAAGCATGGTGGCATGTCATCTCAGCAGGGAATGATGGAGGGTATGGATTGACACTGTGCAGCAATTCACTGGGAGATCAGCAGCCGAATGTTCAAAGCTAGCATTGGCTAGCACTGGCTAACTGGAAACACCAGCACTTTCTCGCAAGCACTTAAACACAAATGTAGCAATTTTGCTTACCAATTGTACCACTAAACCACATCCAACTGTCGTAGGACAAAAAGATAATTCTCTCATATCTGTGTAAAAGCGGAGTAATTACTTTGTTTCAGTTGGACTTGCCCTTCCTTCAGGGAATGCTCAGCTTACCTTACTTAAGTACTTACCCGAAGAGGATACTATAAGACATGACAGCTTCACTTGCTGATGATGGCTGAGGTCATCATGCTCTCATAGATACACGCACAAGACTTCAAAGTCAGCACACATTTTTCATGAAGCTTTGCTGCTGTAAGGAAGAAATCAGCATTCAGAATGTGGTGAAATCCCCAGTAGCAGCTGGTATTCTGCCCATACTTGAAACCTTGCTGCTGATTCAGCACCGAAACTGCCTTAGTTAACAGTGCCAGTTGCAAACGTAGAGGAGAAGTTTAGAAACAATAAATGTTAGAATACTTATTAGCAAAAATTTTTCATTACTAAATGCAGCTTATAATAATCCAGGAAGTCATCACACCTCCTCTAGATATTTATTCTCCCTCCCTCCCTGAAGAGAAAACATGATATTATAACTAGCAAGAGCAGAGCAGACAGTTCAGCAGTGCAGTAGATGTATTAGGCATATGACTGTCACACAATGACAGGATGTGTGCGCGTGAATTTATCTTGTTCTATAGAATGAACTACACTAAAGAAGAAATCATTATGATTACAAAATCAAAAACTGTCAGACTTATGACCTGCCTGCCTATTTACAGTTGGTTTGGAACCCTTGTGCGTCTCTGAAATGGTCTTTAAATATGGATGTTCATGCCACTTTCCCCTGTGAACTCAAATTCAGCCAAAATTCCTTGTTCCAATGAAAGATATTATCTTTTTATAAGCTCAAAGATATTATCTTTCTATAAAGGCACACTAGAAAAAAGCAGAAAGATTTTGCTCTGGCAGATAAATTATACAAGACAATTTCAAAGGCCATCTTACCCAGGGACAGCTCCTGCCCAGACAACAAGACTCTACCAATTTTCTATTGGGACTCTGACACGACAAAATAGGGTAAGGACAGTAAACTGCTTCTTTTTCAAAGGGGGAAAAGAGCACTCAAAATTTTTTTCTTCCTAAATGATTATCCATGCCCCTGATGCTAACTGCAAGTGAAGGACCAAGCACTACTGTTTTGTCATTACTAATACCAAGCTCTTTCTCTTATCACAGCACTATAATACAGAAGAAGGATCTATTCTTGTGATCTAATGCACAGGACTAAGCCAGTGATATTAATACTCCAGAATATTCCCATATTAAGTCACTCACACAATACTGTTTAAGTGCAATACTGACAGGAGAAACTTGACATTAACTAATTAGCATTAGTCAAGATGACATATTGCTTCTAGAAATGACATAATATTGATATTACTCACAAGAAAGAAATGCTAATAGGCTCTGCCATCAGTTTCTCACAAAAAAAAAAAAAAAAACAACAAACCCAAAATACCCAACTTTTTTTTTTATGATTTTGAGTTCTCCACATGGGAGAATTCCAACGGTTTTATCACCTAAACTGAAACATGTCTGCTACAGAATTTTTGAAAGATTGGAAGTAATGACTCCCAAGCATATTGGTTACCTTTGAAAACCTGTAATTCCAGACAACAGAGAATAAGCACTAATTTGTTAGTCACCTACATACACCCACTCTATATTGTGAATAGAAGCAGCCATTTACAGAGAGACCTGCTTTTCAATGCTGCCCCTTACAGGACACATTCGAGAAATTCATCCATCTCACGAAGAACCCCTGAACACAATACAAGGAGAACTGGATCTGGACAGTACAACGTTGCACCATTTGAAACCTATCGACTATTTTGATAATTACTGTTTGGCAGTGTAGCATATTAACGTAAAAAACTCCTTAATCATGGGTAATCAGGTAATTTCTTTAATAAGAAATTGCCTTTGTTACAGCAATTTTTGTCAAAAAGCAACCTTGATTCCCCATACAATGTTCAAGCAAGTCCCTAAAGACATCCTGGTTTCGATTTTATGATTTTCTTCATGTGGTCATCCACCATAAACCAAGAACAAAATGATATCTCCAAACTAAACCTGTACTGAAGCTTTATTTCTTTATTCTTTTTTTTTTAAAGGCCTGTTGGCAATACCAGCCAATTGTTTCA
>Ga0181612_148787_pt1 | contig 13040 bp, 9 predicted proteins | sample HoacroProtozoa21_FD_119630 | JGI IMG/M metagenome (GOLD analysis project Ga0181612, IMG submission 119630) | Hoatzin crop microbial communities from Cojedes, Venezuel. Combined Assembly of Gp0051906, Gp0051904, Gp0051908
AAAGACAGAAAAGCAACTGCTCAAAGGCAATTGACAAGCAAAGCCTGTCAACTCTACCAAATCTTTCTTGCCACTGTGCCCGTGGCTTCAAATCCGTTTTCTAGAACCAAGGGAAGTCCAGGCGTGCAAGAGACAGTTGTAACAGTTTGTTTTCTGACAGTTTCTATTGAGCTATCTCCCCGTTCTTGTCCTTGGGAAGGGTAGACCTGTGGTGGGTTAGGAGAGAGAGCTCAGTGCCAAGGGCAGGGCAGAACTTTAGAACTGCTCGTGATGCTGCCTGGTTTTAGATATTTGATTTTCTAGACATTTTATTTAAATGAAGGCATTTGGAAATTGCAGGTAGACGCATATAAAACATGAAGCTGGCCTCCCCTAAGGGCAGATCCGTGTTCAGCTGTACTGTATTCTGGCTATGTGAAGTCTTCATTATACACTGGCTGCTCTGACCTTTCCTTGAAAGCCGCCAGGCTCTGAAATTGCAGGAGAAAATGGAAAGGTTTTGAAAGACTTACCTCCTAAGCACAAGTACTGCAGAATATTTGCTACTTAAAACTTTAAAACTTTAACTTTTCAGACTGTAATTTCTTAATTGCTTAGAGACATAGCATAGTCCTGGTACAGCAAACTCTAATAACGTATGATTGCCTTAACTTTTGTTCTGCTACACAACAGTTTGTGTTTCCCTGCTGGGTGTTAATTATTTTTTCCTCAGATTTCAGAGGACACTTTGGCAGTCTGATGGGACAGGGCCAAAAATTTCAGTCTCAAGCTGGGAGGTCTATACAAAGGACTGAATTCTGAACCGTAAATTTAAAATTAATTTCATGTAAAAAGACAAATATATTGTGAGTGAACTTTTACTGTAGTTTTTCTAACGACGACACCTCTAATTTCAGAAATAAATCAGTCTTGGCTGCTGTTAACTGTATGCTTTGTTCATGCTTTGTGACGTTCTAACACAGGCTGCTGTTGAACTAATTATTGCCCAGAAAAAGGAAGGAAATATGATGTGGAAGATGCAGAGATTGATCCAGAGTTCCTCTTGAACTCAATGGGAGTCTCTGTTGATTCTCGTGAAATTTTGGATCGAGTCTATTGAACACAAGTTCAGCTCTCTAAAAAATCCCGTGGCAATTAGAACAATAAAAGCAAACTTCATACTTGCACTGTTATTCAGTGTCATGATTAAAAATGAAATCTTATTTGCATTCATTCATATGGGACCTGACTTTGATCTCTGTTGTTGTTCTTTTTGTCTTGATGCTTAGGTTTTCCCTGTTTAAGAAAAAAGAAATAATTCTTTCTGGAAGCATGAATTAAGAAGCCTCGTACATCTTTATTTAAATATAATAATGTAATGTTGTTTTAGTGTGGTCTCTTTTATGATTTTTTTTCCCCTTCTTTTCCTGAAGAATTTCTATTATTGGATGAAATTGCTCAGTTTGTGGTTTTAGTTCATTTGCATTTTGGTAATTTTTTAGCCAAAACATTTCTAGGAAGCTCACTAATGTTCACACACTTTTGTTGTCCTTTTACGTACAGGTACTATTGGATATAATCAAAGAAACAGGATAGATACTCTTATGTATCTTCTAGCCTATCCGCAAAAGCCAATGGTAAAAACAAAAACAATTGAACTGATTGATTTTGAAAAACTGCCTGCTGGCCAGAATGCCACAGTCGCTGTGATGAGCTACAGTGGTTACGATATTGAAGATGCTCTTGTCTTAAACAAGGCCTCTTTGGACAGAGGTAAGGACCATCAATTCTTTCCCACTTCTCTAGTGTGTGTTCTAATACATGTTTTAATAAACTTGTTGTCTCATTGTGTTATCCTGTAATAACGTTCATTGCAGTTATGAACAGTACATCTCCAATTAAGAAGCTGAATTCCAAAACTGCTTTGAATACTTTTGTTTTCTGCATGAATAGCGATTGTAATTCCATGCTTGCGATAGTGTGGTGAAGTTGCCATCAAGTGAATAAACTTCTGAGTATGGATATTATAAGAAAAAATGGCTAACTTTTTACCTCCACTAAAAAACTGTAAACGGTCACATTTTGAAAGTATTTAGTTTACCAGAAATGTAAGGTATTAGATAATCTCCTCTGCTGGGCTTGCTTCTGAGGTGGTTACCTGAACCTTTGTTCATTACGTACAGAGGGGTGTCATTATTTTCACCAGTAAGAAGCACAATAGATGAAAGTAAACTTCAGAATGTGTTTAGGAAAGGAGTGGAATGGGTGGCAGTTTGTGTTGTTGTGAACTTGGTGCTCTGAGGGAGCAATGGCAATATTGCCTATTTTCTGAGGAAATAGTATTGTCTAAAGCAAAATAATCTAGTGTTTATTCAGAGATAAAATAGTGACCTGCTTCCTTAAAAAAAAATAATCTATGCAGTGCAGTGTATTTTAAGTAAAAGTACGTAAGCACCAAATGGAAGGTAACTAAGTGAAACTTCTGTTTGTGCTGGTCTGGCCTGTCTCTTTCTCTCCACAGTTCTTCAGCGCTTCATGTTAACGCTGCTGCGGGTTGGAGGAGAGTTGCCTGAAAACTTAGTCTCTCTTCTCTCTTTTTTCTAAATAAATTCCCTTGAGAGGAGACATAGTGCAGTGTGATCAAATTGATTTTAGTTTCGGGTGGCCAAAATCAGATTCTTCCGTGACTTTATTCCCCCTCCCACTCCCTTCCTGCTAGTTGCTAGGCAGCAATAATAGTATTCCTAGACATGTATCTTTGGCATTAATGTCTGCCGCATTTAATTTATGCCTCCTTTTCTAAAACAACAACAGGGATGATTTAAAACTGAATGTTTTCTTTTCTGGTAGACTGGTAACATTTGCAGGGAGAGCTGTTGTGCTTGTCAGGAGTTACTTGACATAATCTAAAGATATAGATGTACGGTAACTGGCCGCAAATATCTCTCAAATGAACCAAAATAATGTAGGATTATTAGAAAGCCTTGCCCTTGGCTGTCTGTAAGTCTAAATGTGATACAAATGTTTGGCATTGTGGCTTGTTGCTGTACTTGCTGAGAAATTCCAGAGATGCTACTTTTCTTATCTAAAACCCCAAACAAACCTGTTTTATAACAATATATGTAATACAGAATTTTTTAGCTGGGGAAAAAAGTGAGCAATGGGAAGGTTTTATGAAACGCTCAATCAGTACTTTCCTGCTAGGCTAGCTTGTGTCAACCACAAACATGAGCAAAAGTTCAGGTTTCTTAGAACTCCCGAAAGGAAGAGGTGCTGTTCTCGTCCTGTTACAGTCTCTTCTCCTGTGTTTTGTCTCCCTGTGGACCACCAAAGGTAAGAGAAATGATGCGTGCGTGTGTATGCAGAGGTATAGAGGCGGACTAGCCCAACCTTAGAACTGGTTTTTAGACACTGTAATCAGTGTCTAAAAAAAGTAGCATGCATGATAGGATTTTTAAATTGTGAGCTACCAGGTATCCATGTGCAATGTTAGGCATATTCAACACACTGAATGGTCTAACTAATAAAAAGATATTTTGTATTCTGTAGCTCAGCAGGTGGATCAGCATTCTTATTTTATTCTGATAATGTTATAAAGAATCTTTGAACTCCTAGGCAGATGAGTTTGTGTTACATTTTAGGTTTTGGAAGGTGTCTTGTATATAAGAATGCCAAGTGTACACTGAAGCGTTACACAAACCAGACGTTTGATAAAGTTATGGGTCCGATGTTGGATGCAGCTACCCGTAAACCAATCTGGCGCCATGAAATTTTAGATGCTGATGGTATCTGCTCTCCAGGTATGTCAAACTGCATGTTCAGTCATGGCATGTACATAATCTGAGGTAGAAATTGATGTTCTGTTAGTATTTCTTGTGCACCTTGTTTTATACTTTATGTAGTATTTTTTTTTTCTTGAAGGTAACAGTATTGTAATGGAAAACTTAAAAATGTTTGTTTCTGAAAGCAGTGTGGTACCAGTCATTGGGGGTTTTTTTGTACATGAGGAGAGGGAGCTTTCTATTTAAGTAGAAAAGTGAGTCTTTAACAGTGTGAATCTATTGAAGCATTAGAACTCGTATTCATCTTAAATCCCCAAACTGTCAAGCATTTAGTACTGTAGTTTTTAATTGTTTGTCTCTTACATGTTCTGTTGTTGTTTTTTTAGGATAGATTCCTTATTATTTTGATTTCTTAGGTCAAAACCTCATAACATGCTGTCAGTTAATGCAGTTGTTTGAGGAAGTAAAACCTTGTGGTTTTAACACTTTAGAAATATGTTTGGGGAGATAAGAAAATAAATACAACTACGTTTAGTTATGAGGATAGGTGTATAACTTTCCAGTGGAAATAAATTTGAGAAAGAATCCTCCCATACTGTCACCCTTCAATTAGAAAACGGCTCTCTGCTGAGATCTAATACGGTAGGTGTAGTAAAAGACCCTAAACTTAATTCCATTATAGCAACTCAATTGAGTCACTTTTGCTTTTTAACACATCACAATAGAGCTTTCAAAGTTAATTTAAAAAAAAACAGCAAGAATCTTCTGAAGTATTAGGATAGATGGGACTGGGGCGGACTCCAAACTGAGACTGTTCTCAGCATGTAGGTAAAAACCTCTTTGAAACAGTTCATTTGGACAGAAAAGTAACATAGGCTGAAGCCCAGTGTAATTTTGTGGAGGAGATGGGAGGCCAGGTACTTGATGTGCATTAGTATCATTGGGCATGCTACCAATCTGGTTTTCTATGTGAAGAGCAGTATAAGGGAATGCAGGGGAAAACAGCTGACATATGAGACCAGAAGCAATAGGAAAAGGTAATTGCAAGGAGAGACTGGAAGTTTTGCACAACTCGTTGTGGAAATGATGTGATGGCCCAAATTTCAGTGTGAATTTCTAAAATTTGTCTGTTACGGTGTTGCTTGTTAATTTTCTCCATACTTACAGCAGATGACTTCAGATGCTTTTGTGTATTCGTTAGACTCAGGTTATGTTGACTAGCTATTCTCATAGTGCACCCAGCATGCAAGCTGTTCTGGTTTGGTTTAAAAAAAAAACAAGGCCGATTTAATGATTCCCGTACCATGCAATATTTAATAAAATAACATGGCATACTTCCTGGACGTGTTCCTCCCAGTTTGTCTTCCAGCTTAGCTTTTTTTAAAGCTTAAAATGTGTTTCTAACGTAGGTAGCCAGATATGTTTTCACAATGCTTTTTTTTCTTGCTCTTTGTAGGTGAAAAAGTAGAAAATAAGCAAGTACTTGTGAACAAATCTATGCCAACTGTGACCCAGACACCTCTGGAAGGAAGTAGTGTGCCTCAGCAGCCACAGTACAAAGATGTGCCAGTAACGTATGTTGCATCATAACTTTATAGCTGGGGAAGGTACACGGAAGAAAGATACCTGAGAAATACTCAATTCTAGAAAAGTCAAAGGAATAAACTTCCCTCTGCAAATCAGACCTAGTTCGCTATATCTAGATTTTTCCCACGAGTTTTCAGAGGCTAGGTTATTTTCAGAAGTGTCTAGGCACTTAATCACTAATAGTTAGATTCTGACACCTGAAAGGCTGGAATTGCACAGAGAAAGAGGAACCCACCTGAAGATTTATGTGTAGAGAGGAATTAGTGAGTAGGTTCCCAGGAGAAACTGAGGAGAGAGCTAAGACAGTGGTAGGGGGGAGAGGGGTCGCTTATGGATGAAGTGGTGGAGACACAGGAGAAAAGCAGGATGAGTGGGGAGGGCAGAGGGCATGTGTGTACTTAGTGAGGGGGGCACATCTCCTCCATAGCGGCTCCCACAGAAAATGGCCGATGCTGACTGGTGTCAGCCTTCACTTTGCCAGGCAGGAGGCCACGCGATGGAGGCCTTCCTGTCTCAGAGGCTGACAGTCAGCTCGTTCTGGCCGCTCCGATTAGATGTCCTTTACCAAGGCACCAGTGAATGGGAAAGGACAGTCAGTAAGAGTTTTTGCCATCCTGTCCTGAAAGGGCAGGAGATGGCTTCTGAGATCTGAGGTGAAAATTTTGCATTAAATGTATAAATAAATAAACAATGAAGGGGTTTTCACTGTTTAGTCAGAAATAGCCTTGACAGTTTGGTAAATTAGCAGAGAGCAAGGCAAGCAATTCATGCTCAGATCAGAAAGGCAGAATTAGCTTTGCTACACTTGTGTGTTTCATAAGCAATAGAAAGCTCTAGGTTTAATCCTACAAGATATTAGTAAAGAAGTGAGGTAACAGGGTAATTATCAAGAGGAAAGAAGTAATCCTGCCAGGTAAAGTCATGGATCCAGGGCTCTCAGTTTAGGTGTCATAATTTGACCATCTCAGCTATGCGAACAAGACAAAATAAATAAGGTATTAAAATCTACACTACCTTCATTCTGCAATATATAGAAAAAAGACAATACCAGAATAATTTCCCTTTACTTCCTGCTGTCATGCCTACCTTTTTTCTTCTACCCCCCCATCTCCAAATCTCGGATCCTTGAGTACTACTCTTTATGTACCTCATACTATGGTCTGCCCTTGGTTCATTTCCACACCTGCACCTGATGCGTAGTTTCAGTCAGGATATTATGCCTTAATTTTGTTCTTAAATTCTCTTGGTATATTCCCTTCTTCAACTGTAACTCTCTGTTTGGCTTTGGTTTGTTTAGCTGAAGATCCAAAAATTTGCAATATACTAGTAAGCTTTTTTTCCATCAAGAAGAGCCCATGTGACAGAAAAAGACACATTGTTCTTTACAAGTTCAGCTTAATTCTCCCTTTGTTTCTATTGTATCTCTTAAGCCTTTTCGTTTCCAGAAACATACTATACTCTGAAACTTTATAGATACATAATCTTTGCTCCATTGGCCTCCCATATGAAAGTTCCATGAAGACTACAGTTTAGCCAGAAACTTACCCATACACAGATACTGGTTTGTAACTTGTGTTTGGTTCATAGATGTAAAACTCATGTTTTGTCTTCTTGTACTAGCTACAAAGGTGCGACAGATTCTTATATTGAAAAAGTAATGATTTCATCAAATGCAGAGGATGCCTTCTTGATCAAAATGTTGTTGAGGCAAACTAGACGCCCAGAAATTGGAGATAAATTCAGCAGTCGTCATGGGCAGAAAGGTAAGCTACACATTTAATAAAAATAAATGCAAGGTAGGTGTTCTGTACTTACATAATAACATCATGTATGTTTCCACTGATAGGTTCAGATCTTTTATGAATGCAGCAGTAGAAGACCATATCCCTTTTTTTGGTTAAGATCACCTAATTTAGCAGTGATGTTTCTGGAACTGAGGAGAGGAATTGACAAACACAACTCTGTGTTGACTTACGATGGAAAAGACACTAGTTGCTCCTTTTAAACAAGAGCAGGGCTTTGAGTTGGTTTTGGTTTTGTTTGGTTTAGGTTTTTTAACTAGTGTGAATTTTATTTTAGGTGATAGGTTAATGGGTTATCAAGAGAGAGACTGGAGGAAAGAGTGAAAGGGCCTATTCTTGATGGACAGAAAACACCAGAGATGGAATGGGATCCCTGCAAGTCATCTGTGCAGACATATGGCTCTAAAGACAAGACTGCAGATAGGGAACTCTTAGCCATGGTGTAAAAGGGAAGCAAATCAAGAATGCAGCTAGGCAGAATGCACTAGTGGAGACCGGAAAGAAGGGGAAATTGTTTTTAAAAATACACCTGGGACATGATCTGGGGCACCTCTGGATCTTCAAACTGAGAACTGGAAATGGGTACCTACTAGGAAGCTGTCTGGTGGCATGTAGTTCTCTAGTGTTAATGTTAGAAGATGAAAATCAGGACCCTGTTTCCCTATCTGTTGAAAAAAGCACAGGATTCCCTTTGAACTTATGGCCAAAAAAGGTGACTCACAACATCCTCTCTAAATCTCAAAGGTCTGGGAGGTGTGGGGGGGTGTTAAGAAAGAAGCGACCGAAAACAGTGGTGGACTGTACTTTCTGTAGAGTACAGTCAACGCAGGCTTTTTCAGTACGTCCAACTCTCTTCAAGATCACCCTTCCACAGTATCTTTCCACAGACCCATAAAACTGGTTCTTAAAACTCTGTATTCTAACAAAATCTTTCCATTATTTCCTGCTGTCATTAAGCAATGGAAACTCTTCTGATATGCATTGAAACATTTTTCCAGATTGTATTTTCAAGATGGCTTTTGATCTAAAATAGGAAGCGATTCTCACTGAGTGCCCAAGTGATTTGGAAACTGGTATCTATTGAAGGCTTCAAAAAAGTAAAGAAGCAGCAGTACATTCTTGACTTTCCTTTTAAAATCCGTTCTGGTTCTTGCACTACAGCCATATAGGATAGTTACAGTGAGTGAGGGGGAAGATCATTATCTTCAGAGGCAGACATGAAGAGCTGAGGAGTTGGGATGCTTCAACTGCCCCGTTCCTTCCCTCCAGGAAGATCCTTCTTCTGGAAGATTTTGTGTAGAGTCTCTTTCAGATAATTTTTTTGATCTCATACGCAATGAAGATATGCAGGACTTTCAAGCCTGTGACCACTTTTAGAGCAAAGTCCATTTATTCATGTATTTTGAGCTTCGTCTAATAGTCCTTTCTCCATATAAGTGGCATGCGGCATTTTAGCTGCAAGCTGTTATAGAACAATACAATCAGTACTGTGCAGGACAAATTTTCTTTCTAGAATTAAAAAAAAATAGCCTACAAATTGTGTTAAAGAAGCTGCTCAGTTAATCATGATAAATATTTATGGGTATTTGCATGAAAAATTTAAGCAGGTAAGATTTTTCTCCTAGCTTGGGTTATTAATGTACACCTATTGAAATAGTTAGTGGAACAGGATTTAAATTGAACCAATTTTCATACATCTCGGAAAATCAAGAAAAAAGGTGCACCACAAATCTAGAACTGTCAGAGGAGAAAAGGTGGAAGAATGACAGAAGGAAACAGAATTGTCAGGCAGGCTGCGATGTGGCTTTAGGAAGTAGAGGGCCATCCGTACCGCTAATGGACATAAGGCATCTCACAGTGTACAGCAAGCTCAGTTTAGAGATCTTGAAGAACAGACATCTCACGAGTACTTTTGCTACTCATCAAACCCTGATACTCATAGTCAACTGCAGAAACAATGAAGATGCGCTGTGTTGGAATAGATGCACTGTATTGGAATAGACACACTGTATTGGAATCTGGTGGTATTTTCTTTAATATCCCAAAAGCCATAGAAAGTTATTTTTTTTTCTGAAGTAAAATACCTGTGGAAATCCCATGATCAAAAAAGCAACATACTAAGTGCTGTAGGGAGCTTTGAGGGTGTCTGTAATTATGCCTGGCATTGCATCACGTTAGAATGACTGATCCCCCATGTATCTGTGCTTTGGATCTATAATAATAATAAGCCAAAACCATCAATTATTCAGAATAGCAAATGTCCCTTTCAGCTTGGTTTTGGAGAACATTGCAACAGCGGTGTCACAGACTTTGCAGGCATGTGCTTGTTAGCCGTCCAGTGCATCAATCTGTAGTAATTCCTTGTGATCAAGGGAGTGATCATATTCTAAATTGTTACATTCTACTAGGCTATACATATCCTCCCTGGTAGCAGAACTCTCAGTTCACTGGCTTGTAGTATGTTATGGGAAAAGAAGTTACAATAAATGGGAGAAAGGAGTAATGTGCTTAGTGGAGAAGGTACGTGTGTTAGATACCAAGAAAAAAGATACTGACAAGAACAGTGGAGTTTACTGTTCTGCAATTTCAGTATACAGTGAAGAACCAGATACTGACATTAATCTTGGATTACGGGCAATGACAGAACTGGAGAAAAGGCATGAAAAAGAAAGGGAAAATCTCCTTTGCTGGCAGTTTAAAAACACAGCTAACATCATCCTTCTCTGACATCAGATCAGGGAAGGATCAGTCATAACGGAGGAATATAGACAACTGTGAAACAGAAATCGTAATACTAACAGTTTAACATTTTCCATTGAGAGAATTTTTAATTAGCCCTGAATTTATTCCCTCATTTTCATCTGAATGCAGACGATAACCACTTCAAGTTTAATTTGTGAATGTTAGCTTTAAGCCCATCATAGGGCCATTTAAACCTCTGATGAGCTTAAACTAACAAGTAGCTTGTTAGTACCTATTCAGCGAGAAGAAGGGAAAGCATCTCTCTCCTTTCTGTATTGTCAATCTTTTCTGTGAAGTATTTTTATTTTCTAGGAGTGCAGGAAGATGAGATTTGATTTCACAGAATTGTAGTAGTAATTTTAAAATAATTAAATATGTGAAATAAAAGATTGCACAAACCATGCCTGAAGTTTTTTTAATGGACTTTTTCCTGTATTCCAAATTCATTTGTATTTCAAAGCTATACTTTATCGCTGAGGCAGAAAGAAGCAGAGTAACAGAATTTGAAAGTGTCTGGGATATGACAGATTAAATCTCACTGACCAGCTTGAGCCTTTTGTTACAGAAGCGCCTTTCGTTGAATGTGTAGGTAGGTTTTATAGGCCTTTATAATAATATAGATCTATGCCACTGGCTCTGTGTCTGCCACCTTCTTTGTGTTCTCTCACATGTCAGCACGATATTGGCAAGGGTCACCACTTCTGGCCTGTCCACCACACCCTCTTTTCATTCAAGTCCATGTTTGAAGTACACTTCTTCCAAACTGCCTATAAAAGCAGTTTGCTTCAAGCCTTTCCTTCTAGCCTTTCCTTCAAGACCTGTCAACAAAGAAGTGTAAGAGGAGGAGAAAAAAACCCAAATGAGACCATCATGTTGTGTTGGGAAATGCACCAGCAAATACTTTGCTCTGTCTCGATACTCATCTTCAAACTGGATGTTGCAGTAAGGTCTTTGGGAGCGGACTTGTCACTTCACTGTGTAAGCTCTTAAGCTTCTAATGTCTCACAACAACCCATATACCTAACAGGGAGGACTTATCTTGAGCTGTAGGACTTTGTTTTAACTATATCACATCGTATTTTTTCCAGAAGGATAAAGAAATTTTTTTGGTTAATTATTTTGGTTTTTAATCTTGCATTCTTCAACCAAAGTCACTTTTCAAAGCACAGAAGGCTAAAGGATTGTTAAGCTAAAGAAGCTTCATCTGAGTTCCATACAAACTAAATTATTATATTTCCAGATTTCCTCTTGCTTTGCTACAAGTCACAATGAGAAAAAAGTTGGACTCCTTTGATGTGAAGAAAAGCAATATATCACTTCTCTGAAAGAACATTTCTCAGTCTCTCATGTGAAAAAGGATTAACACCTCCAACAAAGGTCTTGTAGATCACAGAACTAAGCAGCAATACTGAACAGTATTCCTGAGGAGTGGAAAAACTGTATTTAAGCAAGAGATTGGTTGAACTGGCAAACAGAAGCTTTTTAATAGCTGAAGATCTAAGATAAAGGATTAAACCTTTCTGAAGTATCTGCACTTAAACAACTCTGAAGACAAGGAAGAGAGTTTAAATTCATGAAAGACGGTCTTTGTTTTCCTAAATGAACCATATTCTCTAGTGTCAGAACAGAATCCATTCACAGCATTGTCAACAACATAAACTTCATGACAGTACCACGTATCTGACCTTGCTTACTTTTTAAATTTTTTACTAGTTTGAGCATCTGCCTTCTGCTTGCCTAACTTCACATGGGTGAGAATAACTTCTCTTTCTCCTTTTAGTGGACACTTGGATAGTATGTAAAAGCAGAACATGTAAAGTGAGATATTAGTAAGATGTTAGTTTTAAATGGCTACTTATGTCATTTTCCCACATGTTACAAGTCAGACTTAGTACTTTAATAAAACATCAGTGGGTTTATAGGAATTAAATCATTGAAATGGCATTAAAAAGAATTTGCTGTTATCAACTGCAGGAATGTGGGATGATTAGTAGTTATTAGGCATCAGGAAAGGTAGGAATTTCTTACCTTATTTTTATCTTCAGAAGTTGAATGTGAGAAAATGAGATGTCAGAATGCCATTAAAACTTTTCATACTGTTTTTTCTATTTATTTTTAACCAACCGCTGCTTAGCTTGCTGTCTTAAGAAGAAAATGACAGTATTTTTTATCTCAAGCAGCAAACAGGTAACTTTCTGACCTTTTCAGTAAATCCTCAACTGAACCTCTGAAATTAGGGTGATCTAGCATTTTATGGCACAGAATAAAAATCTCTAATTCTGTTTCCAAATAGTGTGTCCTGAACACACATTTTATTAAGCTCTTGACTCATTCAGCCATGTGTATTTTGTAAAGTTCCTATGGTTATTGTTTTACAATAGCTGCTTCCAGAAGCATTGTAAGGGTTTCAATTAATCAGCTCTTTGTGTGCTTCAGACTATGCAAATTTATCACATCAGACCATTCAGCAGCTCATGGGAAAGCAGTGTACAAACTGTATTGTCTTCTAGCACCTCCTCTCATTTAGAGTGATGTTTTTAATAAGAAAACTAATCAAGTTTACTTATGCATTATTTATCTGTTAATTTTAATTCTGTTCTTTACCTCTTATGTCAAATGGGATGTAGCAAGTGATATGATAGATCAGTGAATGATTCGGTATGGAACAAACCTTATGCGATGCAGCACTTTTTTTTTTTCTTCTGGACTTGTTTTATGCTCAGTCAGCCAGCACAGTATGTAATTAAGAGAGTTTAGAAGTAGATGTACATTTTTGTTTAACCGTACTAGTTTTTGCAGATCTGTTTGTCACTTGTCCCCAATATATGGTGCTGTGTTGTAGCTACAACTTCTCTTAATTATGTGACGTAGTCTTATTTCACAGGAGTATTTCCAATTTCTGGCAAATCTGGTAAATCTAAAATAGCCACCTTTCAACTTAGTTTTAGCTCTTTTACCACCGTATCATTAGAATAAGTAAACAAGCACATTTAGTAATGCACTTCCTTTTATCTTGCTGATAGAAACTGGTATTACTGCTGCTCTATTCACTTTGTCTCCTTTGCTCTCTGATGTCCCTCCTGCTGGTAGTAATTAGTTTTCTATATTAGGTTGTTTTGACTTATTTGATGATTTTTTTTTTTCATTT
>Ga0181612_152613_pt1 | contig 13040 bp, 9 predicted proteins | sample HoacroProtozoa21_FD_119630 | JGI IMG/M metagenome (GOLD analysis project Ga0181612, IMG submission 119630) | Hoatzin crop microbial communities from Cojedes, Venezuel. Combined Assembly of Gp0051906, Gp0051904, Gp0051908
CTTGATGGAGCCCATCGAAATCCAGTGGTAAGCAACAAGAAACGAAATCAATAGCAAACGATAAATCCAGCATCATCGTCGCATCATGGACATGTCGAAGATATTCACCAAGCAGCGTCGCCAGGCCATCGCCCGGGCGATACTCACGCCCATGTCGTGGTGCTATGGTGCTGGCGTGTGGGTGCGCAACACGTGTTTCAACATGGGGTTGCTGCCCAGCGAGAGTTTCGACGTGCCCGTGGTGTCGGTGGGAAACATCACCGTGGGCGGAACGGGCAAGACGCCCCACGTCGAGTATATCATCGAGAACCTGTGCCGCCACTACAAGATTGCGGTGCTGAGCCGTGGCTACAAGCGCGACACCAGCGGTTTTATCCTCGCGAGCGATGCGCTGTCGCCCCGCGACATCGGAGACGAGCCTTATCAGATTTATCGCAAGTATAACGGCTTGATTACGCTGGCTGTGTGCGAGAGCCGCCGCAAGGGCATCCGCGAGTTGCTGCGCATCGACCCCGACATCAACTTGATTTTGCTCGACGATGCGTTCCAGCATCGCTATGTGAAGCCCAAGGTGAACGTGGTGCTGGTGGATTACAACCGCATGCCCTATAACGACCACCTGCTTCCGTTAGGCACCTTGCGCGAGCCGGTGCACCGACTGCTGCAGTGCGACACCGTGGTGGTGACCAAATGCCCCACCGAGCTGTCGCCCGTCGACATCCGCATGGTCAAGGAGAACCTCGACTTGTTCCCCTCGCAGCAGCTGTATTTCTCGTGCATCCGCTATGCCGACCCCGTTCCCGTGTTCCCCATTCCGAACCCGCAGATTGCATCGCTGTCGTGGCTACAGAGTACCGACACGGTGCTGTGTGTAACCGGCATTGCCAATCCGCGACAACTGGTGCGATACTTGCGGCAATACTCGGCAACGGTCAAGGTGATGCACTACGACGACCACCATTACTTCACGCGTAGCGACTTCAACGACATTTTCAACGTCTACGAGAAACTCGAGGGCCGCCGCAAGTTCATCATCACCACCGAGAAAGATGCGGTGCGCATCCTCAATAACCCCTACTACCCGCCCACGATGCGGCAATGCATCTATTACATCCCCATCCGCGTGGGCTTCCTCGACTACGAGAACCGCGACTTCATTCTGGAGTTGACCAAGCGCATCGATAGCAACGAATAATAATCCCCCTTAAAAATAGAAATCGTCATGAAAGAAGAAATCAACTGGCTGGAGCGAATTAAGGAAACTGCAGCCTATATCACCAAAAAAGTGAACGGCAAATTGCCGAAGACCGCCATCATCCTGGGCACTGGTCTGGGTGACTTGATTAACCACATCGACATCGAGGTTGAGGTACCTTATAAAGAAATTCCCAACTTTCCCGTTTCGACGGTCGAGGGCCACAAGGGCCGCTTGATTTTTGGAAACATGGGTAACAAATATGTCATGGCCATGCAGGGCCGTTTCCACTACTACGAAGGCTACACCATGCAACAGGCCACATTCCCCGTGCGCGTGATGAGAGCACTGGGCGTGAAGACGCTGTTTGTGAGCAACGCAGCGGGCGGCATGAACCCCAATTTCAAGATTGGTGACTTGATGATTATCACCGACCACATCAACCTGTTCCCCGAGCATCCGTTGCGCGGCAAGAACTACGATGAACTGGGCACACGTTTCCCAGCCATGAACGAAGCCTACAGCAAACGCCTCATTGCTAAGGCTAAAGAGATTGCCAAGGAGAAAGGCGTGCGTCTGGTCGAGGGCGTGTATGTGGGTACGCAAGGCCCGACGTTTGAGACACCTGCCGAGTATCGTTACTTTTGGCGCATCGGTGGCGACGCCGTGGGCATGAGCACTGTGCCCGAGGTGATTGTGGCCCGCCATGGTGGCATGGAAGTGTTCGGCATGTCGGTTATCACCGACCTGGGTGTCGAGGGCAAGACCGAGGAAGTGTCGCACGAGGAAGTGCAGAAGGCAGCCGCAGCCGCACAACCCATCATGTCGATGATTATGGAAGAAATCATCAACCAATTTGAGGAGTTGTAATCGCAACACTGCGTAGCACTCACCCATCGTTGCCGTGGTGCCCCAGCGCGAGAGCAGGAGCGCCACGGCAACGCATGAACACGAGAAAGTAACTCCCACTTAAGTTTCCTAAAATAAACGATTTAGCATCACAATTATGAAAGAAACCGAAATATCGACGCTGGGCGAGTTTGGCCTCATCGAGCGCCTCACCGAGAACCTGCCCCACTTCAACGCATCGACGGTGCGCGGTGTAGGTGACGATTGCGCCGTGCTTCACTATGGCGACCGCGAGACGCTGGTAACGACCGACTTGCTGCTCGAGGGCATCCACTTTGACCTCACCTATGTGCCGCTGAAGCACCTGGGTTACAAGGCTATTGTGGTGAACTTGAGCGATGTATATGCCATGAACGGCACGCCGCGGCAGGTGACCGTGTCGCTGGGCGTGAGCAGCCGCTTCACGCTCGAGCATATCGAGGAACTGTATGCTGGCATGCGACTGGCGTGCGAGGCTTATGGCGTGGACCTGGTGGGCGGTGACACGAGTGCGAGCGTCACGGGGTTGATTATCAGCGTGACGTGCATCGGTGACGCTGCAAAGGACGAAATCGTTTATCGCAATGGGGCTAAGGACACCGACCTGATTTGCGTGAGCGGTGACTTGGGTGCTGCTTACATGGGATTGCAGCTGCTTGAGCGTGAGCGCGTTGCGAGTGCCGGCATGAAAGACTTTGTGCCCGATTTTGCAGGCAAGGAATACCTCATCGAGCGGCAACTTAAGCCCGAGGCGCGTCGCGACGTGGTGGCCGAGATGCGCGAGTTGGGCATCACGCCCACGGCGATGATGGACGTGAGCGATGGCTTGTCGAGCGAACTGCTGCACATCTGCAAGGCGTCGGGCGTGGGTTGCCGCGTTTATGAGGACCGCATCCCCATCGACTACCAAACGGCAGTGATGGCCGAGGAGTTGAATATGAACCTCGTGACCGCCGCCATGAATGGTGGCGAGGACTATGAGTTGCTGTTCACCGTGCCGCTGACGCAACACGAGCTGGTGACGCAGATGAAATCGGCCCACTTGATTGGCCGCATCACCCGCGCTGAGCTGGGAACCGCCATGGTAACCCGCAGCGACAACGAGATTCCCCTGCGTGCGCAAGGCTGGAACGCCTTCACGACTAACGACGAGGAGAAGCAGGACGAGGTGCCCAAAAACGAGGAGAAGTAGCCCAGCACGCTCATTATCAACAGCATGAACACCATCAGCGATGAGGAGATGCCCGCGAGGTCTCCTCGTCGCTGTTTTTGTGGGATTGTTGAAAGGTTGCCAAATGTGGATTTAAATGTGAAAAAACTAAAAATTAGTTTGTAAATCCCAAAAGGAATTTATAACTTTGGGGTGCGAAATGTTGCCACGACCGATAAGTGGCAGTAGAGCACCAAGTTGAACGACCAAAATCGAAAAACTAATCTAGAAAATATTTATTTTAATTGTCTAACTTAAACCTTTGCTACTTTATGAAAAAAGTACTATTAGCAATGGCCTTGAGTGTGTCGCTAAGTGGCATGGCACAAGTGATGACCGTGAACTCGGTTGAGCGCTTGAACTTGCCGGCTGGCAGTGCTACTCGTGTTGCCGCCATTAGTCCGCAGGGCGATTATGTGCTGCTGACCAGTGACGAGAACCGTGGCTTGACACGCTATGACCTAACCACAGGAGCGACCCAGTCGCTGACCAGTGCTGCGGGTGCAGGCTTCGATGTGAAGATTTCGCCCGACGGCCAGAATGTGGTCTATCGCGAGGCAACCATCGGCAGTAACCACCTGCGCATGCTCTCGCTACAGACGACCAACCTTGCAACGGGTGTGAAGCGCGAGCTCATTAAGCCCACGCACGACCTGCAAGGCTACAGTGTGGACAACGCAACAGCTGCCACCGTGACGAAGGGCAAATTTAAAGCCCAAGCCATGGCACAAGCTAAGGCCGACAAAAAGACCCCCGTCTTGTCGGTTAAGAATCAGCAGCTGATGCTTACCACAAACGGTAAGACCCGCGTGTTCTCGCCCAACGGCCAGAACTACAGCTACATCTGGCCCTCGATTTCGCCCGATGGCAGCAAGGCGCTGTATTATGTATGTGGACTGGGTGCCTACGTGTGCAACCTCGACGGCACTGGCCTGCAACGCATCGGTTACCTGCGTGCTCCGGTATGGTATGACGACAATACCATCGTGGGCATGAACGACAAGGACGACGGCGAGTTTATCTATGCCTCGACCATCGAGGTGATGACCCTCGACGGCCAGCACCAAACGCTCACCGACGACAGCATCGTGGCTATGTATCCCCACGTGAGCAACGGCAAGATTGCTTGCTCGAGCCCCGCTGGCGAAGCTTACATTATTAACGTTACTAAATGATTGACACAGCTATGAAAAAGTTATTTTTACTCCTCACAGCTGTGCTTGTAGCAGCTGCCACAATTCAAGCCAAGGACATCGACGAAATTCGCATCTACCTGAACCCCGGTCATGGTAGCTGGGGTCCCAACGACCGCCCGATGGCAACGATTCCCTATCCCATGCTCGAGGAGACGGGACGTCCCGACACCTGCGGTTTCTATGAAAGTAACACCAACTTGTGGAAATCGCTGGCTACCCGCGATGCCCTCATTAACATGGGTATCAAGGAAGCAAACATCACCATGTCGCGTACCAAGAATGGTCCGTATCCTTACGTAGATGGCGCCGATGACCAGTACCTCTACAACCGCAACCTCACCGAGATTGCAACCGAGGTTCAGCAGGGCAACTTCGACATGTTCTTCTCGCATCACAGTAACGCCCATAACGATGGAACGTCGACCAACTATGCGCTCGAGCTCTATCGTGGTACCGATGGCGAGGGTGGCGACTCGGCTGTAAACAGCCGCGCCATGGCAACGACCATTTGGCCCTACGTCAACAGCAACGAAATCGATGTGCTGTCGTACTACCCCATTGGCGGTAGCTCAATGAACGTGCGCGGCGACATTTCGTTCATGGGCTCGAAGTACACAACCACCATCGATGGCAAGAAGTACATCGGCTACTATGGCGTGCTGCGTCATGGCATCCCGGGCTTCCTGCTCGAGGGTTACTTCCACACCTATCAGCCTGCCCGTCACCGTGCACTGAACCAGGACTACTGCCGCCAGGAAGGCGTGCGCGTGGCCCGCGGTATGTGCGAGTACTTCAACCTGAATGCCGAAAAGACGGGTTACATCATGGGTACGGTTAAGGATGTTCACAACCACCTGACCCACAATCTGTATAAGTACAGCGCTGGCTCGATTGACCAGTGGTACCCGCTCGACAACGTAACGGTGAACCTGAAGAAGAATGGTAGCGTTGTTGCAACCTACCAGACCGATACGCTCAAGAATGGTGTGTTTGTATTCAACAACTTGACCCCGGGCACCTATACCCTCGACATTCAAGCCGATGGTTACAAGGCGCTGGGTGACTACACCTCGTCGACTGTCGACAGCGAGTGGCAAGAGTACATCACCAAGGCTGCTGGCGACATCACCGTCACTGCTAACCAGACGACCTATGTGGTTCCTCTGCTTGAGCAAACGGGTTACGAGCCTCCCGCGGTTATCTATGAGAACTATCCCGAGCCCGAACTGGAGGCTTACGTGCAGGCTCCGTCGCAGCTGAACTTCGTTCACGACGATGGTACAAACTACACGCTCAGCGGCACGATTAAGCGCATGCTCGTGCGTGGCGACACCACCATCGTGCTGACCAACGATGCCGACCTCACGCCGCACCTCTATGCAATCGACAATGTCAACAAGGTGCTCATTAAGGAGCTCAGCACCAATGGTGTTGCGGCTGCTACCGAGGGCAACGCTACGTTCTACAGCCGTCTGCAAGACATCGCCTTCACAGCCGATGACCAACTCGTGGGTATCAACTGCGAACAGATGCAATTTGACGGTCAAGTGCCCGACGGCTCGACCCGCGGTGTGCTGCGCGTCTACAAGTGGGCGACCTACGACAGCGACCCCGTTGAATGGGTAACCACCACCAGCTCGGCCAACTTCTATCGCTACAAGCCGCAAGCAATTGCTATCGATGGCGAGGCTGCCGAGTGCACCATCAACATCCTGGGTACCAACGACTGGCCCAACAACTCGGCTGGCGGCATGCGCTTCCTGCGCCTTGCTATCACCGACAACGTTATCGCCAGCACGACCTACACCGAGAGCACCATCAACGCATCGAGCAACTTCCCCCGCCTCAAGGTGGGTACCGCTCCTGTCCTCGTGCTGTCGCCGCTCGACGACAACAACGTGGTCCTCGATGGTGAAATCGGTTATCCCATGGAGGTGAATACCGCCACGGCAAATGGTACTAACAGTGCTGTTGCTGGCCGCATCGAGGATGAAGCCCTGGGCGCTGGTGCAAGTGGCGTTGCATTCTTCAAGTATGCAGGCCACAGCTTCATGGTATCGCCCTACATGAGCGACTCGACCAACGTGGGTGGTGTGAAACTCTATGACGTGACCAATGGTTTCGACAACTATCAGCTCGTCAAGACGACCAACACCGACCTAACTCCCGCATCGTGCACCTTTATGAGCGCTGGTGCCGCCGTTAGCGATGGCGACATCATCCTCTACCTGATGCAAGACAACAAAATTACCAAGTTCATGGCCGACGATGAGGCACAAGACACTGTAGTAGGTATCTTCGCTTATGGCCTTACCGACGTCAAGAACGACAACAAGAGCTACACCTTCACCTTCAACAGCAACAGCGACGCTAAGACCGCTAAGTTGATTTTCTACGATGCCGAGAGCGGCGAAGTAGTTGGCGAGGTTGAACTCTCTAACATCGTGAAGGGCAGCAACACCGTTACCCTCACCTACGACCAAATTCCGGGTGACTACAACCAGGAAATGAACTGGGCTGTTAACTTGACGGGTGAGAACATCACCACCATCAAGCGTATCAACCCCACTCAGACCTACTCAACCAACGTATTCTGCGCAGTTGATAAGTCGCCCGAGAGCAAGCACATGGGTACCATCTACGCTGGTAACCGCGTGGGTAGCAATAACGCTAACAATGGTATCTACGTTTGCGACGTATTCGGACAACGCACCGACGAGACCTGCTATCGTGGCGGTCACTCGTGGGGTAGCAACTACCGCATGGGTATTGATGCCAACGGTAAGCTCTACATTCCCGATTGGGGCGATGCAGTTTCGGGCGTATATGTAGCAGACCCGGACAACATGAGCGCCGACTTCACCGAGTTCTTCGTGGGCGAGCGTGCTACCAATGGTATGATTAGCAACAATGGCGCCAACGTAGGTTCGTCGACGCCCAGCGCATTCGTTGCTGGCACTGGCACTAACACCAAGCTCTACGTTTACCTCGAAGACTTCGGCAACGGCATTGGCGTTTACAACATTGGCAACGAGGATGGCAGCATCGCTACCACCTGGAGCACCGCTCCCAGCAACTACATTGACGTGGGCAGCCTCCAAGCCAACACCAACGGTAACGTCATTGGTGACAGCGAAGGTCGTGGCGTATGGGTATCGCAAAACCGCGGCTCTGGCAACAACACCGCAGGCGTTCCCTCGCTCATCTTTGCCGACAACGAGGGCAATGTGCTCCTCAACTCGGGTAAAGCACCTTATAGTGACTACCTCAACGGCTCGGGTTACTCGGGATTCGCTGTAAACGATGCTAACGACATGCTCGTTATCAACGATGCCAGCGGCACCCTGCAGTTCTTCGACCTCACCTGGGACGGCAACACGCCTACCCTGACGCCGCTGTACTCTTACAAGGCTGACGCTCGTACCACCAATGGCGCCATCTATCAAATGGCATTCGACTACGGTGGCAACCTCGTTTGCTCGGGTAGCAACATCGGTATCTACTCGATGCCTACCGACAGCAACGACCACACCACGCCGGCTATGAAGTCGCTCATCGTTGTGAAGGAAGCCGACTCGATTACCGTAACGGGTAAGGTTACCGAGGGCGCTGTTGATTCGACGCCCGCACGCGGCATCCGTCGTGCTAAGGGTGACGCTCTGGCTAACGCCGAGGTTACCTTCAGCGATGGTACCAACGTCTATACCACCACCAGCGCAAGCGATGGTACTTATAGCATTAAGGTTCCCGCTGGAAGCTACACAGTAACTGGCGACCTCGATGGCTATCAGCACTATAGCGAGGAGAATGTAACTATCGATGCCACTAACAATGTTTATGACATCGAGCTCATTCCCGAGAAGAGTGGTATTGAGGAAGCTAATGTCAATAGCGAGGTCGTTGACCGCCGCTACATCGACATGCGCGGCATCGAGCACGATGCACCCGTCGACGGCGTCAACATCGTGGTAACGCGCTACAGCGACGGCACCACCACGACCACCAAAGTCATCAAGTAATCCCTAATTACCGGCGTGGGTTTCCCCCACCCCCGTAATTTGCACTTCATCGAGTGCTCCCGTCCCCTCGGGAGCACTCTTTATTATATATAATAATGTGTAACGAGGCGGTGGGCTCTTGGGGACGAGGGCTGGGTGCGGGGGTGGGTTGTTTGTGGATGGAGGGGGGATTGGTCGGTAAAATGGGGGCGCTGGTCTATTTTTTAACAAGTAAAGGACAATTTTATATAATTTAGATGCGTTATAATTTTGGATTTTCACATTTAAGTGTTAATTTTGCACCCGAATATTAACAATTAAGGCAAGTAAGAAGGCGATGAAACGCTCGACAATATGGATTCTGACGGCAGTGATGGCGTGTGCTTTCATTGGCTTGCTTGTTGTGCAAATCATGTACATGGAGAACATGGTGAAGATGCGCAATGAGCAATTCAGTGAGGGTGTGATGCGCAGTCTCTATGGCGTGGCAACCATGCTCGAGCAAAACGAAACGAAATATTACTTGGACCAGGACCTCTCGGAGGCTGCGCTCACGCAAAGTTACCAAGGGTCATCGTTTGGATTTTCTAACGACGAGGTAGCGCTCGACACGATTGCTAACTCGCTGGATAACATCAAAATCAAGCGTCCTGCAAACTTCAAGAACTTGAAGAACTTGCACGATAGCTATCAGGCCAAGCAAGAAATCCTCAAGGGGCAGTATCTGTACCAAAAGGGGCTGCTCAACGAGGTGATTCTCACCATCTTGTCGCAGTCGAGCGACCGTCCCATCGCCGAGCGTGCCGACTCGCTCACGGTGAACGATTACCTGAAGAGCGAGCTTGCTGCCAATGGGCTGCCGCTACCGTTTGAGTTTGCCATCGTGAGCCGTTCCAACGGCGTGGCCTACAAGACGACGGGCTACAACCCCAGCAATCAAGCCGAGGTTTATCGCCAAGTGCTGTTCCCGGGCGACCCGGTGAACAAGCAGAACACGCTCAACGTGACCTTCCCCACCAAGAGCGACTACATTTTCTCGTCGATTAAGTTCATGATACCGTCGTTTGCATTCACGTTTATCTTGCTGGGCGTGTTTGTCTACACCGTGATTGTTGCGTTCAAGCAGAAGCGCTTGAGCGAGATGAAGAACGACTTTATCAACAACATGACACACGAGTTCAAGACACCCATTTCGTCGATTTCGATAGCGGCGCAGATGCTCAACGACGATAGCGTGCGCAAGAGTCCCACGATGCTCAAGCACGTGTCGTCGGTCATCAACGACGAGACTAAGCGCCTGCGTTTCCAGGTCGAGAAGGTGCTACAGCTGTCGCTGTTTGACCGCAAGAGTGCGACCATGCAGCTCGACGAGGAGGATGCCAACTCGATTATCGACAGCGTCATCAACACCTTTAAACTTAAGGTCGAGAAATATGGCGGCAACATCGAGGCAGCCCTCGATGCCGAGGACCCCATCATCAAGGTCGACAAGATGCACTTCACCAACGTGGTGTTTAACTTGCTCGACAACGCCATCAAGTATCGTCGCGAGGAAGTGCCCCTGCACCTGCAAGTGGCTACCCGCAATCCCGACGACACACATATCGAAATCACGATTGCCGACAATGGAATCGGCATCAAGCGCGAGGATGTGAAACGCATCTTCGAGAAGTTCTACCGCGTGAGCACAGGCAACCGCCACGATGTGAAAGGCTTCGGGCTGGGCCTAGCTTACGTGCACAAAATGATTACCCTCTTTGGGGGTAATATCAGTTGCGAAAGCGAACTGAATAAGGGTTCGAAATTCATTATTACATTACCACTTTATAATTAAAACGATTATGGAAGACAAACTGCGAATCTTATTATGCGAAGACGATCCCAACTTGGGAACGCTCACCCGCGAGTACCTGGAGGACAAGGGCTATAAGGCCGAGCTGTTTGACGATGGCGAAAGCGGCTACAAGGCCTTCCTCAAAGGTAAGTACGACATCTGCTTGCTGGACGTGATGATGCCGAAAAAGGATGGTTTCCAGCTGGCACAAGAGATAAGAATGGTCAACAACGAAATCCCCATCATCTTCCTCACCGCTAAGGTGCTCAAGGAGGATGTGCTGGCAGGTTTCAAGATTGGTGCCGACGACTACATCACCAAGCCCTTCAGCATGGAGGAGCTGGTGCTGCGCATCGAGGCCATCTTGCGCCGCGTCAAGGGCAAGAAGGGCAAAGAGGTTACGGTTTATCGCATCGGTAAGTTCACGTTCGACACGCAGCGTCAGGTGCTGTTCACCGACGAGAAGAGCGACAACTTGACGACCAAGGAGTCGGAGTTGCTCACGCTGCTGTGCTCGCACATGAACGAGATTCTGGAGCGCAACTTTGCGTTGAAGACCATCTGGATTGACGACAACTACTTCAATGCTCGCTCGATGGACGTGTATATCACCAAGTTGCGTAAGAAACTGAAAGATGACCCCGACATCGAGATTATCAACATCCACGGCAAGGGCTACAAGCTGATTGCTCCCGAACCCGAGCAGAACAAGTAATCGACAACCTGTTGAGGCACAGTGGTGATGCACCTCGTTGCAGCACGCGTGCCTGTGAAATGGACGAAATAAATGCGACACTGTCCCCGCGGCAGTGTTGCATTTATGGTTTTTTGTGTGTAATTTTGCGCAATGGAAGCCGTGTGGCAGGCACACGCTGCCCAGTGAAAAGTAAAACGCAGTAAATGAAATACTTGTTTCGTGTATACCAGTGGCTCATCGCCGCGCCCCTCATCTTGGTTGCCACCATCGTGACACTGACTGTGGTGATTATCGGTGGGCAATTCGACAGCAATTGGTGGGGGTACTACCCTCCCCGACTATGGTCGCGCATTTGGTGCTGGTTGCTGGGCGTGAAAGTGGAAGTGCGCAACCGCGAGCGCATCAACAAGGAGACGTCTTACGTGTTTGTGGCTAACCACCAGGGTGCATTCGACATCTTCTCGATTTATGGCTACATAGGGCACAACTTTAAGTGGCTCATGCGCAAGGGGTTGGGTAACATTCCGCTCATCGGGCTGGCATGCCGTTGCGCGGGCCACATCATGGTCGACACGCACAGCGCTGGCGGCCTGAAGCAGACGGTTGCCGACGCGAAGCGCAAACTCGACCGCGGTGTGTCGATTGTGGTATTCCCCGAGGGACGCCGCACCGACACGGGCCTGATGGCGCCATTCAAGGCGGGTGCGTTCAAGCTGGCGACCGAGTTTGGTCTGCCGGTGGTACCACTCACCATCGATGGCAGTTACCGCGTGATGCCGCGCAGCACGTTTAACGTCACGCCAGGCAAGATTATCATCACCATTCACGACCCCATTCCGCCGGGCGAAAATGGTCACGACAGCGAGGCGGTGATGGAAGCCAGCCGAGCAGCCATTGCATCGGTGTTGCCCGAGGAACAAGGTCGCGAAGAAACAGAATCGAAGACGCATCATGGAACCGACGCTCAACAATAACGCACCCACGCTGCAAAGCATTCGCCAGCAAGTGTTTGCCTACCGCAACGGCATGACAGCCGATGCGTTGCGACGTGCCGGTGACCCGCATCACAGCATCATGGGTTGCCAGCTGACCGACTTGATGACCATCGCCGCTCCCATCGCGGGAAACCGCGAGCTGGCCGAGCAACTGTGGGCGCAAGTCGATAGCCGCGAGTGCCGCCTGCTGGCGACGATGGTGTTCCCCGTGGAGGCGTTGACCTGCGAGCAGGCGTTGCAACTGTGCCACGAGGTCGAGAGCCACGAGGTAGCCGACAGCCTGTGCCACAAACTGTTGCGGCATCATCCCGAGGCGAGCAAGGTGGTCACCACCCTACTCGATGAGACGACAAGCGAGCCCGATTCGCTGGTTCGTTACACGGCTTATCGGCTGATGCTCAACTTAATGGCTACGCACGGCGAGCGTCCCAGCGACGAGGTGATGGCACACTTGCATCACGACTTGCCCGCGACCACAGGACGGCTGCATGCGTTGCTGGCTGACATTGAAGATAGACTCAATTAACTCATTTATATTCAAAAAGAATACACCCACCCAATGATTGATAAAATCACAGTAGACCGAATCCTCAACGCCGCCGATATCGTCGACGTGGTGAGCGACTTTGTCACGCTCAAGCGGCGTGGCACGAGTTGGGTGGGCCTGTGTCCGTTCCACAACGACCGCAATCCGTCGTTCTATGTGAGCCGCAACAAGAACATTTGCAAGTGTTTTGCGTGCGGCGAGGGCGGCACACCGCTCAACTTCATCATGAAGATTGAGCAACTGAACTACGTCGATGCGCTCAAGTACCTGGCGCGCAAGTATGGCATCGAGGTGCAAGAGCGGGAACTGACCGACAAGGAGCGCGTGGAGCAAACGCATCGCGAGGGCATGCTCATGCTCAACGAGTGGGCGTGCAAGTACTTTGAGGAGCAACTGCACGAGACCACCGAGGGCAAAGAGGTGGGCATGGCTTACTTCAACGAGCGCGGCTTTAATGCGCAGTCAATCAAGAAATTCCGC
>Ga0181612_176499_pt1 | contig 13040 bp, 13 predicted proteins | sample HoacroProtozoa21_FD_119630 | JGI IMG/M metagenome (GOLD analysis project Ga0181612, IMG submission 119630) | Hoatzin crop microbial communities from Cojedes, Venezuel. Combined Assembly of Gp0051906, Gp0051904, Gp0051908
AAAGAGAAGTATCAATACCAGACTCGGCACGGCAGCGAGATGCATAACGTGAGGAAAGCAGCCAGCACCGGCACAACAGCATGGCTGTAAACAACATGTGAAGCCACTCAGGCTGTAATGAGATGATGGTCCCTGGCTGTCAACGTGTCCTGGGGTTTCACGTGTTCTGAATAGGGTGATGGATGTGCAGTCAATGGGAAAAAGGACGGGACTCCAGCCCAGGCATCCGCGAAAACCAGTCCAAAGTGTGGTTTGGTCTGCAGAACATCTTAGGCTGCTCTCAGAAAGGTGCCGTCAACTGGCTTGCAACCCTACATGAAAGTCCCAGCTCTCTGAAAATACGAGTCCAGCATCTCCTGCCTATGCACCTCGTGTCACCAGAGCTGGCTCTCAACACCAGGATCCTGGTGCTCCATATACGACAGCAGAGATGTAAACATGACCAGGAGTCAGGTCTTGAGCTAGACTATCTATCTCAAGCAAAGAGCCACTGCTTTTGTTTATTTGGAAAGATAATCTGACCCCAGATTTCCCCCCCCCCCCCCACTTTCCCTGCCACCAACCCTGTTACCGTCTGGAGAAAAACATGAAAATCCAAAGAAACCTCCCACTCAGAAATGATGTTTTCAGTAGTAGATGGAAAAACTGTGGAAAGACCTCAGTATCACAGCAACTGAGTTCAGCTTCTAGAAAAATGTCACCAGCTGTACTGCTTTCCTCCAGTGCATGTGCTATAGCTTTCCTTGTCTCATGTCTTTCCTTCTGAAAAGATACTCCAGAAAACTTGTCACGGCTTTATTTCTGAACAAGCAAGGAGAGAGGAAGTAGGTTCCTGGAAACGGCCAAGACGGGACCAGTGACGGGGCTAAATGACCTGGGTCGGGTTCAGTTGCTTTAAGAACATTTCCGTGTGCACGTGGTTTTGCTGCTGCTGTACGTCTTATGTGGAAGTACTGAGATAAGTGCAGTGATGGGAAACAGCACCAAAGGAAGGCAAGTAGACAGAGAATAAAGAGGCTCTTTTTTCTTTCATGAGCTCTCATCCCTCATGGCAGGTTTATAACAGTTGACTCCAGCCGTGCTGGGCTTGCAGAGAGCTAGAAAGTCGTTACCCATCTGGGAGCTGGCAGGGCACAGGAACATTCACCTGGGATGGAGCCCAAAGCGTCACCTTTCCAGAGCCTTGAACTTTCTGGGTGAATGACTTAGTTTAGATTAAAGGAATCAACAAAACCAAGTGCAAGGCATTCTCCACTGGTAAGACCGCATCACCCCTGCCTGCGCTGCCAGCAGGCTCCTGGGAATTTAAAGGAGAAGCGGACAGAAGGCAAACACTTGGGAAATACAGAGATCCCAATTACTGGGTAATGTGCTGGGGCCAGAAGGATGCATGGCTAGAGAGGAGCTTTTTTGGCTTCAAAGACACACTTGTGTTTTGATACCTCAGTTACTTTTTTTCCAATAGCTACCAAGGAAAAAGAAACTGTCTCCTCAGAGATTATCTCTGCAGTGATATGTGGAAAGCAAAGCAGAGCTGTAAAATATCTACAGTTAAGGATCACAATCTGGAATGAGAAAACAGGAAACATGAAACCAGTGGAAACCCAAAGATAAATGATTGTCCATCTACGGAGAGTTTGAGACAGGGAGATATTTCCTGCTGAAGAAAGGAGGGTTTGTGGAAGTGACACCGCATCTTATACATCAGGAGAAGACTTTCCATCCAAGAATGAGGCAAAAAAATTATTGTCTACCTTGGGGAAAAGGAGAAAGAGGGCAGGGAGATAATTTCAGTTCTGCATAAAACACCATACAGTATGTGACATGGAGAGCTGTGATACAGAGAGCTGACCCATGACAGAGCTGGCAGGTAGTGCTCGGGTCCTATGGCAGAGAGCTATTTATCTGTGGAATGAGCTGAGGTCGGTGGGGGAACACTGCTGCTCATCCCCTTCTCTGAGCTGAGCTGTGCTTCATGGTGGGACAGGCGACAGGACTGTGCTGGAACTGGGTGTTGGGGGAAGGCAAGGAAGAACTGTTCCAGGTACAGCACCGCCATTAAACACTGCTCTGACCACACAAAATCCCAGGAACCAGGGGCAGGTGGAGATGTCTGGAGGTATAAGCACCAAAGCGAACTGAAGCCACGTTCCAACCTGCGAGGCAGTGATTTCCCATCCAGCCGGGCTGTACCCCATGTGTCCCTCTGGGCTGGCTGCTCCGATGGCCCTGGGAACTCTTCCATTACTTAGCCCTTCTGCACTAGCAGGTGCACCCCGGCATTTCCCAGCTCTACAGCTTGTGCCTTTGCAACCTCTTGGTGTCAGAAGTGACCGTTTGGGGGATGGCTGCAGGGGCTTTTTCTCATTCACTCTCGTCTCTGCAGACAGCATGCACCCTGCCTTACTGTGGCCCCAAAGGGCTGGGGCTGCTCCGTGCCTACTGATGCCGCAGCCAAGGGTGGAGTGGGGAAAGGCTGGGAGAAATCCTCACCCTGCTGCACTCCGAGGCAAAAATCCCGTTGGCTTCAAAGGAGCGAGGGTTTCACTTGCTGTTTTTCAGGCTGCACTTTGTCAGAGATTCACTTGGGAGCTTTGTCAAAACAATGTCCGAGTGAGCTGCCGTGACCCAGGGGACTGGAATGTGTCCTTGGGAAAGCCTCCCCGTCACTGCTACAGCACCAGGCATGGCACGGTCGTCCCTGTGATGTGGAGCACAGCCGAACCTGCCACTCTCTCCTGCCTCTGATTTGACATGACCCCAGTCACCAAACAAGCTGTCCACACCAATTGCAGTCATGCATGGTACATTCGTTCCCCTGTTCTCCCATCTGCCTCTTGCTGAAAATGTACTGGCGCTGGATGCGGATCACACATACCAGGGACTGGGTCCAGCTGTACTGGGGCTGGGAAGACAGCACAGATTTACAGCACAAACTACATGGTCCACGCCTTGCAGTGCCAAGGGTGGAGGGGTCTATTGACTCCTCAGACATCTCAAAAATCCTCATCAGCAGGCTATGGTTCTTCCAGCAGTAGTGCCCCTCATCGCAGTGGGTCTTTGGCTCATGGCATTTGAGTACTTTAGGAGAAAAGAGCAGCCTTTGTAACAAGCCTTGCCTTGGGCTATCTGCTGGATCGTTGGCTTGTCAGAGCCCTGACAAAACCCAACGAGCTGCATCACTGACCGTGCCAGCTCCAGCTGGCACCAAATTTCAGCTCTCACTGAAAATGCTCTTTACCCAGTGTCTGGGTCTGCACTTTTTTTCCTCCTTTCCCCCAAGTCCAGCTGCCTGCCTCCCTGCACACCCCCAGAAAATCTGCATGTTTTTATGCCTGCATCTCTCTTTGCACGTGTTTTAAAGTCACAGAAGGGCTACACGTAAACCACTGGGGAGATGCAGCTGAGGGGGACTCCAAAGACGCTTGTCCTCCCTATGTGTTTTGCTTTGGTATCTTGTAGGTAATTTTTTTCTTTATTTGAGTGAGCTATTTTAACCTCATGCCATTATATAATAGTAGAAACATAATGAATGATAGTACCAGGCTCTCGGACTGTTTGCTCAGTGTTTCCCTGGGGTTTGACGCACGCTTGCTTTCCTACCCTAATTCTCTCTGTCATTCTTTTCCAGCAAGGCAGAGAGCCTGTAGTCTCTCTGCTCTGTGCTGGGGATGCCATTGGGACCTCTGTGTCATGAGGAGGAAGGACATCCTCCAGCTGCAGCACAGTGATTCACATTCACACTGCACTTCCTTACCAAGGTCAGAGGTGTTTAGACACATAGGTGAGGCCAGAAGAGACAATGATGACCTCTTTTCTGGTATGGTCTACAGCAGAAGGCAAGAGACAACCAAGAGGAGTCTTCCATATCCAAGCCATGTCCCTGCCTCGGGGCAGTGGGTCTACAAGGTGCCATTGCTCCCCCATGTTCCCTGTTCTCTTGTGTCCGGGTTTTGTGCCTTAAGAGAGGTGGTAAATGAGCACCTCAACCCAACAAGCCAACAGATGCACCAGGCCTTCTGCATGGAAGCACTGGACATTTGGGCCAGCTCTCATCCTCCTCGGCCACTATCGCTGTCCCGTTGTCCATGCCAGCAGAGGACTCCCCTTGCATCTGACTTTCCCTTTTGCTTCCCTGGGTTGCTCCAATAGATGCAGCAAGCTTAGCTGTGTGTGGGAATCACAGATTCCTTACACCAGCAAGGGGGAGGAGAATGATCTGATTTTCCATCTTCTTCTGGCTACTCTGGCAAACTCAGCGCCTAGTCTTGAGGAAGACACCTTATGTCAGATGAAGGGAATGCCTCCTTAGCTTCTCAGACTTGCTCAGCCTTTGTGTATAACTGGAGCTCTGGCATGAAAACCTAACCTGTAATGAGAAAGTTGCGAAAAACTCAGTCCTGAATGCTGATGGGTTTGGAGGCCAAGCTTGCTTCCAACCCACATATTTGACACCCCAGGCCTCACAGTCCTTGACCCCATCCCCAGCTCCTGCTAGATGACATTCTTCCAGCCCTGCTTATGTTCTGGCCAACCCAATGGGTGTTCCCATCCATCTTCTCCCTTTTCTGGTGCTGACCCAGTTTGCAGCTCTCATCTCTTGGCAGTCTCTTCGTGGAAGCTGAGACTTAAATTAACCTGAGAGTGTGAGGAGGTCTCCTGGGTCAGTATACACAGCCACAGCAGGGTTTTTATCTGCTGGATCCTTTCTATTGTCCACACCCCGAGGTGGCATCTCCATGCTGAAAACAGCAACCACTGATGCAACTACTGTCAACCGGTTGCAGGTTGGGAAGCTGAGGCATGGAAAGCAGAGTCTCTTGTACAAACGGCAGGAACCTGAAAATCTACACACAAGAGTTTATAAAGAATTGGGCCCTGAGCTCAGCCACATTGATGTTTATTTTTAACAAATGTTGGAATATTGTTCCAAAGGACTGGAAAAGGCCAACAGTGTACAAATATTTACAGAGCATAGAATAAACTGTCAGCCTCTTAACTTGACATCAGTCCCAGATGAAACTGTGGCAAGCTGATATAAGACTATTCAGAGAGAATTAAAAGTTGTTTCTGCTTTTAAAGCATGAATTCAATATATAATTTTAGGGAGTTCTGTCTGTAAAGGTAACAACTGACGTGCTGGCCTTCCCTGAAGACTGAAACATGATGATATTTTGTGCTTGAGAATCTCATTGACCAAAAATGATATTTACTCTGCTGAGTGGACTTCAGTTTGCCCAACATTCAGATACAGAAATGTATCTGCTAATAGGGTGTCATCATCTGATGATGCTGCAGGAGTTTCTGGGGGAGCTATGTTAGTGTCCTGCTCTAAACCCTGCACAACACAAGCTCTTTATCAGTGATCTGGGAAAAATATTTCCTATTGGGGAAAAAATATTTGCTGTTGTGGTTTTCAGATTTCAGGAAATGTATTGTAGTGGAAAAACATTTTTATTTAGCATATGCAGCATTTGAGCGGTGTGGCGATTGAGGTTTTGGTTAACTAGACCTTACTGACCATATGTTTTGATATCACTAAAGCCAGAAAAATTTCATACTTACAAGAAGGAAGATGAAGATGTCATTGACGGGACAGCAGACTGTAGTCTGGAAAGCCATGACCTTGCATATGACCTAAGGATCACTGTTGATAACATCAGCACAAATTGCCAACGTGATACTTTGTCTTGAAGTGCAATGCAATCTTGCCTGCAGAAACCGGGTAACATTGACTCTGAGAGGCGTGTCAAAGTTATCTGTTTATGACATTGATAAGACTGTACTGGAAGAGTCTTCCCATTTTTAGCCTTATGAGTTTCTCTTAAGATATTGAAAAATGAAAAAAAGAAAGACTTCAGAAAAGAGCTACAGAAAAGACATTGTATCTAAAAGGCATGTTTTAGTGAGAGATTAAAGTAGGTCAATTAATGTAACTTATCCAAGAAAAGATGATGAAGTGACTGAACAGTGTTTATAAGTCTACATTTCTACAAGAAGAATCTTTGATTTAGTGGAAAAATAAAGAACAGGGCTTACTAGCTGGTGGGGGAAGTGAGACAATGCCAGCTGTAATGGAGGTGTCCAGTTCAAAAAAATCAGTGTCTCAGCTTAGGGATATGGTGGTTTCTCCTTTTCCCTGAAGCCTGTGGCTGGACCCCACTTTCCACCAAACCAGTGCTGAAGAGCTGCACATGGACATTCCCAGGCATGATCTCTGCACTGAGGTTGCCCCTGACTTGCAGCCAGGGATATGTGAACCTCTTCTGAAAAACACAGGCTTGTTGTGCTGCCTGTTGCCTGGAATTGTGCTATGACTCTGGAAAGCATCTGCAGGACTCATAACTCTGATGCATTAGACCCCAGCAGTGATGGCTGTTGCCATTACAAACCAGAGCTTGGAGAGGACTGAACTTGCAGGCTATTGTAAGTACTGGCTACACAGAGTCCAGGTATGTGACAGGACATTAAATTAAGACTGAATTCGTCTTCTGCTGCAATATAAGGCAGCAATGGGCTTAACTGGCAAGAGAGACATGTAAAGACATTTTCATCTCAACTAATGATAAACATTTCTTCCATGCCAACAGCTGCTTACCAGTTGTACCCATGCATGTAAACCAAACGAACACAGACTGTCAAAAATAATAGGGGTCCATCTTTACTGCTGCAGCTTGACACCTTTCAAGTGCTGTGGCAACACACAGGGTAGAAAAGCAGATGGATCTCCCCAGCTGGCATTCCTAGGGAATGACAGCAGCTGGCATTGCACGGAGGAGACAGCATGGTGCCCTTGAGAGACCAGGATGTTTTTGATCTCTGGCTGGCCAGAAGCAGAGGATTGGACATGATCTTGGAAGCCCCTTCATATGTCAGTGGTCTCTCTGAGTAAATACGATGGGACATAGTTATCTTGTCCTCAAACAGCAGAATGATTGCTGTTATGTTTTCAGTTTCCAGCGTGCAAGATAAATGCTTTCAAACTAGAAGATCTCTGCTTGAGGTGGGTACACGGGCTCTGCCTATCCTTCTGCCTGTCACTTTTCTATGGGGTGATGCACAGGAGCTTATTAGACACTGTATTGCATGAGGGGCAGCTCACAGTGGGGGTGTGCTGCATTCCCAATGCTTCAGCAGGTCCACGTGCCAAACTTGTGACAGACAGACCTCACCATGGCTTCTCCAGTTTCTTATGCACAACAGCAATACATGACAGGATACAAAATGAGCTCAGTCCCTTTGCTCGGTGGCCAGAGCATATGGTAGGAATCTTCGAGAGTCCGACACATAAGGCATTTGGACTCTGAATCTTATTTTCTTCTCACTCTCTTGAGCACCAGGGATTATAGGCTTAGGCAAGTCAGCTGGGGATAACAGAGCTGTGTCCAAGGGCAGGAGTAGAAAATGGGGAGGAAAATCTCTCCAAAACCTATTCCTCAACTCCAAAGAAAACATGAAGCAGCAGCATATAGCATCAGTTAATTCTCCTGCCACTGTTTTGGAGACTGCTGTTTACATTAATGTGCTAGCTCACATAACAGAATGTATAGCTCTTGACTCTAGTTCTAAGGACAGGAACCGAGTGCAGCCATGCCGTATTACCCAGAGGAAGCGTTCAACAAAAGTGGCCCTTGGGCTGTCCTGCAACTGCAGTTCCACCTGGCAGAGCACATGATCTCAGGCATTTGGTAGGACAGAGGACGTGCCCACAGTGGCCCTGTTTTCAGGCATCAACTATCCATGGAGCAATGGACAGAGCAGGACCTCCCATTCGGTGGCACTGGCATTCCTCAAGCTCTTCACCTCCACCTCTTAACTACGATGAAGCCCCAATACAAGGCCTGAGCCAGCATCATGCCAGACTGCTATGCGCCCACCACTCCCGAGATGCATCGCATTGAAGGCAAGAATATGGCCAAGGACATGGCCACCATTTCCAAGGGGAAGGTGTCCAAGTACAGCATCAAGAAACCGTCTGTAAAGGCTCCATTATTACCAGTGTGAAAGCTTCTTTACATGACCCAAAGCAGCTAACAGTTATTACAGTCTACAAAACCAAGAAGATCTACAAATTCTACCTACCAGCCACACTAAAACATCCCACTGCTTTCTGATGGACCATCAAAACTGAACCCCATGGCAGTGAACACCAAGGCTGCCCAAGGCTGCCTGACCGAACAACACGCTGCTTGGTCAGATGCCACATCAGGAGAAGAAACAGCAAGTGCCACCATCCAAAACAGATGCATCTTCACTTGCATTTGCAACTGTAATTGCCCTACTCACAGGGACCCCAGTTCCATCCGAAACCTGTCATCTGGGTTCACTGTCATAAAGCATCCAGCGTTTTGACGTCAAACAATGATCCTCTGGAGGATCTCCTAGTGCCTTCACTGTGATAAGAAAGGAAAGGCTACTCAGACACTGATGTTAGCCACCTGTTTGATACCCATAGGCTTGATGTATGTAACCCTGGTGCCTCTCTCACAACTGGAAACCATTTATTCTGAAATAGCATTATTTCAGACATTTGAGATTGGTCCCAAGGAACATGTGGCACTGCATGTCAAGTGCACGGGTGATCATGTTCCTGGGTTTTTGATTTCTGCTGTCACATCGGCAGGACAATAGATGGGAACATGTGTGAGAGCTGTGGAGTTGCTGTGAGATAGTATCAGAGGACTTCCAAAGAATATGAGAGTCTTATCTTCTCAAAGGCTCATAGAAGGTAGAGATGCCCTGCTGTCCAGTGCCAAGGCCATTGGCTGGTTCTCAGCAAATCCAAAATCTGTGATGCCAGGCAGGAGCCCTGCCACAGGAGGCCACAGCTGAAACAGATAACAAATTTTCCCACACAGCCTGGCTGTGGCATCAAAATGAACTGTGTGGTTCAGACACTAGACTCTGCTGGGGGCAGCAAGCAACCTGTGTGGAGGAAATCCATGCCAAGCGGATCTCCTGAACTAAAGCCAGACCCTTGTAAGCCTAATCCTGATCTCAGTGAAACTAGTGTAAGACATGAATAAGTCCACAAGGATGAGGATGTATCCAGACTTATCCACGGAGGGATCAAGCATCAGCTGCAGCAGCAGAATCACAGACTCGTCTCTGCATGGTGCACTGGGTTGGAGTTTGATGCATGGAGAAGGATAGCATGCAACTTGGCACCACTTCAACTCCCTTGACCCAAATCTCTTCTAAAGTGAATTTGTCTGAAAGTAGGTTGTGAACTGTATCTATTTGCACCCACCACAGTAACCAGCAAATTACTGCAGGCCCTGCACATTGTGAAACTTCCACTGAGGCAAGATCCTCCATGAGACACCCTTAGCAGAAGTTCCTAGAAAAAATATGTTGTCATAAATGGGGTCTCTGCTCCCTGGCTGCTTTCCAGCCCATGTGCCTGCAGAGTCACCTTCACTGTCTCAGCATACAGAAGGAGCTGGGAAAGGGAGGTGAAGGGCAGAATGCAAGTAGATGTGCAGAGAGCACAGGGATTCCAACCAGGGGATGAAACTGTGTTGTGCTCTCTCTTCTGTAACCTGGGACAGCAGTGTCTGTATAAGGTGGCTTTAGTTTGAATGAAGGTCAGAATCCAGGACTCCTTAGGAAGCTTAAGTTTTGGATTTGGGATGCTGTGGGCATCACAACACATTAGTTATGGACACTGTGAGGGATGAGGATGTGAGAGCACATCCATCAGCCTTCCCGTCACAGCTATGGACTCTGTCTTGATGTACAGTTCAATTCCTGCCCATTGGCCCTTCATGTTCCCTTCCTTTGCTTGCTCTGCTGCCACTCCACAGCTCTAGGATACCAGTTCGCTGTTTCCCTCTCCAAAATCCACTTTAACTGCCGCTGCTTCTCTGCTGCCCGTGGCCATGATGCCTCCAGGCCAGAACTTCCTGCCTCCCTGGCCTTGAGACCCCTTTCATGCTACCATGTCCCTTTTCCAAGATGAAAAAAGGCCAAAAGTTTTCTCTCAAAATGGAATCAAATACCACAAAAGACTTCTTAAAATGTCATCTCTCACTGGAAAAGGGTGAGTTTTCTAATTAGAAAAGACATGTCAGGGCCTCATGGTGTTTGAGTCAGGCTGGACTACAGCCAAGGACTTTCACCATGCATCAGCCCAGCTCGTAGGAAAGACCTCATGGAGCATCATGGGTGATGTAGTCCAAACTCTCAAGTCTGTCCCAAACTGGATGGTGATGACAGGAGTTTCCAAAACTACAAGTCCAGTGAGTCACCCCTGTGGCATCCCTGGGTCAAACCGTCTGGCCTGTGGCCCGCTTTCCACTGAAATAATGTGGGCTGTGATTTTTCAATAGAAAGTAAACATTCTTCCAGAGAAAAAGTCTTATTTATGAGAGGCCTCGTCTGAGTATTGCAATAACCTCGATGCTCCTCTTTGGGCTGCCCACCCCTGAGGGATGACCCCAGGTGGCCTGGGCTGTGCATCCCTGCTCCCAACGGCTTCTGGGCGGAGGGCTGTGTGTTTGCTGTGGTGCAGCCCTGTCTCTGCTCTCCCACAGACCCTGTTTTATAAAGCTGAATGTACGAGCACTTTCAGATGCAGCTTTTCACCGTGGCAAGGAGGCTGGGGGATTTCCCTTTGCCCTCCCTGGAAGCTGCATGAAATCCAGCCTTTTCAAGGCACTGCTCATTAGCGGTGTGTTTTGTTATCAGACAAGGCTAATTGCTGACACCTTTGCCCATTCATAAGTGTTCAGCTTTGCAGAAAACCGGGAAAGCTCTTACCCACAGTGCTAATTCCTTTGATGATAAAGTTCTGGATGTGCCATATCAGCCCTCAACCTGCCTACGCCAGGAAGCCTTTATTTAGCATCAACATTTATCATTGCTAAATGTATAAATAATACCATTAACCACTCTGAGCGGTGATAAAATTAGCAGTGTAAACACAGAAAGTGAGTGACCTTAGTGGAGAACCATTGTTGATTTTGACCCAACACCTACCAGTACGATTAGTCACAGCAGAACTGCTGAGGGAAAGGGGCCACTGGGGCTTGTTTGGAAATTAGAGACTTGCACTGTTTATTTTATAGAACAGATCTAATTCCTGCTGAGTTTCTCTGTAAGCACTGGGTCATGGCCCCACCTCCGTTCCTCCGGACGCTGTGGCTCCCCAGGGGCTCATCAGCTGGGAGCCTGAAGGCTCATGTGAGTAACGCTCCTGAAATCTGGACTCTCTTCCAAATGAGCAGGAGGAGATACCCTTCCTGCCTCTCCTGCTGGTCCACCCCGGGTGAGCAGGGGCAGGATGTGCCACACAGACATTGCCACATAAAACTGAGGTACTTCTAGCAGCTTCCTTCTCTTCATACCCTGGCAATTTTCCACACTCATGAGAAGTGCATGGTCCTCACTTCTGTCCGCTCAGCCAGATGCTCCCCTGAGTTTCTACCCTCCGAATCATCAACATTGGCCGCTGCTTCTTAGGCAAAAGTCTCGATGGACACTTGGTTAAGTGATGAGGAGTACAAGAGCCAGCACAACTCCTGACTGTGCAAATAGCCACACAAGGGATTGAGGGGTCTCAGGGAAGATGTGTCTGCTGAGGGGTAAGACAACCTGTAGAGACTGACACATGGACAGCTACTCCAGCTGAAAAGGCTGCCATAACAGCTGTTGGAGATGGATATTCAAGCAATTAGAATTCAGCATATGCTAGATATAGGTTCACATGCTGCTTGTGCATGTGCTAAGCTGTCAAAGAGCAAAATAAGCAGGGAACTTCCAGGGCTTCACCTGGGCTACAGTAAGTGTGTTGCTTTGAAAATATTTCCCAAGTGTAGCTGTGATAAGTTGAGATGAAATCACAGAAAATCATACAATCTTTGCATTTCCTAATTTTTTTTTAAATAAGATCTTAAAGGTGGCTGAGAGTCCCATCTCCCGAGACATCTCAGATGACCTACAGTTCTGTGCACTGGGAATATTTTTGGATCCAAGGAATTTAAAATCCTGGAAAGATATGATCCCTAACTGCAGAAAAGACACTTAATTAAATCCACTGGGTTATGCCTATGGCCTCAGTGCAGTGTTGTCCCATTGTTGCCACTGAGGGACATCTGACAGAGCGACCTCTCAGAAAACAGCTCAAAAATGGACAAAGGAAGAGTCCTTGCAGCCAGCAGGCAGCTCATGACCTCTAATGGATGTTGGTTGCAGGCTTGCAGCTTCCTGATGCCAACACAGTTGACAAAGAAGTCTGTGCTCCTATTCTCATATCCACTAATTGGCTATCAGGTTAAAGGCATCCCTCAGCTTATGAAACATGATTCACCATCCCTGGACAAGTAATCTCCAGGTGGTCAGTGATCATGCTGACACAAAACAGAAGGGTCCGCAAGATCACCTGCTAATCTTCTCAACATCAAGCCAGGCTCCAGAAGCTGAACAAAATCACAGCACCCACAGATCTGAACCTTCAGGGTCATATTTCTTTTCCTGATCCCTAGCATCAAACATCATTGCCTCAAGCTTAGCATTGCATCCTGATCTCTGTGTTAGTCTGTCCAGCTGGCTGGGAGTAAGCTAGCACACATGAGTGCAGTGACACCTACCACAGCTTTGCTCTCTGAAACATCTCCTTCACTCTGTTTTTCTCTCTCTCCCACATATGTAGTTGGTAGGTAACAAATCGTATTGTGTGTAAGAAATCAGTCTGTTCATCCAGGCCTGTTACTGGAATGTGAAGTGTGACATACTCCACTCTCTCAGGTTAGATAGCATTGGTGTACACAACACCAGGTTTAAAGAAAGAGAGAGACTATTACATCCTCAGTGCTGCTCTGGTCAAACTGCATCAACTGCTGAGCAGCAGAGCTGAGCAGAGTGGTCCCCCAGAGAAGCTGAAGCCCATGTAAAGGGTTGACTCTCCTAGGACAAGCCATTAATAAAAGTAAAGAAACATTGGTTAGGGGGGGCTTCAGGAGGTGTCTAGTCCAAAATCCCCTTTGGTTTGGAGGAGATAGCTAGTCAAATGACAGCTGAATTTGGAAGTTCAGAGCTAC
>Ga0181612_102036_pt1 | contig 13039 bp, 8 predicted proteins | sample HoacroProtozoa21_FD_119630 | JGI IMG/M metagenome (GOLD analysis project Ga0181612, IMG submission 119630) | Hoatzin crop microbial communities from Cojedes, Venezuel. Combined Assembly of Gp0051906, Gp0051904, Gp0051908
AATGAAACATTAAGAGGGCGGTGGGTGTGCGGGCCCAGCAGAGATAAAGGTTGCGTGACAGTGCTAGGAAAAAAACATAAATGGCCTGGTACATTATGTTTGGTGGTTTTTTTTGGTTTGGGGGATTTTTTTTTTTATTTTTTTTTTTTACAGGATAAACCCAGTAGGCACATCTGCATCATCTTTTATAATGCAATAAGAAGAAAAAGGAGCTTCTTGTATTGCTGACACAGTTTCTGAAACCAGATGACTGTCAAGCTAATTTAAATTAAAAATCCTGCTCAGAAACTTGGTACAGAGAGAGGACGTTTGATCCAGTGGACAGACTGAAGTCTGGGATGCCAAGGGCTAGTGTCCTAATCCTGACAGTAAAGTCTATGAACAACGGAATTCTCCCTAATTAAAATGAGTTAATATTGCTAACCAAGGTGCTTGGAAAACTGCAGAAGAAAACACACTGGAAGCATTCAGTGTTCTTAATTGCTGACACAGAAGCCATGTTTCTTTGCTTATTAAATGCATCAAAAATCCTTCCAAATCTCAAGATTTATGCATAAACATTTTTAAAGCCTAAACCCCCAAAATGTGTTTCAACATCAGAAAACCAGTTTAACAACTCTGATCAACAGGAAGATGCATAACTGTATGAATTTTCTTCAAGAAAAGCTATAGCGTATGCTGTTTATTTATTGCAGGTCTTTTGCACTGTCACTGCTTTTACAAGGGACACTCCTGAGCAGCAGTCGTTGCCTGAAGAGAGCAGAGGTTTCTATGCTGGGATTAAGGTAATGCTGATGGCCCTGATTTACTGATTTATCTAGCATGTCCCCAGGGAATATTTATACATTATCTGACATACTCTGGAAAACAAAACACAGAAACATAAGCCTTGATCATCATAACCAATGCTGCTTTTACATTCACTTTGAGAAAATGTCTTAATAAATTATATGGCTTTCAGTCTGTTTGTAAAATGCCCTAAAGCACCCATCAGCACCACGTGCAGGTGTTTGACACTAATGCTGTAAAGAATGTGCAAAACTACATCTGCTAGCAAACAGACGCCGAAGTACTCTGGTGGTTATGTATAATAAGAAGACACACCTACAGGGATGCAGAATTTTGTTGTACCTAAACCAGAAGAAAGTGAAGGGAAAAACTAATTTTTATCCATCATCTTCCTACAGTCAGGCATTACAAAAATCAAATGGCTGAAGATAAATTCACACTGAGTGTGAAAACCAGATCTAATCCTGTTCAAGGATGGTAGTCCATGAGAATTTCAGAACTTCTGAGTATCTAAGCTTCACGCCTCCAAGGATGGTGTTTGAAAAATCTAACAACCCATTCTGTGTGACATTTGAAGAACAGTTTCAGGGTTTTTTTTGAAATGTCAGAATTTCCTAGGGAATGGAAATTCCCATTTCTGACCAGCCCCCAGTGCTGTTTCTGCTCTTGCCCCAGGAGAACAGACAGACAGAAATGGCACCACCCAAGCTCTCTCCCTTGTGCAGGAGCCACCAAAGCTGTCATATATTATGTATGGAGAAATCCTCCTTCCTGCCACAGCAGGGAAGAGGAATTGAGCAAAGAATGCACTCACTTTGCACCTGGGGCAGAGTACAGACATAGAATCTGTGACCATGAGGAAATGCCATCCTTCAGGCCGTGAATATTGCTGATATTTCTCCTAGTGCATTGGAATAGGAGCTCCTTTTAACCAGGGGTAGTAAAAATGAACAAATTCTATGGTATCACGCTATTTTCAGGCTTAATAAAAATGTGTTTTGAGATCAGGAGATGAGAAGCAATTAGACACTATATATGACAGCTGCAAATATTGTCTTAATTGCCAAGAATGTTGAAGTATTTTAACAATTGCACCTTATAAAGTTGAAGATCATTATTACGAATATTATTATGAGGATTATTACAAAGATTATTATTATTTTACAAACAATTAAGTCTGTTCATAACTGATTAAAAACACTTAAAATTTCATAAATATCAGTATTGTGTAATTAATCTGTCAACATGATCTAAAAATGGTTTTTATATTTCCAGTTTTTACCAGAATCATTACAAATTGCAGAGGATGGCAAAGAGCATGTTTTGACCATTCTGAGCACTGTACCCATTGCATGTCCCAGGCACGATGATTCCTGTAAAGTTACTCTACAGCTAAGTACTGAGGATTTGGGTAAGAGTTTTCTGTATCATCATCAATTCAACGTGATTATTTTTTCCTGTAATTATGTTACAATGAATTCCAATAGAAATTATAAGACTTTAGTAACAACAAAGGGCAGAAGCCATAAAATCAACAAACTAGACCATATATTTATTTGCAATATAAAATAGATTATAATATTACTCAGGTTTTTGAGAAAAAATTAAAAAAAAACTGACTAGCAATCACTTGAATGGTAGTCCACTGAGATTTATGGATGAAATAACTATGAGTAGAAGAACTTATTTTAAATTCTAGGAGTATAAAATTCCATTTTAAGTTTTTGTAGCAGCAATGGTCTTAGGTAGAATAATTTCATTAATTATCAATAAGAAGCTCACCTGCAGATTTATTATTCAGTAAATGTGTACTGAAGCCTTTTTTCTTTCTTTTGCTGGCTTACAGATTTTGTCTAACTTAATACAGAAGAAAAAAAATAATTCTTATGCTTATATATTATTCTCTTTCTAAAAGTATTTCTTTTTTACTTGAAAACATTGACAATGTCACTTAGAAAATTCTCTTGCCCTTTTAATCAGTAAATGCTCTCTGCTTTCATCATTCATCCATAAATCTCAATGGACTACCATTGCACCTGTTCTGGTGGAATATCATGCCTAAGCAAGGTGGGGGAGAGGCATATATGTATTTACTTTCCTTTGCACTAAATAAAACACCCAACTCTTTTTCAAACAAGGCACTTATTTTTCTATAGGTGACTCAATGAAAAAAATGTTTAGAGATAGGATTACAGCCACAGTTTCTCTACCCACAAAAAGCCAGCTCAAAAAAATGGCAAATCCCAGATAATTCCTGATATTTTTCCCTTTCTAAATCCCTCTCCTTTCTCTCACCGTCACCAACCAAGTGCTTAGACAGAATTAAAAAAAAATTCAAACAGTATCATAACAGAATGATCTTAAACTGAATGTGACCTTATGGTTCCAGCAGGTGTGTTGGCTCTCGTACGTGGAGTACTTTGCGTTTCTCCATGGCTCAGTGCTGCTCTGTTCTATGTATTGCTCTTGGCTTAGAGTCTCTGCCGGTCCATCAGGCAAACATGCACTGAGCTCACGGGACCAGATTTTCTTAGATACTGGGGTAGCTAAGAGCGCAAGCTGGCGTGTGGTGGGACAGCCCCACAGCTTTCAAGCAACATAAACACCTAGCATTTATGAGGCTCAAATGAGAATTAGCCACATAAGCTATCAAAGTAATTTTTTTTAACTCCCATTTTCTTAGGCATTAGTAAAGCCTTTCAAAATCTCACTGACAGTAAACGCATAGGCCAGGAGCTCTCAAGTAGGGGAGGATGAGTTTGATACATCGGGCTAAGGCTGACGTCTTCCGAGGGTCTTCTCCAGCCCCATGACTTGGGAGAAAGAGGGGAAGAAAGAGGAGAGGCAAGAATTCCAGAAGCATCTTTATATTTGAGCTGCCAAGGGGCTTGATATGTTGGTGCCAAGAGGTCCCAGGATGGAAGTACCACCCAACCAACCGGAAACAAAAGGAACTTGTCACTGAAGCAGAAAATTTCCATTAGTTCTAATCAACTCATTTCTGCAGCTTAAACTAATAACCAGCTCTAGCCCTTGATTGCTCCATCCTGAGGCTATTTCCTTGGATGACACTTGGACTGTTTATGATCAATTGAGAAATCTATATATACTTAAGGCTGAGTATCTGCTGCTGGGTGTTTGCATAACCCCACATTTGTTTTGTTCCTTCATTGTCTTTAGCGTCCATTAGTTTATTTGAAGGAACACTGTGGGCTTCTCAAAAAACATAGTGTTGGCCACAGTGCTATAAATTGAAAATAAAAACAGTTTTAGCTGAGATTCGTTTGTACTGAATAAATTAACTGACAAGCTCCTTGTCTGACTGAATCCATATAACAATACTGTTGTGCTAATTATGTAGGGAATAAGTGATAAGAAAGCTAATTACAAGAACAGAAATATCTCTCTAAGTTCAGACAATATCATAATGAATGCCAAGGCACAGCAGAGCCACCGGAGTTTGGCTTCTGTTAAGTTTATCATTACTATTTTGACAAAATGATTTTCTTTGATTTTAAACTTTTGTTCTGGGTTGTGAGCACAGCTCATGGGGCTGTAATGGCAATAACTATTCCTCATGGAAAGCTCCAACTTAATTGAATCAAGAACCTTGAAAATGAGCCAGGACTTTTCTATAAGATGTGAGGCAGCCTTTAAGGATTTGATATGAGATAATATGCTATTCATATTTGTAGGTGTTTAGTTCAGTTCCTATAGAACTCTACAGGGTTAATTTAAATTATATTTTATGAATCTTTTCCATAAGGAATAAAACATTGTTAATTTGATCATGTTAGAAATGCCACCTTAAAATTCTTGGATGCCATCTCCTATAAATTATTAAGCAATTCTACAAATGGGAAAAATGATACGAAAATCACTTATTTTCATATCAGATTAATTACACTGCTACCGCTTCTAGAACTTTGTTCTTATCGGCTTACAATTAATGGTCTGGGACAGAAAACTACATATTTGGCACAAATGTTGGCAGTCCTGAAATCAGCAGCGAGATTCTGACTGGTTTCAGTAGGGCCACAATTTCATTTTTTATCCACAAAAGGATTCATGAAGGGTTGGGTGACTACCTGAGGAGCAGGTACACACCATGTAAAATGCAGACCAGATGGCTCAGAACCAAATGCTGTCATAGTTCAATGTTTGTAAATAAAAACCACATCTATGGAAATAAAAATCCAGGTTTGTCCTTTACCTGAGACCTCAGCATGAAGGCTCAGGGCCCAAGAGGAGTAGACACTACCAGTCTTGCTGCTAGAAGAGGTCCCTTTAGGCACGATATGACACGCAGAGGCAGAGCTGCATGAATGACTTGGGTTGCCATTGCTATATTGACTTTGTCACCACCCACCACTTCCCTACCCATCACAGACATTAACATAGCCAGTACCACCATAGCTTACTACTTTTCCAAATTCTTTGCATGAATTTATCTTCAAAATCCCTCTTGGAAAGACAGAAATAGAACTACCTTCACTTTACAGATTGGAAAGTAAAGCACCATAACCTAGCTAAGCCAAAAATACAAATACCAATCTGCTGCATTTGCCTGCTTGTCGTGGATCCAAAGTTCACTGCAAATGGGCTCAAAAACCCTCCCTTTCCAGATCAAGAATTCTGCTTATTTTAAATAAATAACTCCCAGCAGATACTTCCTTATAATAAAGCTAGTGAAAGATAAATGTTTTCCAGAAACACAGACTCATCTCTTTCTGTGTCATGAGAACTACTCGTCTTCATTCCCTGGGCATGGACCCGTAAAGATAAGACTGTCATTCTAGAAATATTAGCACCTGTGGAAAGAAAAGCACCACTGAGTTTTAGTAAACTGTCTACTGCAGGGGAGAAGAAAAAAAAAAAGAAAGCCCAGTAAAATGTGCAGAGGGATGCCAGACTGAGTCAGTCACAGCTGTCTTCTGCAACCCCCATCTGGTTTCAAGGCATGTGTGTCCTGGAATGCGAAACATTAGTGTTGGATGGTAAACAGGGTACAGGCAACTGCTTGGAGAACTCTTGTCAGACTCAGTGTTCGTGTTCATTTTAGATAGCCAGTTACCGGGGCCCCCAGACATCGCCCTTTCGGCATGCCGGGTGGATCTGCTGCGGGCGCCCTGCTCGGAAAGCGGCTGTGCAGCAGCTGCCCTGACAGTGACCGCCGTGACAGACTTTGCTCAGGACGGGAACCGCGTCAGCCGCATCAGAGCCGAGCCAGTCGGACGGAGGGATTTGCTTTGGAGGGCTTACACACCCGAAGATGTGAAGGTTGGGTCCTAAAATAATTTGGAAAACATGACAAATTTAAACGGGAGCTTTAGTGTCGCAGAAAACAATGATAAACCTTAACCATACAAAATACTGGAGACAGCTGTCAGCAGAGTAAACCAAAACAGCCTCTTTATACACCAAGAAAATTAATATGTAAAGCCTTTTGCTTTAACAGACTTAGGTTCGATTATCAGTCAGCACATCAGTGAGGCTGAACGCTGGATTATAGTTGTAACCAGGCATGCTTGTGTATGCTGGAAGCGGAGAGAGGGAGAACCTGGGTTAGGGAATTAGCACCTTTTTGAGAAGGAGGGATAAGGATAACTGAGGGTTTGGAAAACAGCTTATGAAAAAGCAGAGGAAAGGCAGGGCCTCAGTAATGAGAAAGGAGTACCGGGACTCAGCAGCGCCGTGTTCAATTTGTGACTGTGCCAGGAATCACCAGGACACCCCCAAAGACTCACGCAGCTGCTCCATCTCTTCATTTATCCCTGTACAAAAAAGTCCAAAATAAAAATAATAAGAATCAATCAGGGAGGTAAGCCGTGCTTCCCCTGCCCAGAAAGGAGCATTGCAAGCAGGGACAGGCCCGTTGTCTGTGAAGTTGTTTCAGAGCCTCGGCTGAGAGGTTTGAGAGCTGTAATCCCAGCGCTCGAGAGAATAAACCAGAACATGGATTTGACTCAGCTAAACCTCTCAGAGCAGTGGCACATCCAAGCTGGTATATTTTAAGTAACCGAAAACAAACCCCCAAAGAAATCGATAATTTCACTGCCCTGATTTTTGTGGATTTGCTCATGAAAGAACAAGATTAAACTGGACCAAAAGAATTTTTGTCTTCAAAGGTAAAATGCCTAGTATGTGACTATATGCTTTCCTCTTCAGCATAGGCTTCTTTTAAACTTTTTAAGATTCTTAAATCAGAAATTGCAGCTAATTCCGTGCAGTATGCTCTCATACCCATAGTTTTTCTTGAAGTTACAAATGTTTCCATTAAAATAAGAAAATGTAGCAAATGCGAAATGGAATTAAACAATAATAATAACAAATTCTATCTATTTCAGTTAAAAGTTGATCTATGGAAACATAACAGATGTTACCTCCCCTCCCCATTTCCCCACTGCTGCTTTATTTAGAGGCATTAATGTAACACAGTTCCTGCAACATATCAAGGGAAAATCCACATATTAAAATCCATATAAACTTTAGTCCTTCGGACCTTCAAATATTTTTTATTTGTCTGTAAATTGAATGGAAATAGTGGGCAGAACATCTTGACACATTCAGACACCTGACAAAGTAGATTTCTTCGGAAAACTAAGACTGACACCAGCTAGGACTTGTATCCCTTCCTGGTGTCATGCAAGAAAAGAGCAGAGCAAAAAGGGCCACGTGGATTTGTTTGTGCAAAGGTTTTACTCAGGAAAGTTGCAGCGCAGTGAAAATGGGAAAACTCTGAGACACTTCTTTATAACACACTGTAGATACAAATGATACAACTGACCTCAGACCAAAATGCTGTACAAACAGGTGTTCAGTTTTTCATTCCTCAAGACCACCACTAACATTTTGGGATGCCAGACACCAGTGGGTGTCTGATCAGTGTCTCTGTGTGATAGTTAAGGGGCATTTTAAAGTACAGCTGACGTATTGCCGCAGGTGAAAAATTTTGTCAGGGAGCATGGTTCTATCTTCACTCTCTTTTCATTTATTTAATTTCACCAGTGTTCCTAAAACCTAAGGTCTGCTTTGTCACTGAAAGACCGCACAAGGATATAGCGGCCATTCTTCTTCCCCGCTCTGCAGATCATGGCAGAACTAACTGAATCGCACCTCTGGTTTTCTCAGGGGCAAGGAGCGAGCAAAGAATTAACAGCCCTGGCCAAGAAATCAACCTGGCAGGCTGGATATGAGAAAACCATAATACTTCATCTCTCACCAGTATGACTGGGAGCTCTTCATATTGCAAATCACTACACAACTCAGTCTTGCATTTCTGAGAACCGGATAGCAAAGCATGAAAGTTATTGCAGCTCTGAAGGAAGCTGCCCTACCTGTGGCTTTCTCAGGCGCATCTGCTCCTTGCAGGGCACCAGGACTCTCAGACCTCATCCATGACCCAGTTTGTGCCCAAGTAACCAAGAGCTGATGCAGCCGAAGATCTCTGTTGCTGTAGTGGATCCTTTCCTCTTTTATTCACATGTCGAAAGCAAACAGCTCCAGTAGCCTGGTTTGGGCCTTTGTCACCAGCACCCAATCAATAACCTGCACATCAAATATATAAATCAGCCATTCATATGCTGTATCAGGAAATTTAAGGTCAAATTGAGGGACACGCAGTGACTATTACTAAAATATGCTAATGCTACTTAATTACAGCATACCTTCGACCATACTTCAGGCACTAAAATTAGTACAATTTAATGAGCACTCTACTCTCTTGATAATTTCAGTGAATGATCTACTTCTTAGCAAAAAAGTTTAATAAAAAAGCTTCACTTTTTACTGGATAAAGAAAGACAGTGCATTACATCAGGTGGAATAGGAGTACTTAGAAATCCCTTATTGCATGTGATTAAACTCCGTTGTTTGAATGCGAAGCCTATGTTGTACCCATTCGCAATCATGTTTTAGAAGTCAGATTTTAGTTTGTACTTGACACGTGAATCCTGCCCCTAATGTTTTGTGAGGAACAGTAATGAAGAAAAACTGCTGTGTAGACTGTATTCATTACGCATTTCATTTTAACTAGGTCACAGTCCGAGACCTCCCAACAGGGAACTGCTACTCTTTCACTGATCCACACATTATCACGTTTGATGGATGGTGAGTATTGTACTTTGAAATAATTTGGCTCAATTACAGCAGTTTTCAGTTTCTGGATGTAGCATGCATTTGGTTTTACATTAGAATATCAAAAGAGCGTTGTACTAGTTTGCTTACAGTGATTAATGTAGTGCTTCAATAACATACATGGTTTGCTTCCAGCTGTTTATGCTCCTTTTAACAAAAGGACTAGAAATGGATTAATCTTGAAGCAGCAATGGTTTTGAGTCCGAATAATTTTTACAAGACAACGGTCAGATTCCAAAATGTTCTTCAAACAGAACCACTATTATTGACTTCGAGAGGGTGTCTACACCACGAGGCACCACATTAGCAACTCCCCAGTTCCACCCACACGAGCCACTACATCCGTGTAGCAGCACAGCATGCGGGGACAGCCTGCGTCCTTCCCAACAGTTTGGTAACACCCAATGCAAAGTCACTCAGCCCAAGGATACTCTTGCATTCTTCTGTCTACTTCCAGAGCTGGTTTACCCACAGCTGCCTTTGTGCATGGCGTGGACAGTCATAATCACAAGAAAAAACCATAAAGATGGCCATACTCTCTCAGATAAAAGAAGTCCAGAAATGATAAATGGCAAATATCAGGGAAAGAGTGAGAAAATGAAGTTGTACATGCGCCTGTATTGTCCAGATGTCTTCCTATATTATCCAGCAATAAACTGCTCAATGACTTCATGCACCAAAGGTGGTATCTTTGTGTTTGACAACCTGTACTGTACAGAACTTTAGTTCAGTTAGTTTCCCTAATCGTTTATGAATCTATTTATCCCAGCCATTTAACCAAGTTTTTAAAGTTTACATCCAGCACATTTGATCTAAAGTTGCTAACATTTCAGATCGTGTTCCAGGTTTGTCATTCCACCGTTAACCTCTTAATGGCACAGATAATGACTTTAGGTGTACAGTGTCCACAGGGGCTCGGCAGGCATGATATTGTAATTTTGGTATCCTAATGTCCCAATTTCAGTCCAGCATGCTCTGGAGGTAGCATCTGAAATGACGTCAAAGCTGGAGAAATTTGTCGATAAAATGAGAGGAAGGCAGGCAGTGGCTCCATTAAAGGTTATACGTCTGCCTCAAACAAAGATTTCACATAAACTGGGTAGCAGATTAGGTAGGAGCTTAGCTATGCCCACCTAGGGCTTTCCAATTTCCCTCCTGCTTTGATGAATATCATTTAAAATGTGGTCAGGCACTTGTTTCGTACAAGTTTGGTTGCTCAACATGTAGAAGCTGCAGAAGAGCTCCAAGAGGTGCAAAGACATTCCCATGTCTCATGGTATCTGCAATGATTACAGCTCGGGATATTAAGCTAGATTAGAATGTTATCTCAAAACTCTTTTCTATGTTTGTATTCTAAAATATTCCCTTCTGATTTAGGGCGAAGATTGGACAATGATCTGCCAGGTCATTGTGTTTAGGAGGTCATAAATTACTGAAAAGTGCCTCTTGGAATGGGGGAATGCTCTCAGCCCCATAGCACTTTTTTACATAGCTTCCATGGGAAAAAAAAGTCTGAAATAAAATAAAGCAATTTTATTTGAATAACTCATTTTGCAACCCTGTTATTGATAGCACGTGGAAATGCTTCTAAGTAAATTATGATTATATCTGAGCACAGGGAGTTTGGAAAAGCCCGTCCTTTTGTGGCACCCTGCCACAGAGTCACAGAGTCTTGACGCAGAAAAATCCCAGGAGTAGCTGGGCCCATCGATAACTCCACATTTCTTCCCTGTGGATGGACGTTCATTACTGCTCTGTCCAGTGTAGTTTTAAATGAGCCGAGCTGATGGGGCTTCTGCCATCTTAATAAGCAGGTTATTTCACTAAGATATATCACTTCTTGATATTCAGCCAAGTTTCTTACCCATCATTTCACAGTCCCATTACTCCTACTTATATTCCCATTTATTATTGTAAATAATTTCTCTTTCAATTATTGTAATGATTATGCCACCTTATTACACATCAGTTAAGCAACTTCTCTGTCTGCCTATCCAAAAAATGTTAACACATTAGCAAATTATTTTAAAGCTCTATATCTAAGGAGTGGGGAACAAAATTCCTGCTTCTGTCCTGATGCAAAGCTTTAACCTGAAGACAAAGGCTGACGCAGAGGTGTGGAACTGAAGCATTCCCCTTTGGTCATGAAAGGCATGCAGTGGAAAATTGTGGTTGAAATGAGGTGTGCGTTAGGTATTGTGAATGGAGGAATTACACGAAAAGCTTGTGGGCTCAAGTAAGGTACCACACGAGTGTCCCTCAAAATGAAAACCTGTCAGAAAGAGGCCGATCTTCAGACTGTAAACAGAGAAGCAAGACAAGAGAAAAAGCTAAAAGAAACTTCTCCTAGGGACTATGAAGCAACAGGCTGAGAGGATGAGTGGAGCATCAGCTCTTGGGCATCAGGAGCTATGTGGACTATAAGTGATCTTTAGACGCAGACTCAGGTGAGAACATCACACAGAAAAGAAAAGAAACATCCAAAAGGAGTCAGAGAGAACTAAAAGAAATAGCAGCCTTTACCCACTTCTATATGGCTACAAAGATGGCAGCAAACAAAGCATAATGAATTATCGAAATTGCTTCTCAGATCAACAGCAGAGCATCCATCAAACAACGTAACCCAAGGAAATCCATGTGTTCCACCACAAAGCCTGTAGGTCAGCTTCCCCGGAGGCAGCAGACTCTAAGGTCACAATGTTGTAGGCAGAGCTTCTGCGGGTGGGTGGTGATCAGTGCTCTCGTTGGCACCCTTTCCACCCACTCGAGTCCCAGGGATGGCTCACTGAAGGGCTGTCACACAAAAAGCAAGGGAAAGTCTGAAGATGGGGAACACTGCCAACAGCAATATGGTAGGAGTGTTTTCTATGCAGACAGGCATGCGCTTATACACACTCCTGCCTTTCACAGAGTTGCTCACCTTTTTTTACTTTCCCATTAGCGATGATGAAAAGAAGGAAAAATGCACAATGGAGAGAAGCAAGGATGAAAGCAGACACAAAAAGAGAAATTGCAAGCTTTTTGATTTCCAAAATTTAAATGAAAAGCAGAAGCTCATAAACATTTAACTTAATTTTAAAATATTGATCCTAATAATTTCTTTAGCAGATTTGTGGGAAAATTGAAAAAACGCATGAAAATAAAAAAAATGGAAGATATTTCTTTCTAGGTTGTAAAATTTTCCTGATGAAATGGTCACTTCCAATGTGTAGGTTGATTTGTAAGATTCCACAATAATACTTCATTTTGCAACTTCTATAGTGATATTTTCGACAACGTGTAATGTGGCATACTGAGCTCACATTACATCGGAGGTAGCTAGCTATTCGTTAGATAACCAAAATACCTGGCTTCTAATGATAACGCTCCCCTTTGGCATGCCTCCTGCTAATATATTTCTGTAGAAATACTTTTCTTGTAATCTTTTCATTCCTTTGACCAAAGGAAGTGACTGAAAATCAAAGCAGATTGTGTCGTATTTTACAGTGTAAGCACAATCAATTTGTGTATATTGGAGCATAGATGTGAAATAGCGTTAATTACACTTGTTAAAACCCAGAGAGAGCACTTCCTTTTATAGCAAAGTACCTTCTAAATTAAACAAATGTGAAAGCCTGGTAAAGCAAAAGTATAGCCCTCATTACTAGTTATGGCACATTATAAATATAAAAGCTTTTCATGCCATAAATTGTAGATTCTTAAATACGAAGTACTAGCTTAAAACTAAATATGCAGAAAATCCTTTTAAGGCAAAATATAAAAAGGGAAATATTTCATCATTGGTGAACTATATATGCCATTCATATTATTTTACATTTTAACTTAAAAAAGAGAGGAAGTATTTTTGAGATTTCTCAAACGTTGTTCCTAATCTACCCATCAGTATTATCCCAGGGGCAACGGCATCATTTCCTGCACAATGACAAACGCCCTCAGCTTGCACAGCTTCACGCGTGTGGATGGTTCTAATGGCATTCATCACAGTAGCCCACAACTGAGTTCTGGGCATAAGCAGCCCTCCCAGAAGTGCTGCTCTTTTCGATGGTCTGTAGAAGTTTATACATCCTCAAGCACCGAGTGACTGCTGAGCATAACCCCACAGCTTCACTCCCTG
>Ga0181612_117147_pt1 | contig 13039 bp, 5 predicted proteins | sample HoacroProtozoa21_FD_119630 | JGI IMG/M metagenome (GOLD analysis project Ga0181612, IMG submission 119630) | Hoatzin crop microbial communities from Cojedes, Venezuel. Combined Assembly of Gp0051906, Gp0051904, Gp0051908
CTGCTTGTCTTTTGTTTGTTTCCACCATTGTCTCAGGAAATGAGTTGTGCCACTGGCCTGATCAACTCATGGTTACCCAGATCTTCCTCCTTGGTCTTCTTGAAGATGAACATGACATCACATTTGTCTTTTTTCAGTCATCAGGGACCTCCTTTGATTGCTCTAGTCTTTCAGAGGTGATAGAATGTGGCTTGATAACATCAACCAGTTGTGCATACTTGTGTGCATCCTGTCTGGATTCATGATACTTTACATGTCCGGTTTAGTTAAGTAGTCCATAACTTTATCTTGCTCTCTTGTTGGTAGTGTTTCTCCCCATCAACCACTGCCTCTAGGCACAGAGATCCGGGAGGTCTGAGAGCTTCTGATTAATGAAGCTCTATTGGGTATAATGGCACTGCTTCCCCAGATGTCACAGATGTTCTTTTAAATATATCACTGCCTTGAGGGTAAGGCTGTAAGCTGTTCTCCTGAAGTGTACTCCAAAGCTGTGGCATCAACCAGGGAAATCAGCAGAGGGTGACTAGGAAGGAAATTAAAATTTCGGTTGATAGTATGTTAACTCTGTTATTACCCTGGGGAGGGGAAACATACATAGCTGGTGCTTCTCAAGCCTTCCAGTCTAGAACTATTATGATTTTCTTTATTGATATTTCTATTCAAAACGGAGTATAACAGCCAGAATGCCAATCAGGTTCAAAATAGACTCAAAACACCTCAGTGAATGCATATGGAGAAACAGTGACTTCTCTTAACTCCTGAAAGATCTTATGGTTTCCTAACCAATGTTTAAGGAAGACTGAAACAGTTTTCTCCCTTCAAGGAAAAGTCTACCCCTTATGGTACCCCCTATACAGAATGGCATTAAAGGACAAAAGGAAAAGCAGTCAAGACAGAGATGTAATACCCCCCTCATTTCTGGAAAAGAAAACTTCAACTTTTTGAGACTGAAAGGCAGAGAATAATTGTTGCACGTTTCCTTACATGTTGCGGGCACTCTGACTCGAAGCAATACTGAATAATAAACATGCAGACAAACAAAAATGCATGGACGCTTGACAGCTGATTAGGAAATTGCAGTATAGCAAATCCTCAGAGGACACAATATTTTACCCTGAGGGCTTCACAGATCATACAAAATTTCACTCCTAAAGAAGAAGAAGAATGAATGTAGAAGAGGAATGTAGCCTGGAAATAATTAGTGTAGCATAAGCCAATTCAAGCAATATGGAACTCCTGTGTCAACAGTTTCTGTCACTGAAAGTTAGAAGCACCTGTTAGAAAGAAACTGAAGCAGTCTAGGGTCTGAAGTCACTGCTCTTTACAACTTCCACAATATTGGAAGGTAGGAGAGCCAACAGCAGAGTGAACTACTCCAGTGAGAGAAGGAACTAATCTAAAACAAGACAATGTATTATTAGGCAGATACTACGAATATCACAAGGGTCATTATCAGATACGACTCCAAGAGGGATCAGAGCATTTGCCAGAAAAAGCTGAGTCTCAGCTGGAGCAGAAATCTCTCTTGAAGGGAACAGCAGGATGAAGGTCAGAAACAGACCTTTTCTGTTTCGGGGATGATGAAGGTTTTACAATAGAAACCTGACTGCCTAGGTTGAAGCTGATGAGAAAGAAACCTCCTGGGGTGGTTTCCTACTGCTGGGATTGAAAAGCCCACATGAAGAGAACTTGGACAGACAGTTCTCCATTCCCTGACAAAAAGGGAAAATACCGCCTTTATAGACTGTACGTGGCTTATAGCCAACAGACTTTGACAGGGAAGCCAAGGAAAATTAAACTTGGCCAAAGTTTCAAAAAAGTAAAAATTGGGCAAAATGAGACACTAAGATCAAAATGAATACAAAAATCACAAAGGAGCAAAGAAAATGAAGCGAAATGAAAGGCTGAGGTACTCTTAGATAGAAAGGAGTGAACTGCAAAAATGCTTCATGGAAAACAGGAGATGCAACTGAGAGTTGAGGATGTATTTTTACCTTTGGGGAAGTTATATGAGCATATACTTCCCAAGTACTAATAGTAGTTAAGTGTCACCAGCTTGGCCACTTGCATGTTCCACACCTATTACCTCATCTAAATAACAAATGCGGATGGTAACATTTCACCTATTAATCCTGCATTAATAACAGAATAATCTATTGAACTGCAACATCCTTAAAGAAAGCAAGCCCATCTTCAGAAGACAATCTATCACATACATAGACAAAATGTTTTAGGAGTAAATTACCCTTAGATCATTGTGGTTTATTGCTATTTTAACTTACCTAGGGTAAACTTATTGCTCTGGATTTTATTTTGCCTTTGGCTGGTGAAGAACTACTTACCATTGCAAACTTCTTTCTCACATACACATTATTATGTATATCCCTCAAACAAATTGCTTCTGTACCGTCTACATATGCTCCATGGATAGAACTTATCTAAGCCTTCACTATAAATTCTTTGGAAAATCCCCCAAAAATTTCTCTTAGCTTCTAGAAGACAGGTAATTTAAATGTTGAAAATATAATTTTCTTAATTCTTAATAGTATAGAACATTTCTTGAAGATACATTTCTACAGTAAATAAAATTTTATATGCAGCTAATAGGATAAAATATTCCAGATGAATGGATAGTTTGAGTATGAATGTTTGAATTAAGGGAAAATTTGTGTGATCACAAATACTATTTGACATGCTTTTTTAATGCCAGTATGTGGTGGTATTTAGAAGTATACTTTTGGATGAGTATTTTGCAACCCTAGAAGCACCTACTCACAAGAACTAAGTGGGATTTCAACAGTATTGTCACTTCATTAGTTACTGTCCATTTTGTTATAAGGTGAAAGCAATCTAGAAATGCTGCATTACAATAATAGCATCAAAACCACATCTCTGAAATTACTCTATTTGCCTCATTATAAGATGACCTTCATTTATCAAAGAACAAAACAGAAATAAAAAGGTCAAAACAATTATCACAGAGTGAAGCCTACCTGAAAGCATGGGTCACAAAAAATGAAATCTGGACTATATACGTCCATCTCTGACTACATGACTCTGCTATGCACTGAGAAAACGAAAAATCCCACAGATTTACTTTGTTACAGTTGTGGGGTGATACCTATCCAAAGATCACTGATCAGATAAATGAGACCTGGACTACAACAACTCAGTTTAGTTTATTCCACTACACGTGGAAAACAAATAAAGACTCACAGATGATCTGTGTTATGTAATGGTGAACAATTTTACATTCTTGTAACACATTTGGGACGTGAGACTAGAAGGTGGAATAATCCAGGTAGCAACAGGGGTTGGCTTTAGATAAGGGGAAAGTCAGAGGCTGACTTGTGGCTGTGTGAATAGCAAGGCCATGATGGCAACAATTTAATTTAAAAAATTTATACATAGTTATGAAAATAACCCTTTGGGTGCAGAGTGGGACTCAGTACTCAGGCACCTGACAAGATGTAGAAGGCTGAGTCAGCTGGGAACTGCTCTGCCAGGGGCCATGCTACCAGGAGGCAGAGTGAGTGTCCCCTGGCTGTATGGTGCTAGTCTTGAATTACAGGGTCTGGGACTCTGATCAGTGTGAGTGCGAAGAGTGTGAGTGTCACAAACTAGAATAGAAATCACTATGTATACTCATCCAGCTTTGAAAAAAGATATTTAAATTGGAAGTTACTTACGTGATGTGCATCTGTTATTGTGACTACCCCAAATTCCTCCACAACAATTCAGTAATGATCCACTTCCCTCAAACTCTCTGTATGACCCTGTGTGTACTCTTCTTAACATCTTCACAGCTCACTTCTTCCCTAGCTATATGTTAGCCCTCTTGCATATTACTTCTCACCCCTGCATATGCCCTTACCTTAGCTGCACACGTGGCCCCACAAGTTCAAGTTCCTGCACCATGCCTCTAATTCATTAATGCAGTTCCATGAGCTAATTCTCTCTTACTTGGTCCATTTTTACACACTCCCATCTGTGCCAGCACAGGATGAAAGAAGAGATCCTCTTTCGTTACAGAACCCTGTGTGGTTACACTCTTCACATCTTCAAGAACCAGCACCTGAGGGAACATGTACCTCCTCTAATTTGATGATATTTGCTGCTTAACTCTACCTACTCAAGACAAACAGGAATGAAGATTGTAACTTCAGGCCAGAATGCTGTCTCTGTTTGCTTCGCTTACCAAAGTCTCAGGCACCAGCAAAACTCTGCAACGGAGAACACACATCCCTTAGACGTAATCCTCAAAATGCTCTAAGTAATCTTTTTTTTGGCACAGCTTAAATCTCTTCAATCTTATTCAATATACCACTCCCAAAATAATAAACATCTTCAATAAAAATACATAATAATAAAAAAATACCTGTTTTCTTGCATAATGATGAGGCAAACCACCAACAAATACAGATCCTGTTTCAAGCGAATATGAACTGGACCAGAAATTGCTAGGCATATTTGTCCTTGTAGATATCCCCAGGATCGACATTTCTGCTTCACATGGTACCATGTCTTGCCTGCATAAATTTAGAAACAGGCACATTTTACCACCTTATGTAGTTTACATTACTGCCTATCTGACAAATTAATTAGGTTATTACTAAACCAGTGAGGAAAGAAAATCAAGTAAATAGCTGTTTTTATATTAAAGACTATAAACGTAAGAGAAGCTGTTTAACAAGCTGTAAGTTGACATGTCGTTGGGGTTTGAACTTCTATAAAAATGAGCCATATTGTAAAGCTGAGCAATGTAATTGCTAAAAAAGCCAAAACACACCATAATGGCTGAATAAAAAAGTTAGGCATTTTTTAACAGTAACAAGAAGGTTTTGTAATTTGAAAAATAGACATCCATTGACTTCAATTACTTTAAAAATCCCAATTTTGCATCACAAAAAAGATAACCCAGAAAAGAAATTTAAAATAGACTGCATTTTAGAGAGTGCAGACCTACTATAATCTGTAATATTTATCTTCAAAAGCACTATTACTAAAACTGAAGGAAGTAATATTTGGCCCTGAAATTAATATGTACATTCCCTTTTCCCTCCCTCTGCCCGCACTCCCTCTTAACAGTGTTGCTCTTAACAGCATGCATAAACTATTAGCAATAAAGAGAAGCTGCAAAGTAAATAATTTGGTTTTCTTCTTTTTTTTTAAATGATGCTAAACTCTTTTTACATTCCGATGATCAACTGGAAACAAGCACTCTTATCTTCATGGAAAAAAGCACAGTGAAGAAATATCAGAACTAATCAAGGGTCTCTCACACAGGAATTTCTTTCTGCCTGTCCTTCTGTCTGCACAGTTTTCTTCACTATCTTCTGTCAGATAATAATATTTAAAGGATTTCTCACATACTATTTCATAAGGTCTTCTATCATTTATTAACTGAGAGGATGGAGACTTAACATTAACAACATTTGCAAACTGTTCTCTATGTTTTCTGTATAATTCTGTTTTTCTGACACTTTCAGAAAAATATGCAAACATGGTATTTGCCTTTTAAGAGACAGGACTATAAATGTTTTTGCAAGCAAAATGGCCTGTCCATCCTATGGCAAATAACTTCAGATGAAAAATACGAAGTTTTATTTTGTTGTTAAAATCAACATTAAAGAAGAGAAATAAATTAGGGTTTTAATTCTGTGGACTAAAAATAAACTTGTTAAGAGAACTGTTCAGGGGATATTCTTTTTTTTTTACCTGAATTTTTACAAAGTTTTTGGAAACTTGCTGATTAGTAGCTAACACGAATGAGAGAAAGGAGAAAATTGTAGCCAGAACTGCAGTCGAGGAAAGGAATGTTTTCCTACCACTTTTTGTAGATCTCATGCAATGGTTGTATGTCTAAGTACATGTACGAGGTTCTGCAGCACACAATTTTCATTCTTTACATACAAAGGAGGTTTGCTGATAATGTGTGTAAGTCTTAAATTCATTCTCAGAAGCTCTGTTTCCAATGATCAAGCAGTTTTTCCTAAGGCTTAAACCCAGTGTGACATTTTTGGATAAATTCATTCTACAGCAGAAACCTTTGGTGAGAGTTCTAAGGAAAAAATTACTGATTTTTAAATATCTAAAATTTCTTCTCTTTCTGATAAAAGCATGTAATATCTATTAATAAAGGCATAATAACAAGATAGCAATCTTTCTGAAATCTTTTAAATCAGACTTGTTTTAATGCAACAAAATTCTTAAGATTGGAGTGGAAGAGGTTCAGCAGGGGAACTGACAGGCATTTTTTATTATTTTAAACTGATTAACAGATGTGCTAAATGAAGGAAAGATGCCTAAACAACTCTTTTTTTTAAAAAAAGACTCTTTCTTCTACACATTTTGAGATGCTAATGCTGTAACTGATGACTGTGCACGTACTTACATAATACAAGCACACTATTTACAAATGTAGCTCTTTTCACGTTACCTTTAGACGTATTTGTTAGCTTGTCCTTAATAATTTATATGATGGATATGCAGAGGTATTTTTCTGTGCATATATAAACATATTTTGAAATTAATTCCCAGTACTTTATGTCAGAAAACAAGTTAATGCAATTCAATAGTGTGAACTGCCTTCGCCCTAAGCTTGTTAGAATGTCAGCCATGCAGCTTTGATTGTGTTTGATTGAATCTAGCAGGGTCTGACCAAATTAGAATAATGACCTTAAACCATTATTGTTTAGCACTTGCTGATGATACAATCACCAGGTCATATGTGTGCTCTATGAAATTTCCATCAGGCTTTAAAAATACATTTTCTACAATCAGCACAATAGGTGCTTTAAAGGTCAAGTAAGAAGACAGAGCTTTTTTGCATAATTATAAAAGTGGAAATGCATACAACAACTCTCAAGCACTTTTGCTGGGTAAGCTACCAGTAATTGAGCCTCAGTCCAACCCAGCAGTAATAGTTCACAGATTCCTCATTTGTACTCACATAAATGTAATGATTAAATACTGGCCTATTAATTATAACGTGAAGATGAGTTCTGTCTAAACAGTATTAAATCCATTGCCCAATGCCTTGCAGGTTGGAAGGATGGAAAGGTCACATAATAATTTGATAACTGTTGGGATAACGGTACCCAAACATGACAATGCCTGCATGAAATCCAAATCCTTTTGCATAATGTCTTTACTTACTGACATTTGTTACTGATGATTAAATGACATGTTTGGGATTATAATAAAATGGTAAAAAGGTAATAAAAGAAATGGGAGAAGAGGAGAGAAAGGGGTATGTCCAGATAATGTATTAAGTGTCAGCTATGCTGTGCAGCTTTGCTGTGAATAAAGCTTCTTTAATCTGGTTTTTCTGACAAGAAAGGGAAACCTATTTTTATAGGAAACTAGAAACAAGACTGAAACTTTCACTCATCTCTAGCAATTTAACATCAAACATGACCATGCTAAACAACAATAAACAATTCACTAATTACCCTCGAACTATTTAGGATGCAATGTTAACATTGGGTCTACTAAACAACAGTAAGTTTGCAAACAGCTACAAAAAATATGAGTTGTGAACTAAGAGAATTAAAAATAAGTTTTATTATCATATATTCTAAAAAACAATCCCAGAGTTCCCTGAATTTATTGGACAACCAACTAATTAAAGCTGAGAAATGTATTTCATTTTCACCACATCTAATTACTATGGTAGAAATTTCTTAGCTTAAAAAAATCAAAGCCAACTCCTGTTTCCCTCTGTTTTCACTCAGAATCTAGTAATACTAGATTCATTTTCTGTTTTCATACTCAAACTGCTCCTTACAGTAGAATGTTTATTTTTGTAAAACTGTAACAGAAAAATAGACATTATCACAGATAATTAAGAGCTACATTTTCTTAATGCACATTTAAAAGGTGGGATCAATTTTCACCCAGCGCTGACTTTAAAAACCTTAAGGTTTTGTGGGGGTGTTTGAGACTACTTTAAGAATGGAATATCTGGACCTCTCTTCTCAGAGAGAAGGTTGTGCAGGTTTCATCCCTGGAGGTTTTCAAAATCTGACTGAATGAAGCTCTGAGCAACCTGGTTTGACCCCTTGACTGGCCCTGCTTTGAGGAGGAGGTTGGACTAGAAACCTCCTGAGGTCCCTTCTAGCCTGAACTACCCTATAATTCTACAATCCAGCAATGATTTTCTTTTGCAAAATAAGAAACTCACCTTGTAGTAATAACATTTAGAGGTAAAGCAAAATGTCATATTACCTTCAGTAGATTTGTTTAGATAGAAAATATACCAGTTACAGTCATTAAATTTTCACTCTGCAGTAAAATGCATCATTTTAGACTGCTCGCATCTGTTGGTGCTGACTGTGCACTGCTGAGACACCAGGTAACACACACTTTCATGTTGCAGATGAACTAATGAGTCCACAACATATTTTTTCTCATTCCCTCTGACAGCAGATTCATATTTCTGGGACCTGGAGCTGATTTTTTATTCTGGTCTTAGAGAGTGATTTAACTAAATAAATAAGAACAATGAAGCTAATGACAAGGTGTGATGTAAATTTCTTCAAGAAAACAGGGGCAGAAAATTAATCTTTGTTTAATGGAGCCTCCTTCTCTGGAGATATTCAAGACCTGCCTGGACAAGGTCCTGTGCAGCCTGCTGTAGGTGACCCTGCTTCGGCAGGGGTATTGGATTAGATAACCCACAGAGGTCCCTTCCAACCCCTACCATTCTGTGATTCTGTGATTTGCAAGCAGGGAAGTAAATTCAGCTCCTGTTATGTCTTCTGGGGGGGGAAAAAAATGTCTAACAGTATTCCCAGGCAAATGCGATTCTGGAGAAAGAAATAGCTGTATACTTCTGCCCTGAAGTCCCTCTGCCGATTGCCACCTCCGACTCATCTGCCCTCACACCTGTATTTCAGTATTATCCCCTATAAAAAGTTGAATTCTGTAATGTTAGCAGGACAGATGCTTTGCTCCCTGTCCTGTCTGTATGGTGAGGCTTATGCAAAATAAAATAGCAATCCTTAGAGCCGACTGACAGAAGCAGTTATTGCTACGAACAGTCCCTCAGCGAGTTATTCACATGGGGGAGCATTTACAGTGTTTGAAAAGCTGAGCCCAGAAATTCTGCTATGGTTTTTAATACAACGAAAACCTACATTTACTTAAAGCATTAATAACGCACGGATACAGAATAACTCACTGAAAAGCACGACGGGTCCTGTCATTAGGTGGTGTGTACCTGGTGCATCGCCAGCAACATGTGTACAGCCACACTGCTTTAGACTAGCATGCGTTACCAGTGAAAGCACCATCTCTGGAACACTTCTAAGATACCGTGCCTAATCTGGCATATTATTTGGCTTTAAATCATATGACAACCAGAAAGCCTCATCACCTATATTTCATGTACAAAATAAAACCATAGGAGCTTGAAAGCCTACAAGTTAGTGATGCGCAGCTCATGTATTTCAGGTTCCCAGCAATGCTCAAGCATCATATGAGCTGGATTCATGTTGCGTCTGCTTTCGGAAGAGCCACACGAGGCGTGTGCCGAAGGCAGCAGGGCAGGAGACCAACTCAGACGGCCCATCTGCAACCCTCGTCTATCAGGAGACCCAAGGCTGAAACGACAGAAGCTGTATGGCAGCTAACGAGCACTGACAGGACCAGTTAAGATTTTTATAGATGGATTAGATGGCGAGAACTCACCCTTGTACCTTCCACAGCCCATTAAACCATTAGGACAAAATACAGGAAAACAGAAAGCAAGAAACCCCCAACTTTCAAAATTTCTGCTCCTTTCTTCCCAGTTGCAGGAGCCTCACGTTTCGTCTCCCTTTCCAGAAAACTCTCAGAAACCTGTATTCTAGGAAAGAAAATCTTTTCTTGTGTTTTGTGGGGCACTTTTTTTGTGTTTTTCTTTTTTTTCCTTTTGTTTGGTGACACATTGCATACTACTTGTGCTACCAACACCTCCTTTCTGGAAGCATCGGCACGCCTTTGACTTTTGGAGTCTAGGCTGTGCATCCTGCCTCTCCCTCAGGGACTGCACTGCATGGTAACATGAAGTCCATGAGCTCCAGCACAGCTGCCCCCACCCAAGGAAACACCTACGGCAGAGGGCACTGCATTTCCAGGCTCGCTCTCAGAACTGCACGATGATTCGAAACTCACTGGGGACGCAGCAAAGATTTATGTGGGAGAGCAAATACCGGCTCCTTTTCTAAAAGCCTTACAGTGCATTGACCAGCATTTCATAGTCCTCTCAGATCAATGAATCTTCAAATCACCATCCTATATTAATGTGCACCGCATGGTGATAGTTGAGACAAATTAAATTAGGGAAGATTGGTGGTAACGGTGAATATAGTGAGACTCTTGCAAAATGAGGCTTTCCCTCCACTTTCAGCACTCTTACCAAACACAGCCTCACAGCAGGGAGCTCTTACTGCCACAGGTTTTGCCAGTTGTATGAACAGAGCAGTTAAGGCAAGAACTGTAAACTTGACCTGACACCCAAATCCATAGAATTAATTTAAATAATTGCCCCAGTGCCTCAGCTAAGGCACCGAGCACTCGCTGGATTCACAGGTCGCAGAGGACACCCTGTACCACTGAAGACTGTTCTGGCATCTCCACAGGGCTTTAGCAAATGAACTGCCAGCACCTGAAAGGGAATGCTTTTATCTGATTTATCCAAGATCACTCAGCAAGCTCTGATCAAGGAAGAAAATCTATAATCTTCATTTCCCCTCTCTCTCTCCTTCCAAGCATTATATGCATTAACACCCCGATCTGACACAGCAATCCTAGGCACCCGAAATTCAGCAGCGTGCTTTCTCGAGCATCCTTCTTAACATCGTAATAGAAAAAAACCTGGGCAAACAACATGCTGACTGCAATAAAGAGCATGTCTGTACCACAGCCCAGAGATGTGAAACTGGAGCCATACAGCCACAAAGCCTGCCAGCACCTTGGGGTATTTATGCAGGTGGCAGGCTGAAAGCTCCCTGCCCCAGGCTTCCCCGAGTTAACTAAATTAAAGGCTACTCTGTACACGTGCACGGTGGCTGTACATAACCATAGCATGCCAGGGATAGACATGCTCACACAATCCATCAGATTTCCTCCGAGCGGGCCACCTAAGCAAATTAAAAATGTGCTGGCTTCCTCTCTGTGTGTTCAGCAATATCTGCTGTCATTGTGAAATTAAGGGTTATTGCATGTGTCCGTTTGGCTTTCCCCAAAACAAAATATAATCTCACATTTAAAAGGGACACAGTACCCACAGAAACCCCATTCTGCCTGAATTTCTCTGCTTGCTCTTACTCACCCCTCTCCATTCTGACACAACCAGAAGCTAGTACAGAGGAATAGGCTGTTCTAGTTTACTTATTCCATCTGAACACGAGGAGGAACTTCTTCCCTCTGAGGGTGACGGAGCACTGGAACAGGCTGCCCAGGGAGGTGGTGGAGCCTCCTTCACTGGAGATATTCAAAACCTGCCTGGAAAAGGTCCTGTGCAGCCTGCTCTAGGTGACCCTGCTTTGGCAGGGGGGTTGGACTGGATGATCCCCAGAGGGCCCTTCCAACCTCTACCATTCTGTGATTCTGCAGTTCTGTGATTTTGGGTGGCAATGTGGAGGTGATGCTGCCTGAAGCCCTGAAGCCAATGCTGTTAACAGGTTGTGTGGACGGTCTGCAGGAGATGGGCACAGCAGTCCCAAGAGGACTGTTAACTCGGTCCATGCAGAGAGCTCTCAAGAGAGCGCAGTGATCAGGACGGCACAGATGGCACTGCCTGGGGCAGTCACCGAGCACAACTTCCTTGGGAGGGGAAGACCTGAATATGAATGAATTCCCAGGCAGCCACCCCAAATCAAGGGTTATAAAATCTTCTGTTCTTCCCTAGTCAGGCTCTCTCTCTGCCTGAATGCGCTAGGTTGGTGCTTAGAGCTTGGCCCCTGGAGAGCAAGCAAGAGAATCTTGCTTTCTACATTTTACCTTGAGATGAAGGATATAAGCATGATTTGCTTTCCTTTCTGCCACCTGTCCTTCAAATGCCCTTTGCGTATTGCATGAGAATTAGGTCTCACAAAGCGCATAAAGATGCACATCCACTTCACTGCAGGAGTGAGGTTGTGACGTATCAGCAGAGACAGTGTGGAAAAATGACTTTTGATGGTCCACGTTGAAGAAGAAAGTTGGGCTTCAGCAAGCCTAATCCCTGGGCACGTGAGGGAGCTTGTAACATAATACTTTGCTAATGTTGACTTCATGCAGATAAACAGTGGATTTACCACACCTTCCCATGCTCCGATGGTGACAAATGAGGTGCATGATATCACCAGCTCTGAGTAATGTCTCTGTAATGGGAAGCAGCTGGTCACTGGAGTAGTTCTGTTAGTGGACCTGGAGGTGAAAGATAATTAAACTTAATACATATAATATGCTCTAATACTCTGCAGCATGTATTTAGATTGTATTCTGCCTGAAAATTACAGAGATTCTGTTACTCTGGCTTCAGAAATTTGATACGTCTGTTTGTGTAACAAGGACAACTTTATCTGTCTTTCCTGTATGTGCACGTTTCTTGTTGAGATTTCTTTTTTTTCTTAAAAAATGGTTCTCTTGACCCTAGCTGATTTTCCTCCGTAAATAGTCTCCTCCTCCTGACCACAATGCCTACATTATTTAGTAATTATTTGTTATTTGTCTTCAAGAAAGGCTTAGAGGTAGAGAGCTCCGGTAAGTTAAACTCTGCCTGAATACTTAAGAGTCAATCCCTTCCCAAATTGCACATGGTCTGTTTTCTTTCATTTAGATAAACCAGGTAGGTAAGGGACAGCGTGGAAACAATGGGATAATACTGATTGGCATGAAAAGCAGCAGTGATTACGGAGCTGCCTGTCTATTGTGTAGCTTTTTTTGTCGGTGTCTTGGCACAGCAGTAATATGGTGGTAAGTGAAAAAGCGGTTTAACTCTTTTTATCTGATATTTTGAGTCAGGCACAGAGAAGCAGGCAAACTCTATTGTGTACATTAGAAACAGGCA
>Ga0181612_154199_pt1 | contig 13038 bp, 6 predicted proteins | sample HoacroProtozoa21_FD_119630 | JGI IMG/M metagenome (GOLD analysis project Ga0181612, IMG submission 119630) | Hoatzin crop microbial communities from Cojedes, Venezuel. Combined Assembly of Gp0051906, Gp0051904, Gp0051908
GCAGGAGGGTTGGACTAGATGATCCCCAGAGGTCCCTTCCAGCCCCCACCATTCTGTGATTCTCTAGCTGATACTAATATGGACAAAATGGTTTAAGGAGTGTGGGGAGTCTCCCATCATCGTCTGCCTGCTCTGTCCATGTGTGTCTCCCCAGCATTTTTCCTTGTTGAGAAAGTTAAGGTAATCTTCTGTTTGACCTGTGACAGACCTGCATGTTGTCCTTATGGAGGACGTTGGTACTGTTACACCAGAGAAAAGCAGGTTGCTGGGTGCACTTATTATTGGTTGTGTTAGAAAAGATTTAGTTATTGAAGAAGCTGATTTTCATTTTAGTTTTTTATCATAGTGCCGGTTGGTTGTTGGTTTTTTTGGTTGCATAGGATTAGTTACGTTCAGCCACAGACTAACTTATTCCATAATTCCCCGTTCCCTCACAGAAAAATTTCTGTAGATATCTCTCTGGTCCATAGAATTAGAAAATGTAGTCAAGCATAGTGGAGATTGCAACATCCGAGCTAATAGTCTATGTATAAGTAACTTGAAAGAAAGTTTTCAGACTTAACTTTTTTTGTTCTTGTAGAGTTGCTTGTAAGTTCTGTATTTTCAGACTTAATATTATTCAAATTATATGAACGACTTTAAAAATGATTGCCTGAATTCTTAAAATACAGCCATGTGGATCTTTATGCTTCTGTAGTACTTTTTTTGTGAGAAGTATACTTGGGGACGTATACATTTTGCTGTCTTCTTGTGTCTTTCCCTGTTCTCCTTGGGTGAATACTTTGTAAAATGATTTTGATCACCATTTGGAAACAACATTGTTCCCAACTAATAGTTTGCTGCAAGACTGTTAATGGCCAAAATGGAATTGTACCGTGACCTATTCCAATGTGATGTTTCTTGGTGTTCAGTGAGGAGAAATTAATGTAGTGCAGGTGATCGTCAAGGCAAGAAGGAAGGGGACTGTGCTTGGGATTTATTCTTAGCTTACCTTCATTTCTGCAAGGTTCTCCTTGATCGGTGTGGTCAATGGACCCAGCCAGATTTTGGCTCTTGTAGCCTTTCATCTAGGAGCCATTGACAAACACGTAGATTCAGTGACTGAAAATACTCTTTCCAAAACAAAATGGTGGTTTATTTCTGGAAACATACTTGATCACATAATCCATAATCTTTTAAATTAGCTAGGACAGCTTGGTGTGGCTATTGCCCAGAGCCTCTCGCCTAATCTGCAGTCAATGACTCACCGCAGCGTTCCTGGGTGTAGTCAGTCTCTCTGGGACTGTCCGTCTGTCACTGTCTCTGTGTCTCCACTTCTCTCCCCGTTTCCCCCTCCTTTTGTGTTTTTTTTTTTTCTCTCTTGTCTTTAGAACTCTCAGATTAGTTTGGAGAGGCAGATAATCCAAAATAAAGTGGATTTCAGCAGTACATTCACTGTTGTTCATTTACGCATTAGTCATTTAGATGACTGTTGCCTGATTCATAGGATCATAGCCAAATTTAGCTTGGAAAGGGATTCAGTATTCCTGAGTTTTAAACAATTAATATTTGTTGGTAAAGGTCAGCCAAACTATAAAACTCAAGGCATCAGAAGCAGCATTCATTGAATTTAATGTTTTGGTCTGTAGCCACGTCAAACTGAAGTCAGCCGTTCATTTTAGTGGAATTTTAATTTCTTAAAAAAAAAAAAAAGATTTTTAAGGAAAAAAGGAGAGGAAAAAGACAAGTTTTTTCTAAAGTTTAAAGGAGATAATTTACCTATATTGCAAGTTGCTAAAATATAAATACCCACTTATTGATCTGGCAGCTTGGTTAAGAGCTGCAACTGGGTCTGATTTTGGTCTGTTCTCAGAGACTTGTGTAGGAGAAGGCTTGGGGGCAAGGGCGGAGGAGCAAATTAAAAAAATGCTTGTTTTCTCTAGTTTAGTGGACTTGAGCAAATAAAACGCTGTGGAGTAGTTAACTGTGCAGGAAGAAGTTGTTCCACAAAGTTAATAAATGCATGGGAAAACTGCATGCCGTTTTTTCAATTTGTACCCTGAAGTGGAAGTAAGATGGTGTGCTTCATTAAAAACAAAACCAGAAAACCCGCAGCTTGAGTTAGGGTCAGGAGTACAGTTTTGCTTATACATGAACAAATCCAGGTGTGACTTCAGAAAATAATTGTAAGGGACAACAGTTTTATGTTTTTGAAGTGGAAGCAGAAGGGAGAGGTGAGTCCTGCAGGGGCCCTGGAACCAGTGAATGAAAAGGAGGGGGGACAGGGAGCCAAGGAGGCTCTTTTTGGCTTGTTCTTAGGTGAGTTCTGGGATTGACTTAAGCCAAAATGTCACAACTTCAATCGTCAGTGAAAGACTTTGAGTTTTAGGAGGTGAATGACAGTTTTATTTTGTAAGATGGGGCTTAGACTCATTGTTAGGCCTTCCCTTCTGGGATCAATGTGCCTAGTAAGGAGTGTGTTTTCTGTTTTTTTGCATTCCCTCTTCTGGATCTTCCTGAATAATACGTTCTGTAAGATAACTTTCAAGTGTCCTGTATACTGCTATTTATGATTTTGTTCATAGTCTCAGATTTTTAATTGGTTTGGCTGTTAGCATACCTGTGCATGGAAAATCATCCTGCTACAGATAAAGCCTAAATCACTGGGACGTTAGGAGCACCTTCCCAGAAGAGATGGCAATGAAAACTGTTGCAACTGTTGATTGTTTTAATTGATGGACTTCATTTATTGGAATGATTAAAGTACATGACTCTAATCCAATGAAATACCTGAAAAATGAATAAAATGTTGGAGCATTCAATGTTGAGAGTGCCTCCGCTACTCACTTAAATCATAGTGCTAATTAGTAGTAGTCTTTCAGCTGCATTTCATGGCAGCTGTGATTAGTAGACAATACTTGTTGCTTTTATTTATAGATGTATCTGTCTTTCAGATCACAAACACGCAGTGAGACTGAAATCCGGGGAGAGGCCTGTTGCAAAATGAATGGTGACAGCATTACAAAATGATGCAAGGGGAGCTAGCTCCCATTAGACCTTACTGGGGCTGTAACTATACAGAAAGGAAAGTTTTGTCTTCCTTTGGGAAGGTTAAAGCTTGCTTTTGTAGCAGCTGTGCAAGAGATTGGAACAAACGATGGTTTTGAGCTTACAGCTACAGCGTCTAATCACATCAAAACCGGTTTTCTTTATGTAAACAGAAAAATGCCTTGGGCTGTCTGCGGTCCCTTCGGAATAGGGTGCTCAGGAGTTACTGGACAAATTTATCTTCTGTTCTGTTTTGTGGACTTTTTGCCAGTTATTTGCTGAATACTCAAGCTGTGCACTCTGGTGCCTGCTAATCCATGGGTACATTTGCTGGGGAGCAAAGATGGCAGCAGTGGGGCCATGTACTTGGCGTGGAGTGTCTCCTTTCTGTGTCAAACTTGCCTTGCGGGTAACCATAGGTAGAAGTCCTCCAAAGAGCTTTGGAAGCCCACCTGTGGTCCAAAGAATGGCATCACCAGCCTGTTCCAGTAGAGTCAGGTCAGAGTATGTCTCGTCAAGTAGTTCTTCCCAAAAGGGAGAACAGCTTTTGGCATGGCTAGTTCGCTCCTGTTTCTGCCTGGAGCCTGTACCAGTCTAGATGCAGTCAAGTGAGTCCCCTTTCAGAGAGTATCATATTTGTTAAATACATTTTTGAAGCCTTGATCGTACAACTGGAAGCTTCTAGTAGCTTTTCAGAAGCTATTGGAAGCTTCTAAAATTTTCACCTGTGGTTGATTAAAGCTCTTTCCAGTAGAACCTTATGCTGTTTATTATGTAAGTTAACAATACAGATGTAAAAGCAAGGAATGGTATCAGGAATGCAATTTTATTTGAAGTACAGCTTGAATGTGAAGAATGCTCTGTAATAATTCTGTGTAATTTAAATCATTGTCCTTGGAGCTCTTCTGATTTTGCTTAATTTGCTTTTGTGAAGTGCAAAAGAAGTTTGCTAAATCAAAACTGCATGTATTTGTGGTTATTTTGTATTCATTTAGTGTGGGTGAGTTATATGTGGGAATCAGCCCAGGGTTTCTAATCCCAAACAGAACTCTACTGCTTGAGCTGATAATGCATAACTCGTTAGTAAGACTCTGAATAACTGGTGTCAAGGATGGTGGCCAAGTTAAGACCTCTTTACATAGGTCCACTGTAGATGAAGGATGAGAGAGGTGGCACTTCGCACGAGTGTAAATTCTGTAATGCATGACAAAGAATGAAATGCCTGACACACTTAATTTTAGTTAGAAATTGAAATCAAGTACAGAAAAAACAAGTCTATTTGAAGTGCTTGCATATGCCTTAGCACATTTCGCCCCCCTGTTCTGTTTTCTGGGGCTTTAGTGTTGTGAAGGACTTCTTGGAGCATTCTTCACTTGGATGAAGTTGTTGATTTGTCTAGTGGTATAGAAATACAATTTTGATGCTGTAGTAATTAGGTGCAAGTGCATTCTGGGAAACTGAGAGGGTGTATGGAAAGAACATGGTGTGACGGATCGCTTGAAGGAATTCTAACGATAGAAGGGAGAACATTCCTACCTGTGTAAACTGTGCACCCAGTTCTCCAAATCCTCTGTTTCTGGGGGGGGGGGGAATATGCAATACTGCCTTGGGGAGGAGCATTATTAATCCTGTGCATTGGGTAGATTGTGTTGCATGGTGTGTAACTGTGTATGAAATGAGTCTTACTCCTGTTACATTTTCAGTAGTTTCATTATTTACTTTGTAAATAAAGATCTCTTGAAGATGTCAGTTTCTGGGGCTCATCTAGACACCACGTTCTGAATGTCTGAGATACGGATTGTATTTGACCACTGATAGTGTCCTTCCTAGTTTCTTTCTTTTAAAAATAAAATATAGCTGAAGTATTAGGGAAAAAGGTTTTAGAAAAAATCCACAACTACAAATAGAAGCGGACAGCCAAATAGGAAGCTACCTACTTAGGAGCTTTATTTTTTTTGGTCCTCTATTTGCAAGTCTTTGTTTCTTTATTCAGCAGACTTAATTTCTTTTTTGTTTCATTTCAGCACAGAAATAAACCACATGTGGTGACCTTAGCTAGGAGCCACTCCGTTTCCTTGGCAGCTGCTGCTGCACGCTGCTTGTCTGACAGACGGGGCTAGGTCCTGGTTACCAGAGGACACCCTTGTGGCCATAACCAAGTTGTAAATGTCACTAAGATTGTTTCTGAATGCCTGTCACATGTGTATCCCTGATTCTGAAGTAGATAAAGTCAGCCAAAGATTCATTTGGGAGTTGGGACTCCCAGAGGATTGCTTTTAAAGCCGAATAGGAGCAAGAGCTGCGACATGCATCCATAAGCAGCGGTAGTGATTTGACAGTTATTTAGCCCTCGGTTACTAGCCCTCTGGTAGAACTGACAGCGTGCCTGCAAAGATAGTGAGGCCTGTTTCAGCCCCATTAATGTTGTCTTCAGTGTGAGCCTGCGGTCTGAAAAAATGATAAGTGTTCAGTGATTGATGATTTTGTAGTCCCAGGGCACTGGGAATGGTTTCTCGTAGCTGTGAACAATTTTCCCTCCTCCTTTAATTAGGCCTGAGCTTTAGGTTTCTCTCTAGCAGGCTTAGAGAAGTAAGTGGGAATTGTAAGACAAGGTTTACGCCGTTTTTCCGAAATTTAGGCTACAAAGGAGTTGCAATTTGGAGTGCTAGCTCTGTCATATTTTGGTAGAGAACAGGTGATTCAGTGCACATCTGATCAGTCTGAATGACAAATACCATATTCATACCTTTATATAGCAAAATTTGAAAGCATTTTGAAATGTACAAAAGAGAATTTTAAGTAATTGGGTTAAATAATATGTGCATCCTAAGACTTCTGTGTTTTCTGTCTCTATACCTTTGGTGCAAGCTTTCAATAAGCCAGTGTTTCCCATCTGCGTAAGGGTCACTCCAAGCCTGCTAAGTTGGTGATGTTAATGCTAGAAAAGTGCAAAACATTATTGAGTGCTTGTTTGCAAATCAAGTGACAAAGTTGTTTATTTAATCATTATTTGGAAGTAAACCTTTTGTCAGTGAGCTGTATTGTTTAGTAATGTGTTAGTGTCAAAATGCTTATTAATCTGTAACATTATTATAGCAGGGTGCAAGGGAAAATAGAATTTCTTCTTCTCCTTTGCACTAACATTTTTTTCCTAATGTCAGTGACTCTTCTTGACCTTTTTTACTGTGTTGTTTTATTAGTGCCAACGGAAACTTTAGGGAAAAAAAATCAGTTGTGACTGCTTCACACTATTTTTTCACTGTTTAGTGGCTTAACACTAAGAGGATTCAAATATCAAAATATCTCAGTGTTATTCAAAATATCTCAGTGTTGTTCAATTTTTAGAAATATTGTCCACGAAAATACAGCTTAGTAAGAAATATGTGGTTCCGTCTGATGGGGTAGAAAGAAAGGAGGGACAGAGAGTAAAATGTGGGCAGGGAGTAATTTCTGAGAGATAGACCCGAAAGCCAACTTTTGTGATTAATGACTAGTTGTGACTTTGCACATTTAATTAGGAAAGTGTCATTACACTCAATTAGCAGGGCTGCCAAATAATCTGTTTAATACTCTGGTCTTTTTTTTTTCTCTAGGGTTTTGCAGACAGTCCTCATTACAGTGATCACTTGAATGACAGTCGATTAGGGCCCCATGAAGGATTGTCCCCGACACCTTTCATGAACTCAAATCTGATGGGTAAGTAGGTAATTCTTTACGAGTATCCCCTCAAAGCCTCTTTGGTCAGAAAGAGACATTTTTCATTCCCTTGTCTAGGCCTGACACGTCAAGCATCTGGAAGCTGCTCTGTTTCTCATAGCAACACTGATTTTCCTATTGAAATCTTTTTATATTGGGCAAATTCCTCATAAAGGCCATTGTCCAGGACTTCGTAGAAGAAGGAACCGCCTAGATTTTCTCAGGTTGATCTAGAAAGCCGATGTATTTCAATTTTATTTTTACATTTTTCTTGTAAATTCTAAATAATTTTAAAGCTAAACTTCCCTTAACTTTTGCTGAGAAGACAACTATAGCACTTTTTAATTTGTGCATTTTAAAAAATATAACTTTCTAACACTATTGATTCCTGAACTACCTACCAGTTTACTTCAGGTTTTTCTTCTGTTTAATCATTTGAGGGCTTGCCTCTTATTTTTAATTTAATTTCTTTTATATTTTTTGTATTGGAAGCATTGTCACTTCAAAGAAATAGATGCAAACTCCTATTTTGCTAGGCAGATGTTGTTACTGCTTCCAGGCCTGTGGGTGTCCCAACATTTTCTGCTTTTGAAACTGGAAAAACAAGCAAACAAAATGTGTATTATATTGAGGGCTTAGGTACTGAAAGCTTTTTCTTCATTGCCTGCACTTTTGTGTTACCTGAAACACGTTAATGTATTAATGGCATTGTTTGAAACTCTTCTTCTTCTCCCTATTCCAGTTTGGAGCATAAAAATGTTGATTTCAAAATACTTATTCTTTGGTAATACATGGTTTTGGGACAGTTGTGTTTTTTTTTTTTTTTTTTCTTGTGTCTTAAATTTAGGAAGGACTTGGAATGTTTGTTCTGAATTTGTAAATTTGACGTTGTTTTGCTTATATATTCTGCGTCTTGTAGACATGACCTATTTTGTGATCTCAGTATTGTCCTTTTAAGACATAGCCATGGTAATCTAAGTGGATTACCTAAATCCAAATCCTGGTGGTCTGCAATTTCTTTTGGAAATCTTTCTACTTTGCTCAGTCTTTGTTTACTACTTTAATTTTCTCTGGAAAGGAGGCAGACAAAGCACAGCTATTGCTGAAACCAGAATTTCATATAAACCTTCATATATGAACCTGCAAATACGTAATTTTAAGATATGACTGTCTCTGGAGTCTTTGTTTAGAGAGGGTGCATGTCATTTGGTCGGTAATACTTACATCTGAAGGCAGTAAAGCTGAAATGTGGTTTCCCTTAGTTATTTTGGTAAAGTAGAGTAGAGCTTCCCCCCCAATACTGTTTCAAATATGTTGTCTTTTAAATACAGCAAACTAAAAAGACAACTTACTTCAATTGCTTCTCCAATATTTTGATCAGTAGCATGTATGGAATGGCTCTAGGTTTTGTAGCCAATACTAATTTTATTTAAAAAAAACACATAGAAAAGTTTTACTTTAATTTTTTTAAAATTTGTATTATCAAAGGCAAACTATTTGGTCATGCTTTTATTTCGAGCCATCCAACTTCTAAACAATATATGCCATTAAATATATGAAGAAAATAAATGGTGCAACTATATTGGCTTAGTTGTTCAGTTTTATTGGAGAGATGCCTAGGTGATTCCATTAGACATAATAGAATTACATCATTAATACAGATTTGAGAAGACGCCTCCATTGCGGTTGTTTTGACGAGGGAATTAATAAATTGCAAGATGTTTGTGTGTGTGTCAGTCACTTGCCCAAAGCAGCTGTGAACTGAAATAGTTTTGTAATGCTTTATGGCTAGCAGTTCTTACAGATTTGATTTTGTTGGAGCAATAGTACTTCATTTGCTTCTATATGCAGCAAAGAATTATAGAAAGCTTTCAGTATATATCTCTAAGAAATGTACACCTCAAAACCGTAAAAGTGTGCTTTTAGAAGTATTCCACCTGTGGTTTTTGGCTTGTTATAACAAAACATTATATTCATTGTACTTTTGTTACAGTATAGGATGCAGCTTTGTATATCATACTTTCACATCATTAATTTTTGCAGCATGTCTGAAGTTGATGCTGAAGTCTTGGAGAGAAGAATGACAAAAGCTGTGTAAAAACGTTGAGGAGTAGTTTTCTGCGTAGTACCACTGTCTGTATTTGTGTGTTTTTTGTCTATTACTGTATTGAAAAGAAAAATAAGATTTCTTCTTAAGTTTTGTAGACAAAAAAAATGTTACACAGTTTGTTAGTATCGAATTATGGACATGTTCCCATAAACAGAATGAAAACATCCATTTTACTAGATGCTGTAGATGGTATTTAATACATTGATTGGTTATTCTGTGATCTTCAGAGGTTAAAAGGAAATGGAGGCTAAGAACGTGAACTTGGTGACCTTATAGGAAGTATCTCACTAGGCTAAAGGAGTGATGGGTTGTCTGGGGTTCTACACTGAAGATATAGGAAACACATTCTTTCCCAACATTTTATCATGACTGAAACACATCTCTGAAATAGTTAAAAACTGTTTAAAAGAAAAAAAAAAAAGAGCAAGCAACAACATATTTCACCATTGCCGTCAACACTTAAGAGCACCATTAAAAGGAAGGATTGTGTGTTGAGGGGATGTTGTTATTTTGTGTATTATGTTCAGCCGTAAGCATATTTGCCTGAAGAGATAGCGGATTATAAAGTGCCACTGTCTTTCATGATGGAGCTCTCAAACATTTTAATGATCTTGTACATTGCAAAAGAGAGAAATTTTGTCTAACAAGAGTTGATAATGATTCAATAATGAACAATTTTCTACAGAAAGATGCATTTCCATATTCATTTAGATATTTTTTGAAGTGTTTTGCAGAGGAAGTAAAGCTATTATGTTGGATTGGTTAGTGTTCTTCACTAATGAATTCCAGAATTATCCTGTTGATTTGCTAGTATGAAAAAAGAAGGGCCGTTGCTTGTATTGTAAGTAAAACCACTGAATCCTCTTGGCACCAGCATAGTCTGTTAGTATCCATAGAGATATGTAGAAAATCAGGCTAAGATATATTGGTGGTATTGTAGCTCCATTTAGACTTGTTGCTTATTCAACACTTTCTGGTTTAATTACATTCTAGAAAACTATTCACGAGGATATGAGATTCTCTTCTCTGTAATTATTCTGCCTTTTAGTACTCTGCACTTGCAAGTAGAGGTCAGTTTTTGGTAGGACCCTTGAAGTGCATGGTAGTGTATATTTTGTTGTACTGTTCCCTGGACTTATTCTGCTGAGCTTTACTACTTCTGCTTATCAGGAAGAAAGCAAGCAGATCGTTCTTGAATTCTTGATCGTTACTTCTGTGTGTCTGTCTTTCCCCAAGAGGTAGAAGGGATAAAGGCAAAACTTCTATGCTCCATGTTCATCATCTGTGTACTACATAGTTCCACAAGCTTGAGTGTGATAAAAAGTCCTCAAAAAGTTTGGTCAATAGTGAGTGAAAAGGTGGTAGTTGAATATAAGGTTGCTATATTGAAATCGGTCCAGGGGGGCAGAAAGAGATCATTCTTCTGAGTTTTCTTTCAAGTGTACTTCCTTGGTTTCTCATTTCTTGCTTTACAGTTTAATTGGGTAAATTTTAGAGCTCTGAGTGTTCCTGGACTAGCCACAGGGTTTGAAGACCTGTCAACTGAGATAACTGGAAACTGTTATGATTGGAGACTCTGGGCGGGAATGGAGGATTTCAGATTCATTTGCATCTTCCCCACCTCACCTACCCATTGACTCTAGTAGACCAGCTGCCAGGTTGTAGCTACTAGTTTATTTCATAGTAACACTTGTCTCTGTTTCATCTTAGTGAGGTGGTGACTATGCTGCTCTTCCTAACAAACTAACTTCTGCTCCATGCTAGGTACGGCCATGGTATTTTCTTATGGCCAGCATTAAGAGCATGGAGAACCTGACAACGCAGGGAAGCCAAGACACACACCAGGCAGTATTTACGAGGGAGGGAGTAGAAGCTTGTTACAGTAATTTGAGCTATAAATGATTCAGACCATTAGTCAAAATACAATTTCTTATACTGTAACTATACTGTGAATATAAAGGCTAAGCCTGATTCTTGTCCTAATTGAAATAAATAGGTGAGTGAACCAAACACGGTACTCTCTAATGGCAGCAGAGTAATGCTTTTTGGGTGTTTTGCAGTGCAGCTTCTTTTAATGTTGGTTGTACTTGAAGCGCTTGAATCGCTTGGGTGATTTGTCATCAGGCTTTACAAAACTGGGCTTGCAAGTAAATGATATATATATATATGCACACCATTTGTTGTACTCTCTGTTAGCGTTGAACTGTCTTGTACCCCATGTAGCAGGTGGTTAATAGGTATATGCTGGGTAGAAACTGCCGTGTGGAGCCAAGAGCAGCAGGAGCAGAGAGGTGCTTGTGAGTTGAGGCCAAATGCCATGAATTTTCAAAGGCAGTCTTTTGAGTTACTGTGAAACTGAAGACTCGTTTTGTTGATCAATCATACAAATGAGCAATCAATATATGTATTGGGATGCCTTCTAATTTTAGTTATTGTTCACTTAATTGACTCGGTTGCCTGATTGTGTAGGCTTGTAAGATTGGCTGTGCTTCTGCCAGTGTGTCTTTCAAACTAGTGAAGTTACTATGTCAAATTTTTATTGTAAATTCTGTTGTTTGACTTGTAAGTTAAGCACTCCACTTGGCTTGGATAGAGTGGTAATTATTTTAAAAGATGAACATTAGGGACATTTTTTGAAGCAACATGGTAAATAGCTGAAGCGTCTGTAAGCTTTCCAGTATTGATGTTGTTCTTGAACAGGTGATGTAAGCATTTTAAACCTTAATATGGGAAAGGTTATTCTCAGTAAAAGGAGAGGCTTTTGGACTATAAAATACAATTAAGACATGCATCTGAATTGTTTCTCAGTTGAGAATTGAACTAATCTTCAGGTGGCACTAACTGCTATTTTTCTTCCTCAGTAGCACCTCAGTAAAAGACTTTTGGAATTGAAGTGATAGAGCTTATTATCAAAGGACTTTATGATGGTGAAGGCAACAGTAGGAAGCAAGCAAGGGTAAATAGTTATTAAATTGGGAAATGTTAAGAATGATACTTTTTTTTTTTTTCTTTCTTTCTAAGAATCTTATTTTAATTACCTTTTAGGAAGGGAGGGGGCAGAGGCGAGTAGTGAGTTGACAAGACCTTGTATTTGTCCAAAATAATTGTTAGATTTCCTTGAATTGCCTTCTGTAGTCATTACTAATTTAACACATGGAATAAAATAGACATCACAATGGAAAGGATCTCCAGAGACGTGAGTAATGGTGAGACTGATCTAAAATAATTTATACGCAGTTACATTGGTATTAACATGGAGAACAGTGGGGATAGACTATTTTGAATCCATCAGGGAATTCATTAGGACGAAAGAGGAGAACGTTAAAAGAAGAAAATGACAAAATAGGGGCACAGTAAAGATTATGACAAGTGTTTCAGTTCATCTCATTTTACAGGAGTAGGACAGTAAGTTGAAAGAAAATTGTAAAAGGATAGCTAATAAGCTTCACATAGTGCATAGTTATCTGTCAAATGTTATTGTAGCCTAAGTGAACTCTTAGCTTTTCTTTATTAAGGAAAGCAAAACTTCTCTTAGTAAAAAAGATGCAAGTATAAGTTCATCCACAGTTACAGTACTTAGGGGTGCAAGTCTCCTGCTCTAAGGCACAGGTCCACCACAAGCCATAGACTGTAAACTTCCCGTGCTGGAAAATTTCCTGGAAACTGACTTTACAGTAACTGGCTTCATACAGTTTCACAGCATCATCTTTATGTTTTATCACATCACTTTTTCTTTTGATTATCGAAGCTAAAAATACCAAGATGTCAACTCATCTGTACATGATACACCATGGCTACTTTTCCCAAAGTAAGCATTGCCATTGCTTTACCCCAGTAAATCTTCGTGTCTTTTTGCTTCAGATAGGCTTCTGTTTTGTTTTAAAAAAAAAAAAAAAAAAAAAGTTTCCCAAATCATTGCATGTAATATATCTGGCAAATGGAAAATTTACATGTAAATTTCTGTCTAAGAATGTTTGCTTTTGGGGCATGTTGCTGTGCTTAATTGGTTAATTGACGCTGTTTTTATGTAATATTATAGATTGGCTAAAAGCCTAATGTGAATTTTGTACTATTTTGTTATTTATAGTGAAAATTTTGAACCCAGAGTAATGTTTTAAGTTAAATTTCAGTGATTTCTTCCTGGGTTCCAGATAACTACATATATAATTTGCTTCATATGTGAATGTGCAGAATCTCCATGAATA
>Ga0181612_178964_pt1 | contig 13038 bp, 6 predicted proteins | sample HoacroProtozoa21_FD_119630 | JGI IMG/M metagenome (GOLD analysis project Ga0181612, IMG submission 119630) | Hoatzin crop microbial communities from Cojedes, Venezuel. Combined Assembly of Gp0051906, Gp0051904, Gp0051908
AATTACTCACAAATCTCCACAGCTGAGACAGTGTTGCATTCATCCTCTTCAGAGTGACTGGCCACTGTTAACATTGCTAACAGCAAAACCTATGAAAGAAAAGCTCGTATTGATACACAGTGTACTTGATCCTCCAGCTGTCTCAGGAGGGTCAGCAGGATCGAGGCTGCTGTGGTTGGAGCCCCATTTTGAGAGTTCTTCTTTTCTAGTGGGTGTCAAGTATTTAATACAGTTGTGTTTTTTCTTTTCTGAAACTAAGAGGGATTATATGAACCGATATTGTGTTAAAATGTTCATATCTTAATTTTTCAAGTATTTTGAGATTATTATATAATGAAAACAGTCCCCCGTAAAAGTCTGTGAACAATGCAGGAGTCAAAAGCACTTTGTTTTAATCCTCATTTTCCCTTCTAAAAAAAAAAAAAAAACAACAAACCAAACCAAAATAAAACAAAACACACACAAAACAACCACAAAAAAAAAAAATCCCTTACAAGGAAATGAGTTCTAACACTATAAATGGTCAGAAAATAGATAACCTCCTTTTAGTCTGTATGGAATAATATGTAGCTTATTAAAATTAAATATTTAAAATTAGAAGTATATCCATTTATGCACATAAAAGATACAGGTTGCATGGTAGCTAACTTTCTGTATGCTGAGTTCCTATTTTAGTCACTTGACTGATATAATAACTGCTAAGTAGTTTGGTGGTTAGGTGAGGCCTATTTTGCTGTGTCAAGTTAGGTCACTGATACTACTTTATTGTGGGACTGAACTTACCTTTAAAATGACAATACAGCAGTTTTTAAGAAAAGTATCTGTTGCAAAAATGAAGACTGTCATGCAGTGATTAAAGGGAGTACCCTAGTGACTCTAGGTCATTGCAAATTACATTACGCTAATTCCTAAAATTCGGATCTACTATTTGTGTCACATTGTCTCTGTTGTATCCCAGAGAAGGTTGTTCTTTTGCCTTTGGATGTCTTTCAGTTTCCCATTTTATCAGATTCTCTGAAGAGGAGAGTGTGATATCTAATATTTTAGATAAAGTTCATTATTCATCATGGCTAGCATACTGTTCTTAATTGCTTATGTCTTTATCATCTTTTTGAAGAAAATCCTTTCAAATACACCTTTTCTTTGGCCCACTGGCAAACTAAATTCATAATGAATTTAAAGTTCTAGCTGATACTGAGTTTTTCAAATGTAAGTTTCTTAGCGTTTATAAGATAGAACACGAGCTCCTTGCATATCCCGTCGCTTTTATGCTGTAAAATAGCCTGATTTAGTTTTCTTGAAAATCTTCTAGGAAAAAAGATCCTCTTTTGGCTCAGGCTCTCTAGGATATATTGTAATGATTACTGGATGTGAACTGTCAGATATTAAGATCCTATATAAAAGATATTAGTGTTGCTTTCTGAAGTTACCTTTTTAAGTTTACCTGGAAGTTAACTTTTAAGTTGGAAAGCAGTGCTATATTACCAGCTAGTCCACTGAGTCATAACAGCTGAAGGTTCTCTGAGCTTCCGCTAAGGCAGAATGTGTGTACTCTTTCAATCTCAAATAAGCGATCAGGGAAATGTTGTGAGAGCTGTGAGATGGGATGGAAAACTTGGGAATATCCGTATCTTGGAGAAACCAAATTACAATACTGAAAATAAACTCAGACTCTAGGGTGGAAGGGAATTAGAGCATTAGTTTTTGGTGTCCCTGATGTATTGAAAATGGCTGTACACGTGGCCAGAAGGAAAGAATTGCAAAGTAAAGAAGGAATGAAAATGGAATTCTGCAGAGATTTGCTTTTTCATCTGGTGTTTATGGTGGTAATAGATAGTGATGGAAGAACTGCAAAAGATTTAGATTAATGGGGTATTAGTTTAGAGTTCCTGCCCAGTTTACATACCTCGGAGTTCCAAATGCATTGCAAAAAATTATCTACATTATTTGTGTCTGCAAAATTTGGACTGGATATTTCCTTAGGAGAGGCTATTTGATAATAGATCTGGTGATTCTTTTTCTGGAAGCTAAACCTGCAGTTGAGTTTAGAGGATTGGGAATGAAAGTGTGCATGAGGAAAGGCTATACAGGGGAAGATGTATCATATCTTTCTCTATAGCCAAGTCACAAAATATAGGAATATGCGATTGCTAAACTGTTGAGCTGTTTGTTAGGCGATCTGAGGGACAGGGATCTTGGCGTCCTCCATAAACTTTAATAAAATTTGTTATTTATTATCCTGTAGATAAAAAAACCCTGCCATATCATGTCTGTTTGCTCTAAGACTATTTGCTTTTGTTTGTGCATATTCAGTCTTTATGCTTCTCTTAATTCAGATTTTAGGGGCAGTACTTACAGCTGTTTATACACTAAAGCACTGTTCTGAGGGATATTTCAGATGAACTGGACACAAAAATTTGCATGAGAGACATTCTTATTAGAAAATGCTATTTCGGGAAGAGCAAAAATTTCCCCCAGGTCCCCCGGAAGGTGTTAATTTTTTGTGAAGAATTGTGACAAAAGTGTCTTTAAGATAAGCTCAAAACCTCAGCATTTTTAAAGAAATCTGGCTGCTTCTTTTTGCAATGACTTCTGATTTTAAAATCTGTTTTCAATTCCGTAGAGAAATATGGTCTCTGAAGTCAAAAACAGGGGAGGGGGCAGGGGGAACAGTATTTATTCATATTACAACTCAAAAGAAATAAAATGTGGCAATTCCTTGTGGAACAGAGGCTGAACCTGTAGGAGTCATCTCTTCATCTGAATGTTTCTGTTGTCTTCCCTTGGTTCCAGATAGAGGTAAGAAAGGTGTTGTAGTGCTGAAGTTCGTATCACCAGTGGTTGGTGAAGGAGAGACACTTGAGTAGGATATGCTGCAAAGAATATGAACCTCATGTTGCACACATGGCTTTGTACTACGTTGCCTGTCTGTTCTCAGAGCATAATGCTGTATTGCAAAACAGATTACCTGATGGTAAGGCAAAATGTGTAGTCCCAACTGGAGATGCAGAAGTCCATCTGTGTGTAAAAACACACAGTTTGACACCGGGAGACTTGTCAAAAACTGTCTCAGTGAGATATAGGAAGGGGCAAAGATTTGTGGCAAGCTTTTCTTCAAACTTGTTTGCTCATGCTTACCTTGGATGTATTGCCAGTGCCTGTGGACAAGAGATTACCTTGGCTGTGTTTTAAATTGCCAGAAAATTTAAGAAACAAAGGATTACTTCAATCTTTGTTAAAATGCTGAGCTAATTAAGCTTCTAAGTTGTATTATTCCAGTGCTTGCTACACAGAAAATTAAGGTAAAAACATTGACATGAATTTCCCAAATGTATGGACCATTATTCTCCCATTTAAGATCTGAATGGGCTGGAAAGATTCTTACTCTTCAGAAAGACACATTAGACTGTAGCATCACTAACTTGTAACACTTGAATTAGTAAATACGTTAGTATCGTCCTATTTTAAGATATTGTAGCATGTTACCCATAAAGTGTAACTTTAGACCTGTCCTGCCCTACATTTTAGGGGGGACTGTTATGTTTCTTCAGTCAGGCTGTGCATGCGCCTAATTTTTGGCAAGGGTGTCTATGTGAACTTCAGGTAATAATACAGAGCGTCAAGCACAGGCTGTGGACAAAGCCTGTCAGTGATGTTGGATGTTATCTTAGCTTTATTAGTCTAGGTGAAACTCCAAACCTTGCTGGTGGGAAGTCTGTAAAAAGGCTGACGTTGAGCCTTCGTTTTGTGTTGATCAGCAGTGTTGCATCTGCACAGGGAAAGTGATGAAGGTCTTTCTGTGCAGGCTTATAATACAGAACCTCAAAACAGTCATAAGCAATCTTTATGGTTCCTCACCTTGATCCAGTGTTCAGTAACACTGGATAATTAAAAAGCACTTATGTCTTGTTATAGTAATTTTCTAAGTGTCCTATTGCCACACATAGCACCAGTGATTTACAAAGTAAATTCTGCTTTATGAGTTTTGGTGGACTTCTCTTTCTTTCCCTTCAGTTTGGCTTTCTCGGTTCTCATGTTTTCCTTCTGTCATCATTTCTGCCCTTGATACTGCCTTCTGTACAACAAGATTTTCTCTACACATGCTCTTCAAGGACTCTTCCTGGTGGGCTTCTACCCCTCTCCATCCTTCTGCTAGTAGATTAGATGGGAAATAGTTAATGTTGACATTCCCAAATGTTATCCAAAGGTTTTTTCAGTTAAGCTGAGTCACAAAAATGGTTGCCATTACTCCAGGTTTTCTGTTCCCGATTCTAGACTACAATTCTGCATATGTTAAATGGAAAGAGAAGCTATTTTTTGCATCCATAAATAGTAGATAATTTCTTTCAAGCAAAAGCTCAAATTTCATGATACCTATCACATGTTCCGTCATTTCTCACATGTCTGACACTATTGCAAAAACAGAGAGAAACTGTGCTGCTGAACATATTCATTTTCTGTCCCACTGTAGCCAGGACTGTGGTAGATTTTAAACTCTGTTCCAGAGGCTCAGAGTCCCAGCCAAGGTACTGCAGAGCTGGCTGAAATTTTCCTTTTAAAGCGTGTTCTCGTCCCCAGATGACTTCGTGCAGCACTGGCTGGCAGCGGCAGGTGGGTGAGTGCCTAGTCATGCCACAGCAAAGGATCACAGAAAGAACTATTTCGTCCTTCTTGGCATGGTATCATAGAAGAGCACAGGATAACAATGCTGTTGCTGTAGGCAATCCAAACCTGCAAGGCTTTCCTCCATAGTACTGAGATAATAAACTCGATGAGTGGGGTACCCAAGCGCAGGTGAAATTCCTCAGTGCAGTTTGCATTTGTATCTGTGAGTTGGAAGATGTTTAATCAGCTTAAATTTCTTTGCTATTGTCAGGCAAATGCTCACTTTCGCATTTCTGTGTGATTCTGTACAATCTCAGGTGGAACCTGGAGACTGCTTAGGAAGGGTTTTAATCATAGGAGTGATTCCTTCCCTTCATGACCTGTAAAAGCTTTATGTGAGGAAAAAACAGTATTTCTATCATCTAAAAAAATAACTTTATGGGCCTTTGCTATTCAAAGGGTGTAAGATTGGCCTGTATGACACTACCGTATCGTCATTCTGACCTGTTAAATTTATTTTTACACTGTTTTTTTAATAGTTCTGTGGGAATGTAGCAATTGCCAAACCAATGGCAATCATGAAATACTTGGTGGTTCTGTGCTGGTGAGCTATGGAAAGCAGAGCTGCTTGCCCTCTGCTTTTCTGTTGCACATATCCTTAGCTGCTGCCTTCGAAGAGTGATTTGGGACACGCTTACATTGAGGCAAATGTAGAAATTACTCCAAAAAAGCAGTTAGTCTAGGGCAAAAACTAGCGTGAAACTGGAGTGAACCCTAATCCAATACCTTTTGTTTACTAGTGGGTAATGTTTTCCTTTCAGTGATTCTTAGTGCAATGTTTCACAGAGGAGCTGAAAGTTGGCAAAAAAGACTGTCTTTGAAAATTTGGCTCCAGCTAATTTTATACCTAGAAGCAGAACTGTGAATGATCTGCTGCAACTGGCTAATTAAATTCTGTGCTGTTAGCCCTCAATTAGATGCATTAAATTGCAAACCTTGTTAGCAGATTTGCTGGCCAAATATGGAGAGATTCCATATATCATTCTGACTACTTTGTATTTGGGCTCTTAAAGAATGTTTGCAGCTTGTCTAATGTATCTGTATGTACAAGAGGGGAAAAAAGAAACAGATTTTGGATCTCTCCCTGTGTTGGTATGTCAGACGGTGTCCCTGTTCAATCAGCGAGGTAAAACTCCCCTTACGTTTTTGGGGTTTTTTTGGGTTTTCTTGTTTTTTGTTTTTTTTTTCTTTAATGTTTCTTGGACTGTTACCATCAGGTTTTTACAGTCTGTTGCCTGCCTCTCAGATTGGAAGAACACTGGCATATTTTAACAGTTTCGTAGGATCCAAATAGTCTTTAATTAACAGGGAATTGATGTTTTGGAGTTGGAGTGCAACCAAAACATGGGAGATATTGGAAGCAGAGAACGGGCTTGGATCCTTCCAGCTTTTCGCTGGCTGTGGCAATGGGAAACAAATAAGTAAAACAGGGTCCGCTGCAAACAGGTAGCAACTTATTGGTATGCAAGGGGATTTCTTCATTTGCACTAAGTTCCCACGGAGCTGGTGGTTTGTATCGTTAGCCGGGAGGAGCTTTCTGCTGCACAGCATCTCAGTCAGCTCCACCCCTTGCGAGAGCAGAAAGTCTTCTTTGGTGCCTCCCCATAAACTGGCTGCTGAAATTGTTCTTAGTTTAGATTTGTATCGATCAACTCTAGAGGCAGCAAGGTATGTTGTGTTCGTGAGGTTTAGGCTGACTCTGAAGCTGTAAGCTCCATGAGTGAGTGTTGAATTAAAAAAATCAAGATTCTGCAAATGAATATGACTTTTGCTGAACCGAACAGGTAGTTGTTCTTGTTTTTCTTCTGGAGCAGCTTGCCTTTGGAGGGTTGAGCAATAGGGTTGGAGTGAAACACTGAAATTATAACAGGATGAGACTAGCTGAAGTTCTAAAGGGCAGTCAGGCATACGCTGAACTATTGGTCCAGATAATCCAGGGAGAGAAATGGTTTATTAGCTAATTTTAAATAATGATAGATTGATACCTGAAGCAATTACTGGCAAAGAATTACAATCAACAGCCACTGAATGAGCTGTGCTCTTTTTCAGTAATGCAGTAATTTGTGGACAAATAAAAATGTATTTCTTTAATCCCATATTGGCTTTTTATTGCTGGTTTTTTGTGTTGGCTTTTTCCCCCACTAATCGTAGTACTTGCTGAATGCCTCCTGTCTCTTTCTACATCTAGGTGGTACATGCCAGAGCCCTGCTCTTCCAGCCCTAGTGCGTCCTCCTGCTCCACCTTTGCAGCCGTCACTGGATATTAAACCATTTCTTCCGTTTCCTCTGGACACTGCTGCGGCAGTCAATCTCTTCCCCAACTTCAATGCAGTAAGTACACTCCTAGCAGTTACTGTCCACTTCAGTGAGCCACAGTTTCCATGGCAGACTCAAGAGGGCACAAAGTAGAATTTTATGTACTCAATTAAACCTGGAATATCCTCTCCCTTACTGAGGGCCAAAAAGCTCTTAAAGACACACTGGTAGGCCATAAATTAAAGCCTAGCTGAGTGTTAGCCAGAAGCAATCTAGAAGGAAAAAATTATATGATCCCAAGTGACATGCAATGAAACTGCAAGCCATATTCAATCACAGGGCTTGTGAGTTTCCCCTCTAATTTAAGATGTGCGGGGTTTCGCTAACCTGCAGTTCACTGCAACTCTCAGACAGCGAAACTCAGAGTGATGGCGTTCTACATCCCGTCTCCAACAGGCTACCTGGGAAATACATAAAATTTACAAATTGGAGGGGCTACAAAAGGTAAAACAGTCAGGGCAATTAAAGCAAGAATGAGAACAGCATTAGCTGGTATATGAGATATTCATTGGCAAACAATCCACTGTATTTTTTTCACATTGGGGTATTTTATTTCTCAGGCCTGAGGTTAAAACAAGGTTAGATTTTGCTTTAAAATTTTTTTTTAAGTAGTCATATTATCTGTGACTATAGAAATCTTATTCCTTCTTAGGTATTTTTATTATTTTACTGACGTGTCGTGAATATTTCAATTTTTCTGTTTCTAGCTGAGATATGTAATGCTCTTAAAGAAAAAAAAAGTCTGAATTGGTTTTACGTTAATTTTGACTTTATAGAATTATGCCATTTTTTAATTTGAACGTACTCTGGGAAGTTCTTTTCCTCATTTACATATACTGGATAGAGAAAAAAAAATTAAGAATGTATGAGCTTACCTACTTTGAGAGACACAGAGAGGCCAAAACAATTCTAATTAACATGCAAAAATCTTAATTATAATAATTAAGAGTGGTAAAAAAACATGCCCATTCTAGAAGCAATTTTTAGTAATCAATAGCAAATTTCTGTAATTAAATGTTCATTTATTTACCTTTTATGGATGTTCATTTTGCTTTAAAGAAATTAAAATGAACTAATTGTCAAAAATATTTGTGCAGTCTTAAATTCAAGCAATTTACAGCATTAATAGATATCAGAGAAGCTATAAGCTGCAAGTCTTCAAATGCTCAGAAACAATATGTCAAAGAAATTTCTTATTACAAGGAAACTTTTTCTAATTTTAAAATGTATATAGGTATGCAGCAAAGTTTTAAAAAGTGCTGCTTTTAACCAAGTTACTAGTAACTCATAATGAAATGGATAAACCGTTAGACTTGTTCAGTATGCTTTAGGTCTTTTCTTACTAGTTTTGCTTTGTGATCACTGTTTGTATTTAATACAGTAGGCCAGCTGAATTTTTGGACATTGTCTATTGGGATTTCTGTTTTTTTCAGGATTTTCCGTAGTTCAGAGTCTTCAGATTGTTGTGCTAATTGTTTAACTCTGGGTAATTCAAATGCAATTTTAATGATGAATTTTAATAAATAAATGTTAATCTTGTGTTGTTTCATGAATTTTCAGTTTGTTGTTTTCTTGCAAAGACTGATTTTATACTATAATTGTTTTTAGTGAGTGGTGGGGGAAGAAGCGCTCGTATTAATCTAGAAGTAAGAAAGTAAAAATAGATTCCTATCAAAGCCCTGTTATTCCGAAACATCATCTTAGTAGTATATTGTTTGGTATAAGCACTGTAGTTGGAGTTTGCAGACTCCTCGTCTTTTCAGTTGTTCAGTAAACTGAGCCTAGGTTTGAAGAGTGAGACTAGTAGCCCTTTTTGACAGTGTCTTGAGGTTCGTTCCTGTGCAAAGTACTGCTTCCTGTGCTGTGTGGCCATCTGCTGAGTCCACCTTTGCTGAGTATGTCCATCCTGAGTGTGAGGATGCTGTCATCAGAGCTGCTGTCACCTGCCTTGCTGCTCATCCTCTTTGCCTTGTGATGCGACCTTGGCCTTTTCATCATGTGTGCTGACGTGCAGCATCATCCTCAGTGTTCCTGTTTTCATTCTGAACAGTACGTTATTGAATGTTGCTGTGTTTAGCTCATATGCCAGAGCTGATTGATGGCATCCTCCAAACATGTAGGCTAGCTGAGAAGTTCTGCATATTTCCAGAAATTCATTCCAAGCTGATGAATGAGCTGATGCTCAGTTACTGCTAAGCATTATCAGCCTAAGGAGAAGGTTACCCACAAGTCATGTTAGAGTTTAAACATGATGTCTGATAAGGGCTTGAAGTATTTGAGTGTGAGACTGAAAAAAAGTGTATAACCAAAAAATGATCTTTGTAAATATATATGCTCATGAACGATTGTAAGTGTTGATAATGCTTTATGTTCATTGACTTCATGGACAATCCTACACAGTGTCAGCAGAGAAGCATTTATGTTCTGTGGGTAAACCAAGGTCAAGCAGGTGGAGGTCAGTAAAAGACCCAAAACTCTGAACACCTGAACTGGACGTTCTCTCGCTTGTTGTCAGTAAATTAGCTTTACTCTTGATTGAAACATCAAGGTCATAGATCGTGTCTTAGGAAATGGATTTCTAAAGACCTCTTGACCCTTGCACAGTTCCACAGAAACTAATGAGTTTTGCAGCATATCCAGACTACTTCCCAAGAGTCTAGCAGAAAGTCCAGAATTTTGGCTGTTTACTGGCTATTGTTCAACAGCTTTCACTTGAGAAGAGCATGATCAAGGAGAAAGTTGAGTGAGAATTCAGTCATCTTTTAGAAAAAAGAAGTGGTCTCTGGTTATGGCAATTCTAACTCAAGACTGGTTGTGATAGGCCTAAATTTCTTCACAAAATATAATGGAAAAAATGAGCAATTTCTCAATTTTTTGAAGTGGAGAAAAATACACAAAGGTAGGTTGCAGTGCCAGCGCTTTGGCATGAGGTGAAGTGAACCCTGAAAGTTTCCATTCATCTCTGCTGACTGTAATAAGGGACTGGCTCAGCTGCATCTACATTTGGTTAGATGAATCCCACATTAAGGGTCATAAGCTGTTCACAGCTGATATATTAAATTCCACTCAAAAATCATATGACAGAAATGCTGACATTGTATTGTACGTTTACAGAGAAATGGTCCCATTTATCAAGCAGTTATGCTTCTGATTTTATCTAGAGATATTCTTAAGGGAATTTGAGGATTCACATGAACTAGACAGAAATATTAGGAGAAGTAAAAGCAAAAGTAATTTACCGGTTGAGAATCTCAGGCACATACACAAGGACTAACAAAACCAAATACCAATCTAAAGTACTACAAATAATAATAGTAAGGTGTTGTATTTTATACCATTTTTTTCACTCTATTTCAGTTTATTGCAAACATAAGATTATTTTCTTTGTTACTGATGATTTTGGTCTAAAGCTAGCCCAGTTTTTGCTGGCCACCTCTGAGGAAAATACTCAGCACTGATTTCTGCAAAGGCAAAAGCTTTCATCGAAGCAGAGAATAGAAGAGATAACATGGGTTGTGCAAACCGTTATCAGTAATATCTCTTGACAATGAGGAGAGGGAAACGTAACAAGTAGAGAACTTGAGAAACACAAGGAAGATAACGTGAACCTTTGAACCATTCAATTTCAGGAGGAACGTTTTCTATTTCTACAAGAAAGTATAAAGCAAACATACCAATTAACAATCTGGTTAGCTGAACATTTGTAGGCTCTATGCTTTTAATTGTGAAGCAAATGGGTACCCTCAAGTCGTGTGTAAAAACAAATTTTAACAACACAGCTGTTTAAACTGAAAACAGCCCATTGGTGCAGACCCTGAAGAATCACAAGTTCATTGCAAGTTTATCTGATGTAAAAAGATGAATCAAGCATAAGGGATTTAAATGACTAAATTTTATGAATGAAAGAAACTTTGACTGTAAACAGTGCTTATGTAGCTTTTTGAAATAAGACTTGAAGATTGTCAGAGGAATAGAAAAATAATTAAATTGTCTATTCTGAAAAATGTTTGAGATCATTTAGCAAACATTTGGTATAATTCTGTGTTTTCGTATGCAGAGTGAGAAGCTTTAAGTCTGTGTGCTTCTAAGAACTAGTTGTTAGAGACACAAAGCTTTAGCAGTTGTACTGAATATGCTCTGGTCCGTGAGTGCATGTGAGAGTGCATATGTGGTGTTTCTGTTCATGAGCCAGTGGTTGGTTGCAATGAAATTTCACAAAGCATTAAAGTCTAGAAGTTAATTTGCTTGTAGGAAAATATTGATATGAGTCCCTGGACTAAGAGGAAATGCTTCATTTTGCTAGACATCAGCATCCACCCTAAGTGACCATCCCACAGATAAAACCTCCGTTAGATCTTATTTATACCTCATAGACTCCGAAGCCCATCATCCTCAAAGCACAGATGCATCAGAAACCGCGGTTTGCTTATTTCTCAAGCTCTTAGAGTTATATATTTCAGCCTCTTGAGAGAAGATAGAATTTAAAGTTTACAAGTCCAGGACATCTACCATTACTAGGTGGAAATGTGTTGCACTCGTTGTTCAGTCCTTAAAAGATATGCTAACCATTTTCCTGAAAAATTTTGAAGAAATACTATGTCACACTTTGTAGACTGTAGTATGAGCATAATCTGTAGTGAAAAAGGTCCACAACGTAGAAGATCTGAGTAAATGCTTGTAAGCAGAAATAGGGATGGTGCTTGAATCTCCATCATAACTTCAAAATGAAGCTTGATCTCCGCTTGTTGCAGGTGGAAAGCTTCCCAAAGAAGCATCCTTTGGAAAGGAACATGTTTACAGTTTTGACTAGAAAGTTATGACTTGGAACAGCAGTGGCAATGCCAGAACTGTACAAAACGTGGATAGAATCATAGAAAGTTTTGGGTTGGAAGGGACCCCTAGAAGTCATCTAGTCCGACCCCCAAATGGATGGAAGATGAACTATTACTTTACAGACGTCTCTTTCTCATGATCCATCTGTAGTAATCCTTGTTCAGTCCCCTGATGTTTCCTGTTTGCTTGTTCTATGCCAGTAGCCCCAGTGCAATATTTAAGGCTTCACGTTTCACCTTCCTCTGGAAGAGATTTGCCATATGGGAAACAAAGAGGAGGTAACAGTGGCTGTTGCGCGTAGAGTAGGATTCCAGCAACAGCTTGGGTTAGGGTGCCAATGTAGTGCTCCCTGCTTCCCGCAAACCAGCCTATGCGACATCCTGGCAGCCTCCAGAGCAGCACAAAGGCTGCACACTCTACTTTTAGAGAAGTGAAGCTTGTGTTTGTAGGTATCATAGCGGGCAATTACGGCTGGCTTGTTTCACTGGGAGCTGCTTTTCTCCCCGCTTTCGTCTTGCTGTAGGGCTCTGCCTGGCCTGCTGATAACCACTGAGTTAGCTTGTACAAAGTGTAGTTTCATGGTTGTTTGGGGAAATGCAGTCTTGTCCTGTTGTGGGCAGACCACTGATAGAAACAGACAATGTAGAAAAGCTGCTTGCTGACAAGTATTTCTGGGAAGGGTTATGCCAGGAAATGTGGAGAAAACGTGTCAAAAAGCTGCCAGAAGACATTTTAAAACTCTTTCCATTAGGCTCTTGTTCCAGATAGTTTTTGTATCTAGAAGAGAGATACGTGCTGCAGAAATGATGTGCCAATTTTCTGGATGTTATGAATAAGATGTAGCTTTGATAGTGAAGAGTGGAGTAGGAATCTGAAATACATGTTAGTTTTTCTAAATATTAGCAGCCTGAAATTTACAAAATAAACTCCTTTTTATTGTATCTCTCTAGCATAACGAGGCTATTTTTCCTCATCATATAAATTCCTTCAAAGTTCAGTAGTGATGACACGCTGTCAGATTGCTATGTTTCCAGAAGAGGATAGTCAGGGGACAACACAATGGCCTCAGTTTCATGTGAATCAAAATGGAATACTGCTTATATAGAAGAACTTGGCAGTAAAAATATAGTCCGTGCTGATTTTTAATGTCATTTCTATGAGAAGGACCTTTATCAGGTGGAAAACCTTACTACACCAAACTGTCAATTTGTCAGACAAACAGAG
>Ga0181612_130816_pt1 | contig 13037 bp, 11 predicted proteins | sample HoacroProtozoa21_FD_119630 | JGI IMG/M metagenome (GOLD analysis project Ga0181612, IMG submission 119630) | Hoatzin crop microbial communities from Cojedes, Venezuel. Combined Assembly of Gp0051906, Gp0051904, Gp0051908
CCTGCGGGAATACGAACCGATAATCGACTCCGCCAGGCTCAGCCAGCTTTCAACCAAAGAAGAATTGATCGAATATATGGAAAGCTACGCAATGTACTCACGCGAGGAAGAACTCATCAAATACAACCGAATGGAGGCAAAGAAGGAAGGCAGAGAGGAAAAGACTGCCGAGATTGTCATTAAGTTGTACAAGAATGGGGTAAACAAGGAAATTATCATTAATTCTACAGACATTACTCCCGAGAAATTGGACGATATCCTTAAAGATGCCGGCCTGAAGCCTTCGGATGAGGCTCCTGAAAGCTAGGCCATACATGACATGTGAAAAAGCCCGGTTCCAAAGACAGGACCGGGCTTTTTTGAATGAGGCTCAGTTTGGGTGTCAAAGATAAGGAAAATAGGATACGGACAGCAATGGGAAGGATTGCCGACAAGGAATTCTGCAACTCGGCGCCCAAGAGGCTGATATACGACGGAGGAGAATCTATCCGCGTTGTGAAATAAGGGCTCTTGCGTTTGCCACCGCTTCGGGGGTTATAGAAGAGCCGCTGAGCATTCGGGCTATTTCCATGACATGGTCTTCGCCCGTTATCTTTTTTACAGTGGTCCTGCCTCCCTGGGCATCCACGGTCTTCTCGACAAGGTAGTGGGCATCGCCCTTTGCCGCAACCTGCGGAAGGTGGGTTATGGCGAACACCTGCATGTCCGCTCCCATGGCGCATACCTTCCGCCCGATTTTGTCGGCAGTGCTGCCGGACACTCCGGTATCTATTTCATCAAATACCATGGACGGCATCTGGCTGTAACGGGCCATGGTAGCCTTGAGGCACAGCATTATCCTGGAGAGCTCTCCTCCGGAAGCGCACCGGGCCACATCGACGGGATTCTTCCCTGTGGAAGAGAACTTCATAAGGATGGAATCGAATCCCCTTTCGGAAGGTGTTCCCTGGGAAATCTCTATTTCAAATACGCTCCTTTCAAGCTCCAGGGAGCGGATATCATCCTGTATGGCCTTTGCAAGGAATGGAGCGCTCTTCTTCCTTGAAGATGAAAGACGGGAGCAGATGTCATCGTATTTCCTTCTCTCCCCTTCAATCTCCTTTTCAAGAGATTCAAGTCGCTCCGATAGGGCGTCAGAGTCATACATTTCGGAGCTCAGGGAGTCCCTTTTCGCGATAAGGTCGGCAACGCTTTGGCAGGAGTGCTTTCTTAGTAGAGTGTAAAGGGTGGAGAGGCGTTCCTCGACCTGGGACAGCCGATCCCTTGAAAGCGATACTCCCTCCTCCATTCCCTGCACTTCGGAAAGGATGTCCTCAATCTCGACACGGGCGGATTCCAGCCTGGAAGAAAGGCCTTCCGCATCAGGAAGATAGCTGGATAGCCTCGAAAGCGAACGCGCACATTCCTTGAGGAGCACATCCACGGACGGAGTCTCATCCCCGCCCTGCAAAGATGATTCTACTCCTAGAAGCGTATCCTTTATGTCCTCAGCATTGGAAAGGACCTTCTCCTCGGCCTCAAGCTCCTCCAGTTCGCCCTCACGAAGGGATGCGTCCTTCAGCTGGCCAAGGATAGATTCGTTGAAGTCTTTCTGGAGGGAAAGGTCGGAGAGCTTCTTTGACACTTCCTCCTTCTCCTTTTCAAGGGCGCGGAGATGGCGGTATGATACGGAGCATTCCTCCCTCAGGGAAGAGTTCCCCGCAAAGGCGTCCAGCACATCCATCTGCCACTGACGGTCCTTCAGAAGAAGCGTATCATGCTGGGAATGGACATCCACAAGATGACCCGACAAATCCGAAAGCACCTTCGATGGCACCGGTTCGTCATTTACAAAGCAGCGCGAGCGTCCGGAGCGCGAAAGCACCCTGCGGACGACTATCTCGCCACCTTCTGCCTCTATGTCGTTTTCTGAGAGGATGGCGCCGACCGCCCCGCCCGAATCGACCTTGAAGCGGGCCTCCACTATGCACTTGTCCGAGGAAGGACCGATGACCGACTGGTCCGCCTTCGCCCCGAGGGCCAGTCCAAGGGCGCCTAGCAGGATTGACTTGCCTGCGCCGGTCTGCCCCGTAATAATAACTAAACCCGCCGGAAACTCTGTCTCCAGCGAGTCTATAAGTACATAGTTTTCAACCGACAGGGCGGCAAGCATGGCTTTTACTCTCCTTCCTTCTGCCCTTCTTCTTCCTCACCCTTTGCGATACGGTAGGTGAGTTCGCCGGCCTTGAACTCCTCTATGGCGACCAGTCCCGGCTTGGGCTGTCTCTCGTAGAACTTGGAGATCTCTATCTGCTCCCTGTTCTCGAATACCTCTTCCATGGTATCACGGTCGTTCTTGAAGTCCTCGAGCTTCTTGTTCAGCTCTTTCTTCTCAGCAAGAGCTATCTGGTTCGCCCTCTTGTAGAGGATTACGACTGTCTCATAAAGATTGCCGGTTGGGGCTGCAAGGTCCTTGACGTCCCTTGTGATTGTGTTTGTAGGAACTTTCTTCTTATCCATTTCTCTGGTATTTATCTCTTCGGGGATCCATGTCCCCTCATTTACATTTACTGCAACGGGTTCGGAAAAGTTTCAAAATTTTTCAATTGCTCTTCGTGCTCGCGCTTCCTTCGGCGGCCTTGGCCTCAGCCTCAGCCTTCTTTGCAGCCTGCCTTTCCTGCTTCGCCTCCTGGCGCAGCTGCTTTGCCGCCTCCTTCTTTACAGCCCTCTCGGCCTTTCTCTTCTCCTTCTCTTTCTGGTATGCCGCCTTCTCTTCTGCCTTCCTGGCTTTCTCGTCAAGCTTCAGGGCTGTATTTCTCTCCCTTTCGAAGGTCTTTTCCTTTGCGTTCACAAGTTCGTCAGAGCCGGTATAGCGTCCAAGGGCCTTCTGAGCCTTTGCATACGCTACGTCAAGTTCCTTGCGATAGGGCGACTGGCTGACCTCGCCGACGAAGTTGAGATAGTCGTCTATGAATGTCAGGTACCTTTCCTTCTGCTTTGCAGGTACGCTAAGCTGGGCATACTTGAACGAGGACATAGCTATGTAGAAAAGGATGTCCTCCCTGTATATGTTATCAGAATTGTCCTTGAGGATGTTCTTGAAAGCCACCCTGGAAGCCAGGTAGTCCTCCATCCTGTAGTAGAGCTTGGCATTCTCGAAGGCCTTCTTGTCCAGACGGTTGGCCATTTCTTTCAGCATCGCCATGCAGTCTCCCCTGTATTCGGAGTTGGGATACTCGGTAAGGTACTGCTTGATTTCGGCGGTGCACTTGTAGGTCGGGGTCTGGTCAAGTTCGTAACGGTCCGTCTGGCGGAAAAGGCAGTCCAGCCTGTAGAACCTGGCCTTGTCTGCGAATGGACTCTGGGGGAAGGTCGAAAGGAACCTTGAAAAGTTTCCTTCCGCCGTCACGAAATCCTTGTACTTGTAGTTGCTCAGGCCCCAGTAGTACTGGACAGTATCCTCCATGGGAAGACCGCTTACGTACACCACCAGGGACTCGAACAGATCTGCCGCCTTCTTGTACTTGCCGGCGTTGAAGTATTTCATTGCGCCATTGTACTTGACATTGACGTCGGTGCTGTTCTGCAGGGCATTGTACTGTGACTTGCAGCCTACGGCCCCCAAAAGCAGCAGGGCCATGATAATCGCTTTTCCTTTCATCGAAAAATCTACTTCACATTGTTTGCAACAAGGAACCTCTCGACATCAAGCGCAGCCCTGCAGCCGGAAGCCGCAGCCGTAATCGCCTGTCTGTAGGAGGGATCCTGGACATCTCCGGCGGCAAAGACGCCCTCCACGCTGGTCTGGGAGGACTTGCCCTGTGCCACTATGTACCCGTTCCCGTCAATCTCGACCCATGGTGAGAACATCTCCGAGTTCGGATGATGGCCAATGCCAAGGAAGAATCCGTCTATCTTGATATCAAAAACCTTACCATCCTTTCGAATGAGTCTGGCCCCCGTTACACCGCTTTCATCTCCAAGGACTTCCTGGGTGTTGCAGTTCCAGAGAACCTCTATGTTTGGAGTGGATGCGACCTTCTCCTGCATGGCCTTTGAAGCCCTGAACACATCCCTTCTTACGACCATGTACACCTTGTTACACAGACCTGAAAGGTACACGGCCTCCTCGCATGCGGTATCTCCGCCGCCCACGACGGCAACATCCTTCTTCCTATAGAGGAACCCATCGCATGTGGCGCATGCAGATACGCCGTATCCCTTAAACTTCTGCTCTGAAGGAAGGCCCAGATATTTGGCTGTGGCTCCGGTAGCTATTATGACGGCCTGCGCCTCGATCTCGCCACCCTTGTCATCCACAGCCTTGAAAGGACGGGTTGACAGGTCTATCTCCCTTATGGCACCCCTTCTTATAGATGCGCCGAACCTCTCCGCCTGTTTTCTCATCTCCTCCATCAGGCTCAGGGCGTCCACGCCCTGGGAGAATCCTGGATAGTTCTCCACCATCGTAGTAGTGGTCAGCTGGCCACCGGGCTCCATCCCCTGGTACAGTACGGGGTCAAGGGAGGCTCTTGAAGCATATATGGCCGCAGTGTATCCTGCAGGGCCGGAACCTATTATAAGACATTTGACTTTTTCCATCGCAAGGTACGGCTTTTTTTGCCGTATATCTTGCAAAGTTAATGATTAGAAGCCAATCGGCAAATTATTGGAAGATGGAAAATTTTAAGTAAGTTGAAAGCGAATTCCTCCCAGAAATCAAGATGCTTGTCCAGTGCCGCAACAAGGTCATCCTCGCATAAATATTCACGGCTGTTCAGATCCATGTGAAATACAGGGTAGCTCTCCCAGTCCTTCTCAAGTTCCTCGATGGCAAGCCCCTTGAAAAGTTCCTTCTGACCTCTGAAATAGGCCTCCAGTGTGGACACAAGCAACGACTTGCCAAATCTGCGGGTCGGATAAGAGTATGGTATTTTCCAGAATTTGCTAAATCGTAGACCAGAGCTGTCTTGTCAACATAGGCATACCCGCCTTTGACAATCTCTTCAAAATTCTGTATTCCAACCGGGTACTTGATTATTTGTCAAACAGTTTACAAATTCAATAAAGATAATAAAATTTTACTCAAAAGCTTGTGGGAGATACTCTTTGCTTCCTAGCTCTTCCTAAACTCCCTTCCCTCTGCAAAGGAGAAATAGCTCCCATCCGATATTATGACATGGTCCGTAAGGGAGATTTCAGCCTTGGCGAGAGCTGCCTTCAGCTTCATGGTCTCCCTCTTGTCCGCATCTCCTGGAATAGGACTTCCGGAAGGATGGTTGTGGATTACTATCACAGATGAAGCCTTGCGGGCTATCGCCTTTCGAACAATCTGAATGGGGTCTATTACAGTTGACTGGGGACCGCCTGAGGACAGCTTCTCCCTTCCCAGAAGGATACAGCTGCGGGTAAGATACAAGCACCAGCACTCTTCATGGTCGAGTCCTTTCAGAACAGGTGACATAAGGTCATATACCATGGATGCCGACGTATACTGCGTACTGTCCGGGCGATCCTGGCAGAAGCGCCTGCCAAGCTCGATGGCGGCGCAAAGCGTAGAGGCCTTGGCCTTCCCTATCCCGTCTATCTCCATCATGTCATCCATCCCCATCGAAGAGAGGCCTGCAATGGATCCGCCGCATAGTTCAAGCAGCTCACGCGATACTTCGATTGCATTTTTCTGAGGGGTACCGCTAGAGAGGAGTATCGCCAGCAGTTCAACATTGGAAAGCACGGACGGTCCGTGGGAGAGAAGTTTTTCACGCGGCTTCTCATCCGCCATAAGGTCTTTGATTCTCATAGTGCAGTCATTTAGGCTAGCCAAAGATAGTAGCATACAAGAAAAAAAGAATGCGGCTGGAGGCTCCAGCCGCAAATAAATACGTAATCCGCAATTTTTTTTGTTGAATCCGCAAATTTTTTGGGTTTTTCCTACTGGACGAAGGCGACAATCTCCCCTTTGGCGACCATCTTTCCCTGCCTGGATGTGATGGCAACAATCCTTCCATCCTTTGCAGGAACGACCTCCTCCATTCCGTAGACCGTCTCGACATATGCCGCCGGCTGCCCAGCCTTGACCGCCGAGCCGACCGCAGGTGCCTTTGACTCGTCTACCATGTCCACCTCCCAGAGAAGCCTTCCCTTGGCGGGAGCCTGGAGAGGAAGCGCATCAGGGTATTTCTTCACATATTCATCCACGTCGAAGGCTGGCATCTCGACCACCGGCCTTACTACGTTGATAGGGGCTCCGGCCTTTGCCTTGAGGTCTGCAAGCTCCTTGTTGAAGCGTTCCTTGGCGACTCCGCTCTTGTAGTCGCGGTACTGCCTTTCATGCATTGCGAACTCGAAGAGCTCCTCCTGGTCCTCTCCTTCGTCCCATCCTTCCTCTTTCATCATGGCCTGGAACTTTGGCAGCTCGTCGGGATATGGATCCTGAGGGTCCCCAGTGTAAAACTCCATTCCCTTGTCCTTTGCCAGCTGCACGATCTCGGGGGCAAGTTCTCCGGGAAGCTTTCCCATCTTGCCTAGTATCATTCCCCATGTATCCTTGTCAATCGTAGTCCAGCGGGGCTTTCCGTTGAGGGTATTGAGAAGATTCATAAGGGCGGTATTCTTCACATACTGGCTGAAAGGAGTAACTAGCGGAGGATATCCCAGGCGAGGCCATACGTACTCAACCTCCTCAAAGAGTTTCACCATGAGGGTGTCGAGGCTGATTTCAGGACGGCCGTGCGCCCTTTCGGCCGCGTTTATCGCACCCTGGAATCCCTTGAGGTCGGCCATCATCGAGCCCATCATTCCTCCGGGAAGTCCGCAGCCTACAAGCAGCGATGACATCTTTGCGTTGGATGGATTGATCCAGTAGCCAAGGAAATCGTCAATGAATTCCTGCGTCAGCCTTCTGACCTCCATGTACGCGTCCATATTGATATCCTTCACCAGGAACCCGTCGGCCTTCATCATCTCACGGATGGTGATCACATCCGGATGCACCTTTCCCCAGGACAGGGGCTCTACGGCGACATCAAGGTACTCTGCACCCGCCCTTGCAACCTCAAGCATGGATGCGGGTGAGAATCCGGGACCGGTATGTCCGTGGTACTGGACAAGTATGTGGGGATACTTCCTCTTTATCTCGCTTACGAGCTTTCCAAGAAAAGTGGGGCGTCCTACTCCGGCCATGTCCTTGAGGCAGATCTCATCGCAGCCGTACTCCACCACCTTGTCCACGACACCCATGTAATACTCTACGGTATGCACAGGAGAGTTGGTGATCGACAGGGCCACCTGGGAAATCATCCCGGCCTTCTTTGCAAACTCTACGCTCCGACGAAGGTTGCGGTGGTCGTTAAGACCGCAGAAGGAACGTGATATGTCGGTCCCCTGCTTTTTCTTCACCTTGAACATCAGTTCCCTGACATCGGCAGGGACAGGGTTCATCCTGAGGGCGTTGAGTCCCCTTTCAAGCATGTGGGTCTGAATGCCTGCCTTGTGGAAGGGTGCGGTCCATTTCCTTACCGCCACATTGGGGTTTTCGCCGAACAGGAGGTTCACCTGCTCAAATGCACCGCCGTTTGTCTCAACGCGGTCGAAGCAACCCATGTCAATGATCGCCGGAGCGACCTCCACAAGCTGGTCCACTCTTGGGACATACTTTCCGGAGGACTGCCACATATCCCTGTACACCAGGGAGAACTTTATTTCTCTTGCCATATGTAATTTTATGAAAAGCTTTCCGTATAAAACACAAAGATACGACAAAAACATTTACGATAAACCGATGGAAAGCGCTTTGGCTGGCAGGATGCGAGCGTCTGACAGCAATTTTTGCCGCCAGGGAAAGTTATTTTTGGTGGAAAAATAATTTATGCCTACATTTGCAGTCCCAAAACACGGTGCGATTAGTTCAGTTGGTAGAGCACCAGATTGTGGTTCTGGGTGTCGTGGGTTCGAGCCCCACATCGCACCCCAACTGTAAGCCCCACACGAAAGTGCGGGGCTAATTGTTTTATATCACTCTGTCTTTCAGTCTATTGCGCCTATCAGGCAATCTTCCGCCCGATTGCCACCCTTCTGTATCTATTTCGTGAGAGTTCCGGTAACGAAGCTTTCCTGGGTATCTGTCGTAATGGCTCCGTCCACGGTCTTGTACCAGTCGTAGAAGACTTTCACAACAACGCTGCTCTTCCCAGATGGCATGTATGCTGATATGGGAAAGGATACGTATGTAGACCCTATAGTCACATCTTCAGTTGGTGTATACTGCCCGTACACTTCGCCAAAGCCGTTGTGTCGGAGCTTGAATCGAAGGGTGTCCGAGGTGCTCTGCACATCGTCATAGACAAGGTTCACAAAATGCCTGGTTGCAGTTGTCGACACGAACGATATGGCCGTCAGCATGTTTACGCACCCACCGGAGATCCAGCTCGTGGAAGGCAATATGGGATCGTTCCCGACAGTCTCATCGTCTACTTCGCTTAGCGGTATCGGAGATTTGTAAAGTACCCTGTAGAACTTGTTCAGGCGCACCTCGTACTCGGAAGAAGACACCTTCCTCAGGATGTCGCAGACGACAAGCACCCTGTCAAGGGTATCTATGAGCCCGTCGCACGTCTGCTCCACTATATCATAGGTAAGACCGGTGTCAGTAAGGAGCTTTCCCGATGAGATGACATTCCCCATGGTCTGGTCGTTGTAAAGGATGGTAGAGTCTTTCTTGCAGGAAGAAAGACCTGCAAGCAAAACGGCGATAGCAAGTATTGCGCTAAACGATCTTTTCATGTTCTTTACAGCTTTACGCGGCTTTTTGAAGGACGGCACACAATCTGGATGTCCACATCCTCGACCTTGTATCCACGGAAACGGCGGTGCGAGAGCTTCTCATCCACAAGCGCCATGAGCTCGTCGTCCACTATGTCCCTGTAGGTGTTGTTCACCTTGTCGTAAAGATGGATGTGCCTGTAAGTGTTGACATCGAAGTACATCTTGTTGTTGGAGCTCATCCGGTGGTGGTACACCCCCAGCAGAGCCAGCTGGGTGAGTATGTTGTACACGGACGCAACCGTTATCCTTGTCTTCCCCTGCTTTTCTATCTCCTCGCTGACCATGTCAGCCGAAGCATGCCCCAGGGCCATCATGGCCTCGTGCACGGCTAGCCTCTGGGGCGTAGCCTTGAGGGAGTGCTTCCGGAGCACCTGTTTGAACGACTCGAGTGACGGAGCCTTCTGCTGGGATGAGGGCATAATTTTGAAAAGTTTTAATCTGACGGCCAAAGTTAGAAAGAAAATTCCACAGTGCCAATCTTTTTGGAGTCTTGATTGGCCGGCAAAAAAGGGTTCATACCTACGCCCCGGATTTGCAAAATCCCTCAAAAAGTGCTAAATATGCATTCCGGGATGGGGAAAGCCCGTCCCATGCACACACGACAACACCAAAACCAAACCTTTTTCATGAGAAAGATTGCATACATCCTTGCAGCCGCGCTCCTTCTGTCCGGCTGCAATGGAACCAGGAAGGCCACCCCCGGGGAGGCCACGCTTCCGCTAGAGGGATTTGCATCATGGTCCCCCACTCCCCCTATGGGATGGAACAGCTGGGACTGCTACGGACCCACCGTGGTCGAGGGCGAAGTAAAGGCCAACGCCGACTACATGGCCGAGCATCTCAAGGACTACGGATGGGAATATGTAGTAGTCGACATAAGATGGTTCGTCGCCAATGACAAGGCCGGAGGCTACAACCAGGACGACCCGATCTACAGCCTTGACGAGTTCGGAAGGTATATTCCCGCCGTAAACCGCTTTCCTTCAAGCGAGGGCGGAAAGGGATTCAAACCCCTGGCCGACTATGTGCATTCCAAGGGCCTCAAGTTCGGAATCCACATAATGAGGGGCATACCAAAGAAGGCTGTAGAAGAAAAACTTCCAATTCTCGGAGCAAGCGGGGTAACCGCAGACCAGGTCTACTCCGAGGAGAACCTCTGCAAGTGGCTAAGGGACAACTACACTGTAGACTCTTCCAAGATAGGGGCGCAGGAGTACTACAACTCCATATTCCAGCTCTACGCATCATGGGGTGTCGACTTCATAAAGATAGACGACCTTTCGGCCCCCATCTACCACGAGGATGAGATAGACATGATAAGGAAGGCTATCGATGAGTGCGGAAGGCCGATCGTCCTCAGCACATCCCCCGGAGAGACTCCAGTGAGCGCGGCAGAGCACGTAAGCACCCACGCCAACATGTGGAGGATGGTGGATGACGTGTGGGACCAGTGGAAGGACATAACCCACATAATGGACGTAGCCGAAAGGTGGTATCCCTACATCGGAAAGGGTACCTGGCCCGACTGCGACATGCTGCCCCTCGGGCACATATCCATCCGCGGTGAAAGGGGCAAGGACAGGCTCACACGCCTTAGCAGCGCCGAGCAGAAGACCATGATGACATTCTGGTGCATATTCCGCTCCCCGCTGATGTTCGGAGGCGACCTTCCGACAATTGACGATGCGACGCTAAAGCTCCTTACAAACAAGGACGTGCTGAGGGTGCACCAGAAAGGAGACAACGTAAGGAGGCTCATCAAGGATGAGAGCCGCCTTGCAATCACTTCAAGTGAAGGAGGAAAGCGCTATCTGGCCCTTTTCAACACCGGCGACAAGGACGATGTGACGATAGAGGTTCCGCTTTCAGACCTCGGGCTTGGAAGGAAGGCTTCCGCAAAGGACCTCTGGAGCGGAGAAGTGTCAAAGGTGAAGGGAAGCGTCAAGGCAAGCATAGCGCCTCACGACTGCGTACTGCTCTCTCTAGAGTAGCATTTCAGGAAATATATCAAAGGGCATGGCCGCACTCCGGTCGTGCCTTTTTCGCTTGTGGCGCGAAGAAAGACTTTTCCAAGGCGCGAAAAAAAATTTGAGCCACGTGGTCAATATGGAGTTTACTTGCTTTTTAGGAATAATGGTGTTACATTTGTTTTTCGAATAACCATTTTCGGAAATTTTATGAAAGTCATCAATCTTGGCGAATCCAATTCAATCCTGAACGCCTACATCGCGCAGATGCGTGACAAGTCAATCCAGAAAGACAGACTTCTATTCAGAACCAACCTGAGGAGGGTGGGGCAGATTTTTGCCTATGAGGTGAGCAAGGTTCTTGACTACACGCCAAAGGATGTCATAACTCCGCTCGGAGTGGCAAACGTGCAGACTCCGGACAATCCCCTCGTAGTTGCGACTATCCTGAGGGCCGGACTCCCCCTTCACGAAGGAATCCTATCCTACTTTGACAATGCCGAAAGCGCATTCATAGCCGCCTACAGGAAATATGACAAGGGAGACGACTTCCACATAAACATCGAATACTGCACATCGCCTCGCCTTGACGGAAAGACCCTCATCCTCGCCGACACGATGCTCGCCACAGGCGCATCTATAGAGGTAACATTCAACCGCCTGGCTGAAGATGGTGAACCTGTGCACACCCATCTTGTATGTCCTATTGCCAGCGTATTCGCGGTAGAGTATCTGCAGAAGCACCTGCCAAAGGACAAGGTCACGCTTTGGACCGCAGCTCTTGACGAAGAGCTCACTTCGCACTCCTACATAGTCCCAGGCCTTGGAGACGCAGGAGATCTTGCATACGGAGAGAAACTCTAGCAACAGCCATTACTACCACCAGGCATAATTTCACCATAAGCCATATAAGGAAAAGGAGCTCGCCTAGAGCTCCTTTCTTAGTCTTGCCTTGGGTATTCCCAGCTGGTCGCGGTACTTGGCTATCGTCCTTCGTGCGACCTTGTACCCCTTTTCGTTCATTATGGATACCAGCTGGTCGTCAGTCAGGGGCTTTCTCTTGTCCTCATTGTCGACGCATTCCTGGACAACCTTCTTAAGCTCCCTCGTGGACACCTCTTCACCGTCCTGGTTTTCAAGTCCCTCGGAGAAGAAATACTTCAAGGGGTATATTCCGAAGTGCGTCTCGATGTACTTGGAGTTCACCACCCTTGAAATCGTCGATATGTCAAACCCCGTTATCTCGGCTATGTCCTTTAGGACCATCGGGCGCAAGTGGCTCTCGTCCCCGTCTATGAAATAATCGTGCTGATAGTCTATTATGGCCTTCATGGTGCTGTAGAGGGTGTTGTGCCTCTGTTTGAGGGCCTCTACGAACCACTTTGCCGAATCCATCTTCTGCTTTACGAACGAGGCGGCCTCCTTCTTCTGCTTCTCGTTGGAGGATGCGGCCTCATTGATGAGGTACTCGTATTTCTTGTTCACCCTCAGTTCAGGGATGGAGAAGCGTGGCATCGTAAGCTTGAGCTCCCCGTCCTCGTATGTAAGGAGAAAGTCCGGAACAATCTGCTGGGCCTGGTCGTCATATGAGTCGTCCACCTGGCCTCCGGGAGAAGGATTAAGCTTGAGGATCTTGCCCATTGCGGCCTTCATCTGGTCCTGGGTAAGCTCCAGCTTTGTCATTATCTTCTGAAAGTGCTTGTTGGTAAAGTCCGTAAAATGGTCCTGGAGGATCTTTTCGGCGTTTATCGTATCAGGGGTCTGCTTCAGGGAGCGAAGCTGGATAAGGAGGCATTCCCTGAGGTCCCTTGCCCCCACTCCGGGAGGATCGAACTGCTGGATTATCCCTAGCAGGGACTCCACTTCCTCCTCGGTTGTCTCGATGTTGGCCCTGAAGGCGAGGTCGTCGACAAGTGAGCTTATGTCCCTTCGAAGATACCCGTCATCATCGAGGGATCCGATTATGAAGGCGGCCACCTTCCTCTGATGGTCGTCAAGGTTCCTGAATCCCAGCTGCTCCATCAGGCTCTGGGTGAAGCTCTGCTTTACCGAGAACGTGTTGTACTGGGGCCTTTCGTCCTTTCCGTAGTTGTTTACGTGGAGCTTGTAGGCTGGTATCGAATCGTCGTCATCCTTTATCTCGGAGAGGGACACGTCACGGGGAGTGTCGTCATCGTCCTTCTCCTGCGGGGTGTCGTCGAGCACAGGATTCTCCTCAAGCTCCTTGCGTATGCGCTGTTCCAGCTCCTGGACCGGAAGCTCGATGAG
>Ga0181612_147593_pt1 | contig 13037 bp, 8 predicted proteins | sample HoacroProtozoa21_FD_119630 | JGI IMG/M metagenome (GOLD analysis project Ga0181612, IMG submission 119630) | Hoatzin crop microbial communities from Cojedes, Venezuel. Combined Assembly of Gp0051906, Gp0051904, Gp0051908
GATATTGCAGGTCAGAGGAAGAGTAGATTTAGACTTCATACCTGCTGTCATCCAACCAACTGAAGAGCTTTCCATTGAGCAACAGCAGTCCTTGCCTCAGGGTACAGGTGCAGACAGTTTATAGCAGGGAAGTCTTTGACAGGAGTAGCTACAGGGATAAATGCCCTCATTTGAACATCTGGAATGAAGGAACTACTGATAAAGAATGGTCCAAATTCTTTAAGCAAAATTCTGCCTCAGGTCAAGTAGGATGCCAGTCTATATTTGCTGTCTCAAGCTGATTTCTTTATTTAACTTTTTGCTATTCGTTGTCAGTTTTCATAATCCAAAATGTTATCCTCCATTGACAAAAGGAGCAGCAGTTCATGTCCTGATGCTTGAATTTTATTTTTTTTTCCTACTCTGGGCATTTCATAGGCATTTCTATAAGCCTTTTCTATTCTTCAGGCCATTTACTTTAGTCCATTTTTCTTTTAGCATTTGTAGTTACAGGGACCAATGCAGGAAAATATGCCGAGACAACTCAGTCATTTCATTTCTAAGCATTCACATAAGAACTCTCTACCAGAAATAAAAGATGTACTCACACAGTTAATGTTTTTTGACGCCTCATAATGAGTAATGTTTCTTTCTCAAAACAGTATGTGAACATTGTGAGTGGCAGTAATGAATTGGTGGTTCTTAGAGAACGATTTTTCAGATTTTGTATGTATAAGCATGTACAATGTAAAGGAAAAAAAAATTATCCTGTAGAAAAAGTCACTAAAAAGTTTATTGCAGTTCTTTGGAAAGAGCTGTCTTAGCTTTGTGCAAAGTAGAAATGCTTGATAGTTGCTTGTGATATTGGTCAAGTTGCTTCTCCGAGTCTCAGTGATTTTTATAAATGAGCTAAGATGTAAACCAGACAGAACAGTAAGCATTTGTTGGGGAAGTTAAGTTTATTAGTTCTCTAGAAATCGGCATCCTCTGTTGAGGCAGGGAATATGTATTTGTAACACTTTGGGGTTTTGTTTAAAAACAAAAACTGGCAACAACAAAACCCCACTTTCCACAAAATCTTTACAAATCAAATTTAATCTGGGGGGGGAAAAAAAAGATTCCCCCAGCTCCTGTGTGATCTTTCACTTCATTTTGAAATGGATTATTTAATATAAAAATTAGACAGACATTGAAGAGACTTATCAGAGTGAACCACTCTTCCTGAAAAGGCCTTAGCGAAGACCTGGCACAGGTAAATTCCTCAGCAGCGTTTGGAATATTTTGTTCATTGCTGAAGCAGACACCCGTAGTTCTTATCTCAGAGCCTTTAAACATTTCTACGGATTAATGTATATTGACTTTTCCTTTGATATTACTTTTTCTTTTTCTTCTTTATTGCTTTTTGTTTGTTTGTTTTCTTCTAGTGACTCGACCAGGACTAGGTTGTCGGGAACTTGTGTCAAGAAACCTCTCCAAAATTCTTCCAGGTCTCTGTCACGATATGACAGATTGGGTCGAAAACACAAGAATAAAAGCGTCCCAGCTTCTGTATACATTATTGCTACATGCAGAGGATCACATAACACAACACATGGAGCTACTGCTTAGAACTTTGTACCAAGCATGCTTGGATGAAGAAACTGATGTGGTTAAAAATGTAAGTTTGCTCTGTTAAAGTATCTACTCTACACTGAATAAAGACCCTATCCTTTATAGTCTTGAGTCAGTCTTCTGAGGGTTGACCTTACCTTAGGTCACTGGAAATTGCCCATGACTGAAGGATCAGGCTCAGGTTTTTATGGATGTTGAAAACGTGAACATTATGCATACATGCCGTGTTAAAATAAATGCATTCCTGTATTACTGGTGTGAAGACCAATAATGAAGTTATTTAAATACTCTTTAGTTGATATGCCAACCCCATGAAGCATTGATAATGATTTCTTTAAAAACCATAAGCAGCGGATTATAGTATAAAAGCCTTGGGGCAACAAATTCCATTTAAAAAAATGCACAGGTCATGCCCTTTCAAGTTAATTTCACTTATCTCCCCCTGCTGCATAATCCAACTGTAATTCCAACCAAACATTGAGGTATGTTTATTCCATGTGATACTCATATTCAGTGTTTAAATGCTTGACTTAATGCTTGTAAAGTGCCCTTTTTTATGTTTTTTTTGTGAGGAGTAACTAGTATCCTTTTTCCTATCAGTTGATGCTGACAAAACTTTGATCAACAGTATGAATAAACACATGTAGTTGAAGACATTAGATAAATGATATCAGAGGATAGGTGATACAAGCACTTTCACAATTTTAAGAGAAAATCTTCTGTTCCTATTTCTACACAAGCAAAAGAACGTGTATATAACAAAAAAAATACCCACTTAACTTACTTAAAGCTGCAAATTTTATTGCTTTGGGAAATTGGAAGAGTGTGTTCTGCTTACTCAATTCGAATAGTCCAACCAGTGTCACAAAAGCTGGTTTCCTAAGTCAGGCCTTTTTTTAGGGTGCTGCTGTGAGTTGAGCTATATAGACTGGGAAATCGATTTCTGAAATGCTCCTTTTTCTTTTTTCCCCTGCAGTTTCTTCTTGTCTTTAGTCTTTCTCAGTACTAATTGTTGTCTCTCTCCTTTAATTTTTCCTGCATTGTTCCTCCTGTTCTCCCAATTCTTACTCTGTTATCCCCTTCTACCTATTCCACCCCTTCCATCTCCACTTCAGAACCAGCATCTGATCTCTTTAGCCATGTCGTCTTCCAGTGAGACTGAGCTTGTCAGATCAGCCAGTCATGCACTGACCAATAGTAGAGAGAAGTAAACCTGGAAGACTGTCAGAAGTCATTTTGTTTCAAGAAGGAAATCAGTGCCCCAGGGCTGAAGCAGGAGATATGCCACTGTGGGTATACAGCTTTTCAAGTTCCTTAGTGCTGGTATAAAATATATAAGAAAACAAATAATTAGAATAAACCCATATAGTCCTACTGTCCTGGTCAAATTTCTCCTCTAGTGCTTGTTCCTGTAAAAATAAATTCAAGAGTATGTGTTAATGCAGCACGTAGTTTTACCTTTCCTTTCTTTGACCATACTTGCTTCTTTCTTAGAATTCCATCACCAGTCTTCTTGCAGGTGCTTCCAAGAGGTTTACTCCCAGTTAGGAGATGGTTTCGGTATTTAATTTTACTCTTCCTTATGCAAAAATTTAAGATTCAGCAACGTTTGCTTGAAAGTTTTTGGTTTGTTTTTGTTTGGGGTTTTTTTTTTAATCTTTTTATCTCCTTAGTGATGCTGCTTCCCAGGATACTGTGGTTATCTTCTCTATCCTTTGTCACTGTAGAATCCCTTTCAGAGTAGCCACCAACTCGGACAATGAGCATATCTTTCCCCAGCCTAACAATACCAAAGAAGATGTAGAAGAGTAAAAGATCAGATGATCTCCTATCCTTTTTTTCTTTTTTTTTTCTTTTTCCCCTGTTAAAATGAGTAGACAAATTTATTCATACAAATGCATCAATGGATATTTTTGAACTGTTTTGTCCTTTTCCAGTTCTCAGAGCACTAAGAATCTTTTTCTTTCTCTATGGCAAATATGGAGGAGGACAGGCTTTGCATCTACATAGAGTTGTATTACAACTGTTTTGAGTCTTCACACTTGTGAAAAGAAAGTTATATATAGTGCAGATTTAAACTGTAGAATTCACGGCTACATGCTTCCATTGAGACTGAGAAATTAGGATGATTCAGGTATTAATTAGGTGCAATTAAAAATCCATGGCTAAATCACTAGACTAAAAATTATACATGGGAAATAAGCTTTCACATTTGGGGAAATGAGCCAACCATTGAAAAAGTGGTTAGGAAGAAATGTTCCTGTTGCACAGGTAATGATGCAGTAGTTGACTATATCTTTATTCATGCACCTGATTGTAAATATTTGGCATCAGTCACAGAGTAAGGTCTGGTGTGATGGTATTTCATGTGGAATACAACATAGCAGTATGTCTGCAAGGCAGAGACGGGATCAAAGAGCATGAGCATCATGTGGAATACATAGGTATTTAAGCCTTTTCAGTTAAAGAAGTAAGAGACTGAAAGCAATGGGCAGCTCCCCCATGACAGTGCTTCCACGCTAAACCAGATCTCTAATGTCACTGTCAAAATATAGTACAACAACAAAAAAATTCCTCTTCCAGGGTTTTATTGTTGTTGCTTTTAATAGATGGGTGGTGGGTGCACTGAGAGCATTCCTCAGAGCAGTATTTGTAGGACAAAATGCTAAACCACTAAATCTGCAACATCTGGTTATTCTAAGCTAGAGACTTTATTACACTGGAAGTTGTACACTTCATTTCTGTGCATTACTTTCTCATGGAAGTTTGTCTGATGCTGAGATGAGTGCTTGCATGCCTTATGTGCTTACTCAACACATGTCAAGAAAACTTCTTCATGCATATAATCATTACTGAGCGAGTGGAAAAGGCCTACAAGGCAACTGCTGAAGCATTTAAAATAACAGCTGGAATCATAAAAATAAAACGCCCATGACACATTGAATGGTCTTTGTTTTTTCAGGAAAATCCTCAAGTTATTCCTGTTCTTTTTTTCAGTGTGTGAAAGCAGCAGAATTGATTGGAACATTTGTCAGCCCTAAGGTGTCCTTGAGATTAATCACATCAGCCTTTGGGAAGACACCTAAGCCGTCTTGTATAATGGTTCTAACTGCAGTGATTCGAGGTAGCCCAAAAGAAATCTTACAACCTCATTTGACCGATCTTGGCAACAGACTGTCAGAAGCTGGAGTTTGTCAAAGATCTGAAGAGGTAAGGGTAACTGGAAAATACACAACAGGCTACAGTTTTAGACCGGTGGTTTTCCAACATATTTTTCCCTTGTTCTCCCTATATGCTCCCATTTCTATTCCTCCCTTGCATACCAACCCCACTCTATCTCAGGATATAGTTGTACAGGTGTGTCTCAGACAAAACAGGAGCTTCCCTGTCCTCCTTGGGCCATGTCGTCTGGCTATTCCCAAAAACTTGCCAGCAGTCCATCCTCTCAGCAGATGCAGGTTCAGGTTTGAGAACTACTGTAAAAGGCTTCCGATCATGGGAGGAAAATGAAAAGGATGACAGGGAGAGAAGAAGCAGTTTAGTATGTACGGTACTAGTGGAGGACTACGTTGGCTGATCCAGAGGCAGAATTTAACCCATGTTTTGAAATGCCTTGTGTTCACAATCTAAACAAGGCAATACATTTCAATCCTTATCAGTAAACATCACCAAAAACTTTTCACAGCCCATTGTAATTGCATGTCAGGTTTCCCGAGAAAGATTACCTCTTAATATAATCTTATTATTTTTGTTTTGTATTTTTATTGTTTTCCATTTTAAAAGGAAGGTACAAGTGTTCTTACAGGTACATTTAGGAGCATGCTTTGTAAACTGTTTGGCCTAGTTGCCCCTTTTTAAGTGGGAAGCTAGGAGGAAGACCTTTATAAATTAGAAGTGTACCCTTAACTAATGGCTGAGCCTGAAGACGATTTTCATTTTGGCATTTGAAGAACATTCATCAATTGTTATATAAGGAGGTGAGAGAGTCTCTTCAAAGTGGAAGAGGGATTTTTAACTTTCAGGAGTTTTCCCCTTCAGTCGCTCAGATGTGGAAATACATCTGCACAGGAGAGATGCACAAAAAGAATCCCTACAATTTCCCCCACAAGTGAAATCCCAGCTTTCATTCCACCAAAAGTTTGTTAGGCCTCTGCTATTAAGATGACCAAAAAAGGGCCTGTGCTGTGCCTTCAAAAAACTCTTGACTTCATGTTAGATCCAGATTTCCCTTTAAAGCAATTATTCATGTGTGTAGACTGAAGCTACTGTAATTGTCTTTCTGAGCCAACGTAAGATATACGTTTGAAGTTCTTCCCTCATTTGGTTTCTTCCCTAATGGAATATGTACCAGTGATGCAGGAATTAACCTTAATCTCCATGAAGCCTATGGTGTTTGGAAACTCATATAACTGGAAGCACTGATTGTTCAAATGACAGTTCCCTAAAGTATATCTGCAGAATTGCTATGAGGTCTTTAGCCTACCACTTCCATTTGGCATTAGATACAGTTGACGCATTCATCTGCAGCTGAAGCATTTGATGGAATTGTTCTAGCCTTTGGTCTTAGAAATCAATCTTTCTCTGTTTTAGACAGCGAATGCTGCATAGACACTGTTTAGCTAAGGATTGACCATGTCCGTGAGATTAATAACGTTTATAGCTAATCTGTTCCTAGACTTCATTTAATTATTGGAAGTAAATTTGTAACAATGACCTCTTCTGTTAGTTGAATGTAGTCTGACCGCTTCATGGAATATCTGATGCACTTGATTACAGAAGTTAACGCAAAATAATTGACAACAGCATTGACTTTGACTGGTGTCAGTTGGATCATGCTAATATGAATTATATTGCATCAAGTGAGATAAATTGGCTGAGATAAAAGCAGACACTCAGGTTTTCTTTGTTTATGTATTTAACCATTATTGTTCCATTCAAAATAGTCAAACATGGAATAATATTTGAAAGAGTTGTAACAAATGTTATTAGTTAGCAAATTGCACTTCAGAATGAGAAAGTACTATCAGTAAGCATTCCAAAATGCTTTGATGTTTTTATTCCCAGTGGAACAGTCATGTAGTTAAGAGAAGGGTCATTTATTTTGCTAACAGGACAAGGTAAGTACAAACAAATGGTGTGGGAGGAATTATGCTGTATTCTATAAAAAGTAGAATGTAGATAATCAAAAGAACTAACATGAAATGATCAATGTTACCAATTTAGGGGATTATGCAGTGCTCAGATTTTATTATTGGCATTTCCTATATCTGTCCCTTAAAGAGAATGTTATATTTTCTAACAAAATATAATAAATTTATGATTTTATTGATAAGCAGGTGTTTTATATGGAGCAGTTGCTTTGTTGTGTACAAGCATTGGTTGAAGTATGCCAGGAAGACTGCAAAGAAATTAGCTTGCAGCTAATGAAAGTTTTGGTGACAATAATGGCAGTGCCAAATTCTCAGCACCTTACAGAAAAGGTAAACTATGAACTGGTTTACTATTTTGTTGTGTTTCTGTTTTTTACTATTGATAAGACACTCTGTCTAGACAGAGCGATAATTATTTGTCTTGCTGTTACGTTTAAACCACAGAAATCCTTAACTAAGAGCTCATCCACAAAGACTGGTAGAGTTTGAAATGTCAATGACCTTGACTGTACCCTCTGTCTGCCTCCCACCTTTTTCCATACCTGAAATGACTTTGGGTTTAGTCTGTTTAAAACAGATAAAGGTAACTTCTCCAGGAGAGTAAATCATTAAAAGCTTATTTGTAAGAGCTAAGAACTTGTGCAACACTACTAGTTTTGTTTGAGGATTGCTTGTTTTTCATCTGTACCTGTGTGTGTGTATAGCAATCTGTTTCAAAAATTATATAGAAATATAATAGTTAAATTTTTAGACATAGATATAACTTCAGATTAATCAGATTCACTGTTAGAATGAAAGAAGCATGAGGGAATCCATGAATTCTGTGTTTAGTCATAAAACTGTTTTGTTTTTTTTTTTAAAAAGGTCTGTCCAAGTAAGCCTGGGCAGATGGATCTGGTACTTTTTGCCGTATCTTGTCTGTTTAGCCCTGCAGTGGTCTATGAAGTCAGCAGTGTCCCATTTAAAACCTTACAAATTCATACTCCTACAAAGAATGCAGTTTCATGGAGATAAAGGCTGGTTTTCATATACAGAGAAGTTAATCACTCAAGATTATGAAAGGCTGAAGATGTTCCTGCAGTTGCAGATGATTGTTAAGTTTGACAGTACTTTGGATGGGAATCCTTTTTCTCATTAGCCTTTCTTTCAGCTAGGCAGATAGAAAATCTGGCAGCAATATTACATAATTGTAATGTTTCAAATTTGTCACAAATACAGCTTGATTTTTTTTTTTCCTGACTATTCTAGAACTCCATAGTGAGTGTACAACTTGCAGAAGGCAAAAAGTCCCTGTTGAAATAGTTTAAGACCATATAAAACAAATGTATTACATCTAGCTTTACAGGTATAAATTTGTTGTTTGGAAAAGAAGTCTGTGTTCAGGATCAAAAAGGAGTATATACATAAATTACTGCAAAAATCTGCATTGTAGAACTTCAATCCAGGCTCTAACATAAGGGGACAGAAGATCACAGAGGTAGCGGAGACCACACGTAGTGTGACCTGATTGCAAGTGCTGCTGCTACTCCTACTTGCTTGGCTTTTGGCCCCTTTGCTTTGTGTTCATCAGTGTTTCTGGTTGCTTAGGGCTAAGGAAAAAGATCAAGACCACCAATGGAGCACTTCGGTATCGCGATGAGGAGGGTGGTTTACAGCCCCAGAGAGACTGAAGCCGTATCAGTCATTAGAATCTGTTAAGCATGTATTGAGCATGTCAGTGATTTAACTGGTGACCTAAAGATAAGATTTTATTTCACTGCCAGTGGCTGTGCTATCTTGGCTCTTCTTCCGGCACACGTTGATTGTTAGCATGAAAATAATGTATCATTAAGCTCGTTAGCTTTCAAATATAGGAAAAAAAATCACCCCTGCTTTTTTTTTTTCTTTTTAAACTGTGAGACACTTCTTTATGAGAAGATATGCATCGGTCTATTGGCATATTTAATTTATTCTCTCTTTTTTAATTGCACTCTTCAAACTACTTAAAGAATTTATTTGAAATCACCTGTGAACAATGTATTATTTTGTATCTCTTTTATTCAATTGAAAAACCATCTTGTGGATTGTGGTGGGATTAGTAATGGGGAATACTTTCTGTCTTGACACATTCTGTCATGTAAAATGTTCCAGTTAATTTACAGATAAATTAATATTTTTTCATGTAAGTTATTCTGAGTTGTTTTGTTTGACTGGCAAAATGCTTTCAGAAAAGAGAAATCCATTGTGCTTGAGGCAGGCAAACCTGCTGTAAGAGTAACCTTTGTCCTTAGCAAATCTTGATTATTTTTTTTTTAATTGTTATTTTTTCTCTAGAAATTTTATTTATTTTCTCCACATCTGGTACTTCCATAATAACATGTTTGTCTGGCAAGTGATTATTCTGTAAATTGTAAAGGTCCTAGACATGCTTAGCTAACTTGTGCAGTTGAGGTCAGCTTAAAAATGCTAAAAATATGATTCCAATTTGTAGTTCTACTGAACCGCCTAGAATCAAATGATGTCACTCATAGTGCTGCACTAGCTCTTTCCCTGCTAGAACTGGCCATGCTGACAACACATGTTATTTCTCACTGGGGTTTCTAATGCTGGCTTGCTTCCAGTTCTTGATTCACTGTCCCCTAAAGTCACGAAGACTATAGATGCTGCTTTCAGCAGGCTTTTAGTCTCCTGCTTAAAGAAGTTTTGTACCTCTGGTAGGAGTCTTCAGCAACTGTAAAAGCAAATTTTCCTTTGCTTTGAAATACATCTGCTGCAAATGCTTGAGAAAATCTTTGTGCTTCCTTGCCAAGTGTGATCATGTCTAGAATTCATTTAGTAGTTCATTTTACATGTTTTATTTGTACATGTTTTATTTGGCTGTCTTGTGGAGTAGTCCAAATGTAAATATGAAGACAGTATTCAAATGTAACAGTGAATTTTGGTACTTTTAAGCAACACAAGTTGAGAATTTCAAAATGAACCTGACCAGCTACTGTAAAGAGAGAACATCTTGCATAATTAAAATTGGGGAGGAATTAAAAAAAGAAACAGGGAGAGAGGAGTCTTCTCGGAGAGGAAAGTCTTCTCTGAGCTGCAACAGCAATAGTTTTTGGAAGCTGCCATAGCCTGCTAGATGGGATTGTGAGAAATTCCCACTACATTAATGGTTTAAAGCATCCTTAAATTAAGGAGAAAAATCATTACATCTTTAAAACTAATAAGGGCTTTTTATGATGTGGTTAGTTTTTTATAGGGGTTTTTTCACATAGATTAGAGATTATTTCTTTTGCTGTTATGTTGTGTGTTCCTTGTGATTTCATGTTGAAATCAGGGATAAATGTTTCACTTTACTACATCCATTAACTTTTATTTATAGGCAAACATTAAATACCAGTCTTGACTGTCAAAGTAGAAACTATGGAAATCTTCTTATGTCCCTTCTGTTCTTAAAGGATAACTATGAGTTTTAAAAGTTCTTTTTTTTTTTTTTTTTAACATTGTTTCTGTTAAGATAAAGTATCCTGTCTCTGTTTGAACAGGTAGAGGAGACAATGTCTTCATTAGCTGAAGTGCAGCAACTGGATAGTTTTCTCTCGCTCTACAAACAACATATAATTCAGCTTATGGAATGGGTTTCCGTATCGTGTGATTGTTGGACATGCTATTCTCCAGAAATAGTACAGTTAGATGTCATTGCAACTCATTCAGGTACGACTTATTTAGTAGTTCTGAAAAAAATAAAGTGTATGATCTCCATAGCCTACAGACACATTGTCTTTTATAATGAATAGTGTAATATTCAGAAACTTCACAAGAATATGATGGAAAGCAAAACCAAAAATGTTGAAGCAGCTCTAATCCTTGGCTGCAAGGAGTATAGTACTTATGTACTTATGTAAAGCACTTATGTAAAAGTACGCTTTTGGGTAAATGAAATAGGTAAGGGTTATGGGGAGATGAACTGATGTAGCTTATGTGTCCAGAAATTCACCTAGGTTTCGCATCTACTCACCAGTCTTATAGAAGGTACTATGTTTCTGTAGAAACATTTCCTCACTTACGTTCTTCAACATGTTGCTGCGTATAGATTAGTGAAGCACTTTGGCATACATTTCACCTAGCTTCAGATCTGTACAGTGAATGTTCCTCTGATGCAGCTCTCCAGATTGCATCTACAGGCAACAGACACAGTGACGGGCAGTTCTGTTCACCTAGAGATCCGTTTTAAGATTATTAAAATGGAAAGTCCTGAGTATTTGTTTTCTCCTTTCTGTTAGTTAAAAAGAGGGTGTAGGCAGCTACTTCAGCTACAGGTGAAGTATTATTATGGCTGCTGCAGATAGCTTAGTGTGGACAGGTGTGTTTTAAGAGACTGTACCTTCTGCATTTAATCACTGAATCTCAAAAAAAGCCTCAACAAACCTATGTGAAGCACCCACTTGCTGGTTTGTGCAGCAACCAGTGTAAGTACTTTTTTCTTTTTTTCATCAGTGCAAGATCTGAGAGGCTAACTTTTCTCTATATTTGTGCTCCCATTTCTATAACTGAGGGACTTCTAGACAGTTGTCTCTGTTTTCCTTAATGCTAAATAAATCATCAGATGTCTGGGCAAACATTTTGGCTCACACTCAACACTGGTAATATGCTATTGTCTACGTTTTCTGTCTGACACAGCAGCTCCTAAAGCAATTGTGTTTTTTTTTCTTTCTTTTCATTCCCACACGTAATGTTGTTTTTAATCAATTTAATCAGGTTTACTAATTTAAAATTTCTCTGCTTTTACTGTTTCTCAGAAATTTATGCGTAAGCTGAAATTAGCGTTGTAGTTTATTTGGTTTATTTTCCATCTGTTGAATTTGCTGTTATCAGTTTGATATACTAGTAGTATCTTTTAAATGTCTCAGAACTCACATGAAGCAATGTATTTTGAATAAAGGCTGTGAAAATAAAGACCTATTTGTTGGCACTGAAATTTAGCCAACTGCATTTCAACACCCTGAATTGCTTCAGTCTAGACAGTGAAGATTTGGGGGGATTTTATTATTATTTTAAACATTAAATTTCCAGATATTATTACATGCTAGTGAATTTGTTTTGGAATCTTGAATACTTCAATCTGTCCACTCCATGTGTGAGGAATATTCTGGTCATCAGAAATGCCAGTGTTGTGTTGCCTTCTGGGAGGGTTTTCTGAGTGACTGGAGTTGAATGGAATATGCGTCACAAGGATGCAAAGCTGAAGAAGTTCCTAGAGGAAAGTAGTTTATTGCAAATACAGAGTAGAAAGGGCATTCTACAGCAAGAAGCTTGCAGAATATAGCATGTGTATAGTCTATATGTATTCTTCCGCTTTAAAACCATGCAGAGGTTAATTGTTATCAAGGAGAAATGCACAAACTTCCTCCTGCATTAGGAAAATAATTCTTGAAGGGTTGGAATAACAGCTTGGGGGTGGTGGTTTGTTTGTTTAGTGTTGAAAATAGAATTCATCATAGGATGTGAAAATGTTAACAAACTGGAGAATTAATTTGGAAAATATTTTTTATTTCAAATAGCTTCTAAAATTCATCATATTTTAGATTCTCTTGTAAAATTCAAAAAAGCATTACTTGAACATGGAGGAAGAATACTGCTGCAATAATTTATTACCTAAGTTTTGAGGCTGACCCTTTCAAACACATCCTTTTCTGTGCCTCTGGGAGTCGTGAGCATCTTTCCTTGAATGCTGCACATGGAAAAACTTGAAAGAAGAAAAAAGGACAGTTAGTGCTGCTGTTTGGAGTGGTGTCATGGTCATACCAGATTCAGCAGAACTTTTCATGAAGTTCAATGAAACCAAAACTTTGTGCATAGCCTCAAGCTTTCAGAGCCACGTAGTGAACAGAGCTAATCCCCCCCCAAATGCATTAGTCCACCCAAAATGTCATCTTGTACTGCTGGTCCCAGCAACGAGCAGATGTCATTGATATGTCCATGCTCCACAAAGCAGTGTAGTGCAGCAGTTCCAAGCTGGCTAAATGAGATGTGGGGTAAACCGATCTTCAGGGAGCACCATGCTGCCACGGCTAAGACTGGGTATTTGTACACCGCCTGGTATGATGGAAGGTGGATACATCAACAGCTGCCATGCAAGAGGGTAAAGTTAAGTACTAGTTTAATACCAGGCATATTACAAATTTTAATACACTCACATGCTAAGCATCTAAATAGACCTTATTAATACTCTGAATTAAGTTTTACGTGTTTATTTTCTAGGTCCTGTCATAGGTGAAGCTCTAAATAACTTTATTCTCATTCTTAAGACGTGTCTTCAGCCCA
>Ga0181612_126882_pt1 | contig 13036 bp, 7 predicted proteins | sample HoacroProtozoa21_FD_119630 | JGI IMG/M metagenome (GOLD analysis project Ga0181612, IMG submission 119630) | Hoatzin crop microbial communities from Cojedes, Venezuel. Combined Assembly of Gp0051906, Gp0051904, Gp0051908
ACCCTGCACTTGGCCTTGTTGAACCTCACAAGGTTCACAGGGGCCCACTTCTCAAGCTCATTCAAGTCCCTCTGGGTGGCATCATGTCCCCCAGGCATGCCAACTGCTCCACTCGGCACCATCTGCAAACTTGCTGAGGGTGCACTCAAATCCTGCTGTCTATGTCACTGAAAGATATTAAACAGCACTGGTGCCAACACCAACCCCTGAGCGCTGCCACTTTTCACGGATCTCCATGTGGACATCGAGCTGTTGACCACTACCCTCTGGATGCGACCACCCAACCAATTCCTCATCCACCAAACAGTCCACCCATCCAATCCGTATCTCTTCAATTTAGAGATAAGGATGTTGTGGGGGACCGTGTCAAAGGCCTTACAGAAGTCCAGACAGATGACATCCATAGCTCTTCCCTTGTCCACTGATGTAGTCACTCCATCATAGAAGTTTTACTTCTAGCATAGCTTACTAATACCCTTCACAGTTCTGCTTAAGTAAAAGAATAGAAAGTCATGGAGACCCTGTTCAAGAGTTGCCATCCTCAACAGCAGATCAAGCCTGTTTAACACCGTGAATTCTTCAAAATACTTATCAAAACGGGCAACGTGACAAATCCCGATGTCAGCAAAACCCCTAACATTTGGGAACAAAAATAGATACATCAAATACCTGACTATATGCCAGGACGATTCTGTGTCTTGCTTCCAACTACACTCACACTAGAAATGTGAACTGAACAGCTTTCAAATGCTGTAACTCACAGTTCAAACACAGACACCGTTAACAAAACTCTGCTAAGATCAAGTATTCCCCAAAATTTAGAAATATGTAAAGTGATAAAGCAGTGAGTGGCAGGAGGAGATGGGGCAGGGAGTGGAGTGATAAGAGAAGAAGAAAAAAATCAGCTAAACGTTGTGCAATAAGAGGAGAGGGCAGAATTGTATACCACTTCACAAACACCATTCAGGGGTAGTGGAGCTGAGCAGAGTATTAGATATTCTCTGACACGAGCCCTGGACCCATGCTCCTTCTGTATGTATCTCTGGTCGTACCACACAGTGCAAGCATGACCCAGTTCATTGTGTTAATGGTAATTTTGGGGTTTGGTTTCACATAAGTGAAATGTAAAGATGCAGTGGAAACCGGTCAGGGGTATTCCAGACTGGCACAGACTGTCTGCTCCCCACAGCTTCACATTTGCAGAATTTAGTGGATCTGAGTCAACTGATTTAGGGATCCAGGAGTTCGAAGATATTTCTACAGAAAGTCTCTGAATCTCACTGTCAGCAGCAAATGCTATTTATTTACATTCACATTTTCATATCCAAGTTAAATGACAGCCATCTACTGACAATTAGGTTTACAGAGTGAACAGAGATGGATAAACTGTCACACAAACTGACATCCACAGTTCTATTCATCTGATGACGGAAGCTGGCACCAGCTTGTCTACATGAATGAGAGAAGACAGCACAAGGTGGAGATGTATTGTAAGGGGCTGTTGAGGTCCCTAAACGCAAACACAAGCAATTTATAATTGATGAGGTAAAGATGTAAGAGCCAGATGGATTTCTATCATACAGTCTTTTTTGATGCTCATTTATGTCCTCTTCCATCAAAGCATATGAGAGTTGCTGGTTTCAGTGCTGCAGTGCTCCCCTACCTAACACTGTGGCAGAAATGCACCATTACATCTGGCAGCTCTCCTACTGCAACTGCCCTGGAGAGGCAAGCACAGCCTCTTCCCGAGAAAGGAGATACAAACCTCCCTCTGGCAAACTGAGATTGTCTCAGTCAACACAGAAGCAAGGGTTACAGCAAGGTGACCTGTTCCATTTTGAAACATCATCTGGTTCTTTTCCTTTTGAAGCTTGTGATTAACATTAAAATTACAGAAATGAATAGTTTCATAATTTTGAAATTCACATGTAAGCATTTTTATAGACCAACACGTATCAAACTGTTCAGCAAAATCTACTTATAAGACTTAAGGACAAAACCACATTTTCCCAAGACTGTTATATATACTTATTAAGTTGGTATTTTTGTTACTGAGACTCCCCAGCATTATTGAATTATTTACTAGTCTGTGTAGATACTAACATATAAAGAACGATTTTTTTTTTCTTCAAAAGTTACTAATACAGAATTACATGATAATGACATTTTAATTCAAGCGATGGAGAGGTCAAGGAAAGACCAAGAAAAAGAAAAGAGTATCCATTTATTTCTTCTTTATCAGAGTCCAACAATGACAGTGTTGACAGCACTGATGGTGACACCGTGCACCTGCAGCACCATATCTGAAGATGATTCTCAATGGCTTGAGCTGCAAAAATACCAGTGTAACCACTCGGTTTTTCAGCTCTCTGAAATTCATTATTTTTTTTTAAGTTAGTCATTTACACATCCTCTATAATAGACAGCTATTCTATAAAGTAATTCATCCCATGCCAAGAAAGGTAGCCAAGAAAAGCAAGATGAAAGCGAGACCTGCAAGATGTCTCTTGTAACTAACAACTGGAGAAGCCCATACAACTAGGTTACGCAAGACGTCTGACTTGAACACACAAAGTCAGAAGAAATAAACCAGTCCCCCGTTCACTAAACTGAGTTGTGGGGCTTGATTTCATAGCTGCAACACTGAAGAACTTACATTTCATGATCTGGTTTATCTATAAATGGAAGACAATGCTTCAAAAGAAGCAAAAAAGCAGACTGAAATAGATTTAAAAATTAGTTCTAGCTTTTCATCATATTTGAAAAAAATATAATGACAACTGAAGGCTTTTGTCATTTCCAGAGATGCTATAAAATCACAGAGTGGCCAAATTTAATTAGAAAAATATATATGTATCGTCTTCCAACTTTTCTGTAGTGCTTTTTGCAACAGCTGAGAGGCAACACGGACATTGCCTATATTGGCTATTGCAGAGCTCTAATAAATTTTGCACTTGTTTTGGAGAGGCTGGAGGATTGAGTCCTTACCTTTAACACCAAACATGATTAATTTCATTCAATGGCACTACTCATATTAGTAAAAACATTTGTATATATGGCTGTTTCCAGAATGAGACCTAAAGCAATTTTGTGCTCCTTGACATTCCATTTCATGCAGAGGCCTTTTATTTTCAATATCACACTCACATTTTATACATGGCAACTTGGAGAGCCTCACTTTCATCAACCTTGGCGCCTTTTTGAAATCCTCTGATGCATTACAGCTTGTGGCAGAGTATGGCAAGTCTGTACTCTGCACTTGAGATAAAGGAGGAAGTTGTTGAAAACGCAACATAGGAGAGTGACATAAAATACGTAATTTGGTGAAGAAATTTTAACGCATATAATTCATGCATCTCTCATGGGTTTTAGGTCACAAAGAAAATGCATGCAAAGTATATGTACATTGTGTGAGCTGGACTCAGACAATGTAGGATTAAAAACTGAATGAAAATAAGTGAAAAAATTATCTGAATAAGCAAACATTAATAGGAAATCATTTTCTTCATTTTCACTTTTCTGAATAATTATACCTGTGGGCTATATGAATAATTTATGAGATGGCATGCAGTTTACATGTAGCCCTGAAAGTGTATGCATTTATAATATGATCATTCCAAATAATTCTGGGGTAAAACATGCCTAGTAAGTGACTTCTACACAAACAGTCTTTCAGCCTTAGGATACTTTAAGCTTCCAGTAACAGAGCAAGGCATTCCTTTTAAAAAAAAAAAAAAAAAAGAAAAAAAGAAAAAAAGGAAAAAAGGAAAAAAGTATTTTTAGTTTATTTAAATCTCTCTCCTGAAAGCAGCATTCAATAATTCATTAAAATTTTGTAACTCCAAAGTTCCTTTAAGCTTTGTGAAATACTGACTAACTACTTTATATATTGATCTTTACAGTGATTAAATTTTTAAGGCACTTGAGACTAAATTCTGGTAAAGGCAATATCCTCTTTTTCCCAGCAGCATACAAATTATGTTGCGCAGTCCAAACCCAAACCATTTGGAGTACTCTCCACTAGTTTTAAAAGTACAACATTGTTCAAAAACAAAAACCTGACTCATAACTCCAATGTTCTATTTTCTGATCAAGTGGAATATATGGGGACCATTTAAAACAATGACATACCCCTTCTCTATTGAAAGTCCTGTTTGCCAAGAAATAGTTTATTGTACACATACTTAAAAAAAAAAAAAAAAAAGCAAAAACCCTTTCTTCTTTTCTTTTTTTGGTCTACAGTGAATTTTAGTCTTGACCAAAGATGAAAAAGCCACTTTCAAGAGTACAATAGGACTTCACATTCATTTCTCTCAAGATCATTGTGCAGATTTGTAAACAGGCAGCACTTTGTCTTTCAGCGTAAGTAAACTATACTTAATGACTAGCGGAGTACTGTATAAAGAGATAAACTAGAACAAAAGACTTTCTGGAAAATACAATTCAGTCTTTATGCATAAATTCTGCATTCACAATACTGGTGCCTTTTAATAAATTTTGGCTTTTAAAGTAAAATTTTTTTAGCTTGGTTTGATTCTAACACATTTACTGTCTTTACAGTACATGCTACTCTTTCCTCTTCAAGATGCAATGCAAATAACCACCAACAGAAACTGTATTTTCAAAGGCTGTAAGTTTATTTATGAATTCTTTTCTGCTTAAACTCTGTATGTCAAAAATATGTCTGTTGTGTTCCTGTACACTTTCAAGTTCACAGACTGGGGTTTGTCATTTCATCCATATTTCCCTTGTACATCTGAACCTACTTTCACAGTACACTACAATGTTCCTATTCAAAAAAAAAAAAGGATGGAAACACGTTCCTGACAACCATCCAAAGCACTGACATAGCTCCATCTTCCACCCACTACATTTTGCTAATTATATCTCAATGGCTCAGCTCTCTTAAGACAGAGAAGGAAGCAAATGACACTATCAGTATGCTAGGGGAAAGAGTAAGACAAGTAAGCAAGGGAACCCCAGGAAGGAGGAGAATCAAGAGCTGCTAAATTCTGTAGCAACTACCAAAATCCAGCTCGCTATACGTAAACATTACATGTGCTTCACACCTGCACTGAAGCCATTCTATATCAAGAACTACCACATGTATTCTTTCTGTGCAGAAAAAGGGTGGTTTTCATCACAAAATTTGATGTCAGAGTAAAAGGTGTAAGAAGAAAGGAAAAAATTGCCTGGTCAAAACAGCAAAAAAATGACGCAAAGTTCTCCCCTTAAAAAAAACTTTCCTTGTCCTAACATCCTCCACCTCCTGCTACTGTATACTTTTACTTCTCTCCAACAAAAACATTTGAGTTGGGACTACTGTATCTCTGACGCACTGAAGAGACCTGTACAAACCTTTTCCCTTCTAAGATCTTTCAGCAGCACTTAGCATCTTGCCTACCTTCAGCTATAGCCACTCTCATCCTACTAGTGCCTTACACTACTGAACACGCACTAGAAATACTGATTTTTATAAATAAAGTTGGTAGTGGACCAAAGGCAAAACTTAGTAACCACTACCCCTGCCAGGAAAGGGTGGTGAGCAACACCGACCCTACTTGGAAGCTGTTGATGTATTTGTAAAGTACGTCAACTTCCTTTATGAAAAAGTAAATGTCACTGGCCAGAGAATACAATTCCAGATGTCCTTTCTTGCCTTTACTGTTTGCCATCTTGCTGCAACAGTGATTACTCATACAAAATTCTCCTTCTATAAACATATGTTACATCACATCCAAGCATATGCTTAAGTTGCTTATAATGTTAAAGTACACTAGCTAGTTTCATAATCAAAGCTCTAGTATCCTCTTCATCATAAATGAAACAAATGTTTGGTGTTCTTAATTTAGAGACCTATTTGAGGAAGAGAAGAGGAGAAACAACACAGCTACACAGCACTTGCAATATAAATGAGAAAAAACAAGTTAATTTTGAATGGGGTGGAGAAGCAGCAAAAACATACATTCTACTTCAATTCTGAATCAGCAATGCAGGCATTCACAATTAACATTAACCCACCATGCCCTGGTATCTATTGCCAATGGCACACCACAAGAAAATTTAATCAAGATTAGTAATACACATATAATAACTAGAACAAATTTCTATGGGCAAGATATCTCTGAGTATTACTTTTAATGCACGAGAAAGAGAGGTGCTGTTGCACGTAATGATTCCCTTGACGGTCTACCTTAGCTGATTTCACACCCTCCTAACTGAAAGAGCATGTCAAGAGGAGAGATGACAAGATCAAAAACTGCCATGTTCAGCCATATCCTAGCAAATGCCAGTATAAAAAGAGCATTAAATGCAAAGATGATTCAGAGAAATTTGGCTTAACTTTATGCAAATGACAATTCTTTTACACAGTCAAAAAGAAAAAAAAGCAATACACTCTGTTCCTCTGATATCACCTTGTAATTGCAATTTAAATATCATATATGATATCCAAATATTATATATGATGCCAAAAATTTTCTGTTTTATAAAAGACACAGAGGGCCCCAAACAGTATGTAATTTCTTACAGAAATATTGATTTTTTTCATCTTTACTGAATAAGTGGCAATTCAAGAAATTAGTGGATCTTAAAACAAGCTACGTTACTTGAAAATCGCTTAGTAAGCATACTCTAACAGAGCAGCCTTTTAATTTGGCACAGGTTGGCAAAGTGAAAAAGGCCTCAGAAAAGGAAGAGCAGCAGACCTAGGAGGGGGCCTGGATATCCCATGCCAGATGCTGACCATCCATCATTACTACATAATTTCTGTAAAAATAAAGCACTGCAATAGTCTTATCTGTCCCAGAACCAGCTGAGCTCTTTCCCCAACAAGCAAACAGGTAATTTTCATCTGCTTCTTGGGCAAGACTCGTCTCTGCCACCTACACCAGCCCATACTTCCTCACTCTTAGCTGCAAGGAGACACTAGGGGAAGAGAGAAGCCAAGTTATTACTCCTTGCTAATGAGTTATTTTTCAAAGAAGAAATGAAGATACTGGATTCCACCCATCCAACAGAAAAAGTGTCTGACACCTCACCAATGCTTATGTGCGGCAACCAAAGGCACCACTTTAACTAGAAGCAGAGCCTGAATTTCATTCGACTATTCCACACGAAAAATCCCACCAAACTTGATCTTCATTCACTATTACCTTGTTCCTAGAGAAAAGTATTGGCCAATCTTCAACTACCTATGCTAGAAATCATATGGGAGCAGACAGACAGCAGAAAGCACAGAGGTCCACTGAATACTGAAGATGCAGTTAAGTGTCAGCCATCCGTCGAGCATACTCCGGAAAGACAACAGTTCCTGAAATGAGACACAAAGTGGCAAGCAGACTCCAACACATCTTTGGATCTGAAGTGCTCTAAGCATGGCAATAACAAATCAAAAGAAGATGGAGGCTGCATTAATAACTGCATGTAACCCTTGACCTTCAAATAGGGAACTAGTTCTGAAGGCAGTTACAGAGTAAATCAATTTAGCGAACTTTTGGTAACTGAAGGCTTCACAGAGCTTTTATTTGCATGGGGTACTGAGATTCATATGCCTACAGAAAAATACAATATTTGAAACTTTCTTGGGCTATAAAGCACCATTAATTTTTGCTACCTCCTTAAGAATTCAGAATTCTCTTTTCTACATGACTGGTTTTGCTTTCTTGTCCAGATATTATTCATTCAATAAAAAGGGGAATTTTTGTAAATCTCTGTAATCTGGAAGTTACAGTTCTGTGCATCATACATAGAGAAGCATGCATGTCTGACTGGAGCATCTATGATTAAGCACATATAGTATCTTGCCCTCATTTTCACATACATTTAAGGATAAATCAACTGCAGAGGAAAAACACCTAGTAGACAAAAAGAAACAACTAACTGATGTTGTGATGAAGTAAAGAAGAAATGCTTTGGGGGGAGATACATTTTCAACCAAAAGATAGTCAACACGAAGGTCCAATACATTTATGGCATACAGTACTTTACTATACAATACTAAGAACTAAAGCAAGTAATTTACCAGGAGAAATCCAGATTTTCCATATGGGAACCTGGTGCTATACCATCACATACGAAGTCTAAATCCTGTCATGAGAATACAAACGTCTGAAATAATACAAACTGAAATAAGTAATTATTTTAATGCAATCAGAAACATTATTTGCAAAACTCTTGCTAGGCACCCTGTACCTTAAATGGTTTATAAAAAAGGAAAGCTGGCTTATCTCTAGACATCAGTCTTTCAAATTAATATCTTTTATGTTCTAAATAATGCATTGTAGCTAAGTACCAGAGAAATTGGAAAATTTATGAGTAACATTATATATGGTTATAAAAAATTAACCTTTCAATTTTTTTCTTGAAGGAATCTGGCATAATGTTCTTTTCAAACAGTAAAGCATCTGCAAATATTCACGATATTCCTTTTTACATTTTCAACTAACAATTCTTCTGCATTAATACTAAACATGAAACAGCAGTATCCTTTTGGGATCATACACAATTTTACATGCAGTTTCTATCCATAAAATAAAGTTGGAGAACCAAACCAGTCACAGTGGTCAGCAGAGTTCATATCCCAGTGTAATGAATTTCTCAATGTAGTAACAGACATCATGAGAATCTTAATATTTTCAAGAACAGTGGATTAGAGATAAATGAAAGATGCACACACCTCCAATATCTGTATAATGCCCAAAGTTTTCTCTGTCTTCATAATCTGTCCAATAGAAGCTCAACGCACAAGAGGATTAAACAGCATAAATATACGGACACCTGAAAATGAAGACCTAGTCTGAGTGATATATTTTATCACACAACTTCCTCCCTAAAAAAAGTTTTGACCTTAATTGTGTTGTATACAAAGGAAGAACAACCATCTCTGGCAGCAAAAAAAGTTGCTTAATTTATCATCAAATTATTTCTTGAGACACACCTATGTTACAGTCAGAGCAGGATACAATGACAGAAGGCAAGAAACATACAGTTTTGTCCCACTACTATAGTGCAAAGCCATTAGAGCTCTTCACGATCCTTGAGTAAATGAACATATATTGCTAAGTTCTTCAGCAATCACAATCCACAGCTGATGAGCTTTCACTTCCCACTATTTTCCATCACATAAAACAACACAAAAAAACCACACACTCACTTTACAACTGAGCAGGCTACAGTTTGTCTACTCAAGATCTCCAGTATCTCCTTCCCAGTTGCCTCAGGTAACAACAGATTTCAAGCTGAAATCTCTGCACACTATCAGTTCTGCTAATCAAAAATCTACCCTAATGTATACCAGCATAATCAACTAAAGCTATATTTATTTTAATCCAGCCTTATTTCAGAGCACAAGAAGTATCAGTAATGAGTTACTGAAGATACTTGCAAGATAAGAGCCTACTCCACCATCTTCACAGAAAAGGTCTGGAAGAAACAAGAGGGGGAGGCTGGATGTCTACAGTACAGGGATGGAAAGGCATGTTTTTCTTACTGGTATCAAAGATGAAAGCTAAGATTTTTGGTGAACACATCAACTAGGAACTCATATCCCGCAGTGATACATGTTGTTGTTGATGTTCTGAGAACTTCCTTACACTGCTGTGAAGAACATCAAGCCATGCATCACCTTAGCCCCTACCAGAGACCAGAACCGAGATTATCACCAAGGCACTTCTCTTCCTCCACTTACTAACCAAGTTGGCCAGCATTCTAACTTCTCTTCGTCTCTCAGTCATAGAATATGCAAAAAAATGTAGAAACTCTCCTCTAAAGACTCTTTCCTCTGCAACGTTGAGCTTGTATCTTCTCAGACCTCTCACGAGGTCTCATATTTGATCTATAAAGGAATCTGTTTTGCACTACACTTTCTAACTTCTGTATTAAGATCCCACCTGAGCAAAACACAGTAATAAGACATAATAAACATGAGAGTCTGGAAGATTATTTTACAAGCAAAGCGTATTTTGATAGTGGTACTGTGATTGTAGTAAACTCAAAAAAGAATTACAGAGCAATAAATTGAATACCTGCACATTCTTAGGTATCTATGCTTCATTAAAAACAAACAAATAAAAACCCAAACAAACAAAACAAAAAAAACCCCAACAACAAAATCCCCACTTTATCCTGAACGATAGCTGCGTAAGGTCATCGTCAATTAAATCTTAAGTGTTCCTTTCATGGTTCAGCTGGTGAGGCTTCCTATATACTTCTGCTAGAATATACAGCATATAAAATGAGTAATGGAGCTTGTATTTGTATTCTGTCATTCTCTATTAGTGTTGTATACAGAAAACAAGACCCAAACAGTTAGTGATGAGTGAGGTGAAGAAGGGAAATGAAAATGTCAAATGCAGGAAGAAACTGTTAAATGGCACCAAGTGCCTGGGTGAGGTGTTTGCCTACCCATGTGCTGCTTGTCTTTCTCAATCTATCATCAGAAAGGACAAGGAACCTCAGGAGGGATGAATGTCCTAAGTCAGAAGAATGGAGTGGTCTACATCCTTCACTGCCTGAGGCAATAGCAGGCTTGCCCTAAATTGTCAGTTTATGGTCTTCACTGCAATCTGCCTCCTGTCAATGCAAAATTCAGAAATTAAAATCCGATGTGACTTGTAGCCTTCAAAAATAAAGACTATACTTTCTTTTTTTTAAATGATAGAACAATGATTACAGGCGTTTACGGGGGGGATCACAGCATGGGAGGGGACACACATTCCAGTATACCAGCTTGCTCTGCTTTTCACTCGGACTGATGCTGAGAGATAAGAGACTGACTAGAAGCAGTTGGCCCAAATGACCATCTGACCATGAAAAAGAAGTATGGACTAGAATTTGAAAGGAAGTCCTAATGGAAATGTAAACCAGAGTCAAGCAGCACTGCTATTACTGTTAGTAAGAGAGGTCTGGAATAATAGAAGAAAGTCAATCAAAATAGCTAAAAATTAGAACAGAGACACACAGAAACATGATTAAGTTTCTACATGTCCGTTCATCTCCTGTTTCATAATAAACAAAGCGACCATAAACAGGAGGCAAGCTAACAGGCTTTATACTCACTATTGTGCTCAGAGATGAGCAGCACAATTTTAATTGAAAGACCACAAGCCACCTACCACTACAAATGATGCCATCATGAGCATGATGGGTACATCCCAGTTTATCCTAGTCCTGCTTTGCCTTTTTCTTTCTTTTTAAAGCATTTTTATTAAAACATGATGCTGAGTGTTTGAATACATAGCAAACAGAGAGGCCTATATAACCGTTCTATTCAAAATGGCCATTCCCCTTTTACAGCATGAAAGCTCACTGAGAGGATTATATCCTATTTCATCACAAAATACTAATTTAATTTTATTTTGTAAAACCTTTCTTATACCTAGGGATTTTAAAGAGGTTTTTGTATGTTTGCTAAGAATATTTTATAAACGAAGGCACATTATTAAGATTAAATATTCCTGAATGCTTACAATAGTACCATAAACCACGGAAGTCCTCCTTCAGTCATCCACACACACAAAGTCAAAGCACAGATCTGACAGTATTTTACCCAGACACCCTAAAATTCACAATCCTTTAACGCAGTCTAGACCACACAAGGGTCTTGCACTGAAAGTTTTTATTATAGAGAGTTCTCATTAATTCACCATATAGCCAATTAAACCAACCGCATTTTATTTAAGATCTCCAACAAAGACTTTCACTTACAGTCAGTTTACAACTTAAAAAAATCATTTTGCATAACTTCTATAGTCACAAAAACCAGCAACACAATTTCATTGGTTTTATATTCAAAAGCATCCTGGATCTACTTTTGTTTTTAACTGAACTCCACAGCCAGGCTACCACTGAGTTGAATGGCAGCATGGTTAGATCATAGTTTAAAGCATCTGAGACCCGAACTCCATGCCCATGAAGCAAGGATGAATGCTGGAATCTTTCGGGTTTTACACGCAACATATTTAGGACTGGAGATTGTGTTACAACACAGCCTACAGCTACACCTGAAAAAAACTAGAGGTGTCCTCGTAACACATCACCGAAGCCGAGGCAAACATATGCTGGTAATCTAAGAACAGACAGAACAAACGAGAAGGATGCTGAAAACAGAGGCATGAACACGCTGGTTCTAGCAATTCATACCCAATTTGCCAGATGCTTTAAGCAGGAATCTAGACAACCTGCACCCAGTGCAGTTACTGTCTTTAGAGAAACTGCATCAGAATCGACAAAATTTTTTTTAATTACCTCCAGAACCTTAAGTGGCTGCTGGCATAGGTTACAACTTGGCAAAGGTACATGTTTTAAATCCAATACAGTCTTCAGAAGCTGACTGTATATTCCTGATGAGGTCCTGTGCCAAGCCAGGCCACGTTTTTACCTTCTCCCCTACATGGTGAGCACTGCTTCCAACCTATATTCACATATAAACAGGAAATGAAACAGCTGGTAGAAGACTGTCACACAGCATGAGTATCTATCTGTTCTGGATTCCTCTAATGGTGCTGTTCGGTACAAGCATGAAAAAACCTCAGTAAAGCTCAGTTTGTCAACACATGTATTACTGTAAGAATTTGCAACGTCTTCATAGGTATTCAGAGATGTAAAAACTGCTTAAATAGAGGGCAATTCAAAGAAAGGGCTACTTACACACTGGTTTTGCAGTGTTACTCCTACTATTCCATCCCTTCAGGAGAAAGCCGCTGAAGCTGCAGACTCTGCAAGTTCTATCATTTTGTGTTTTATTTTTAAATTCAAAATTGTCTGAATATCTCAAATTGTAGCATTTCCACTTGCAGACATGCAAATACACATATATACAGTGTGCGTGTATACATATACGTGTTTGTGTGTGTATCTGTCTCTATCTCCATCGTCATCAATCAATAATCTGGTGTGATATCAAGTAACAGTATTGTGATACCTCGTCCCCCTTCCACCCGCCCCCAAAAAACGAAAATTAAAACTGACCTTATCTGCCTGTCCTGGTTTTGGCTGCAATAGAGTTAATTTGCCTCCCAGTAGCTGCTGTGTTTCG
>Ga0181612_178872_pt1 | contig 13036 bp, 10 predicted proteins | sample HoacroProtozoa21_FD_119630 | JGI IMG/M metagenome (GOLD analysis project Ga0181612, IMG submission 119630) | Hoatzin crop microbial communities from Cojedes, Venezuel. Combined Assembly of Gp0051906, Gp0051904, Gp0051908
AAGGCCAGGTTGGACTGGGCTTTGAGCAAGCCAGTCTAGTGGAAGGCATACCTGCCCATGGCAGGGGGGCTGGAACTAGATAATCTTCAAGGTCCCTTCCAACCCAAACCACTCCATGATTCTATGATCTCCACTTACGCATCAATCAATTATATATTAGGGCACTGGATTCTTGCTATTGGCTGCATACTTTTCCCCAGCTATCAACGTGTAATTCTCACTTCTTCCTTGTCCTAAAATTTCCATACCCAATTATCTAATTGCTACACAAATTCAGAATGTCAGCATTCCTTTTAAGTTGATAATTTAATTTATAACAAAAATAAGTATTCATCTCCATATTACACATGAAATTTCAAATATTACATGCTCACAAATCTACTTCACAAGCAAGCTTTGTGGGAAAGGTTCTCTAACAGAAGCAAGCTCTTCATAATCCCTACCTCAATCTCTTTTCCAACCTCAGCGTTGCGAGGTCCTATGTGATCTATCAATACAAGTTTCCAAAAACTAAAGGTAAAGAAAGTCTGCTGGCACAGATCAGAAAGTAAAGTTCAGAAGAACACCACTTCAGAGAATAATCACACAAAACATACTTCTGATTTCTTTGAAATATGGACATTATATATGCACATACATACTTTCATATACATGCACACACAAATATTAAATTACACAAAAAGCAGTCTCTCAGTAGGATACCATTAAACCTTAAATATCACTTTTCTGTCTCACTCCTAGAAGGCTTTAAAGATCCCTACATAACACTGGAAAAAGTAAAAAATTGACAAGCAGACTAAAAGACTGGTATCACTTCATGCTACCTTTTATTTTAAACACCACCAATTACCATGACACTTTGACTCTCTTAAGGCAAAGCACAGCACCGAAGAAACCAACAACTCTGTCAAGCAATTTAGGCCAAGCTTACCACAAAAGACAGATCCCTAACTATAGGCAGTATCTAAAAAGGGACTTGCCCAGCATGAAAGGTTCATAAAAACTTCACTTTACTAATTCTGTGAGCATTGTTTTGTTAAGATGAATTCCTTCAAACTTGACACAAAAAACTGCTGACAATAATTTAGTAACAACAAACCTAATTCTAACTTGCAGCTTACACATACATTTATAAAATTTTCTTCATCCCCACATCACCCTACACGAAAAACACACACTAACAAGTAGGACAGTAACTCCTAACTTCCACAGCAGCATTTTCACTGCAATAGTTTGAAACACTCCCAGATTTCCCTCTATGAGACAAGAAAAATTGAAGAACTACAATAAAAGTTAACTGGTCCCTTAAAAGGTACAATTGCCATGTAAAGTGTACAGAATGTAGAAGTTACGGAAATACTGAATCTTATGCCCAACTTCAGAAAAATAAGAATGTATATGCACTAGTTGGAGAAACCTGTCATTTACCTGTGTATGCATTCCACATCTCTCACGTAGATGAACTTCAACTGGTCTTATTTATTAATCATTGCTAATTAATATAGTGGCTACATACACAATTTCCCTTTTGTTTTCTGTACCTAGAAGTAATATTGTTCTTATTCCTGAAAAAACTCAGGAAGCTCAAAGCAGGAGCAACTACACTGAGGCTGTACTTTCCCACAGAGCTGCTCTAAGTCTGTCACACTACCAAAAGGGGTAGTGACACATCTGGCAGGGCTTCTCCTACTGGACCTTAGTTGAAGCTCTCTTTCACTCCTTAGCAGAAATGATCGCTCAACTAATCTATGTCCTTACAACCAAAATTTAAATCTTAGACTATCGAGTTCCTGTCTTACTATGCATATCAACTTTGTGGATACTCTTGATTTACAGCACCTCTCTTCAGGGACACATGCAACTTTAAGTACAGCAATATTGGTTATGAAGCCCTTCTAGTATTTTTTAATTTAAAAAAGTACAGACAGAAAAGCAATAGGAACAACTACACTCTTCATTCCTGCACACTTGTTGATTTCAGTCAGTTCTGTATGGACTCCCTTGCTGCATATGCTTTTCAGTTCCAATTGACGATGTCTGTCTCCTTTCAAAACAGTTTTCTTCTACCTTGAATGGGCCAGTAGTTAAAACAGACTCATTCGCTTGTAAATAAAGCATATCCTTTTATTCTCTCCCACATTCAAGCACCCTGCATGTCTTAGATCCTCCTTAATCTGCTGTCCCCCCCATCTCCCACACTTCCAGTGTTTCAAACCCAGCAGTAACCATCATGTCAAACTTTACAAAAAAAATTTTACCATGACAAGCCCCCTTCTTGCAAATTGATTTGGTGGATAAGACTTTCCCCTAGTTGCACACCTAAGGCAGTGATTCCCACAGGATGCGCTAACACTTTGAGAGCATTTGAAAATGCTCAAAGTGGCAGTTTGTGTGCTCTCATCAATAAGAATTGAGAGTATGTGCCACATAGCTTTACAGTCAGTCATCCCATGATCTATTAGTATCTCTCTCAGCAGTGGCACTCCAATCCTAGGCTCAGCTCCTTCATCCTGTTTCCAGTGTCTGCTTCTTTCTCCAGGCACTCACAAGCTAGCAATGTTAGAGATGCCTTCCCTAACTTACTCCTGAGTTCTCTGGGTTCAACTTTCCTCTTCCCTGAATGCTGTAGCAAATTCCTCTTCTCAGTTAAAGGCGCTTAAGACTTTCTCACCCTCCAGTCCTTCCTTTTCCGCCTCTTACTTCCCACACCCACTAACACCTCTTCCCCGCACTAGATCCAATTTCAAGATCAACATAACCCAGTTCACATCCACACTAACAGCATCCGTAGCCATGCATTTCAACTACTCCCAACAATCATTACCGCTCCTGCAGGAATCCAGAGAGCCAGACCAGGAACTGAGCAAATCCAGCTTACCAATCTAACAAAAAAACACCTGCTTATTTTGCTAGCTTTCTAAGCCACTGAATACTCAGAGTGGCAGCTACGTAAGTAGAGGGGCTGGGAGAGACAGTGTGAGACTAAGAAGTAAACATCTTTGTAGTGAATGCAAAGGTAAAATTGCCCTGCCTTACCTGGAGTAACTTCACCCTAATACTCATCTATTGCAAAGAAACTGAAGATAGAGTTACTAATAAGAGTATGGAAAAAACAGAATGGTGAAGGCCTTAAACAGATCCATCCAAGTCAGAACTAACCAGCCATAGAAGAAAGACTAGTATGTAGGTAAATTCCAGCTAAATATGTTCTATAAATATGATGTAGAAAATGGAGTCTTTTTGCATACTGCAACATCTCATTTCACTGCATCTTTAGAACAGGGTGCTCTTGAGATCTTTTTGTCACAGTAACACCATAAGGAAAGACCTGAGCTACTTAACTAACCCAAAGTAATAATTATTAATTACTTGACTTTTTTTAACATCTTCTAGTGTATAAGTTTTCAGATGCTCTTTTATTCAAGTAGCTGATGAGAAGCCAAACAGTCAAGATAAAAAATTTAAAACATTTCAGAAAAAATAAAATTTCCTTTCTGTTTCCCCAGTCTCCCATTTTACTTGGCTAGCTTTAAATGAAAACTTTGGTGATTCACCTGATCTTCCACAAAAGGGTGATTTGTTAAAAGTGTATATAGTACTAGAAACAACATGATCTCCCAAGCTAAAAGAAAAAACTATTAATAAAGCCACTAAACCAAGAAAGTTACAGAATATGAGAAAAATATAAATCAACTGCAAAGAAGGGGCCAACAATCTTGACTGTGAACAAACAAAGCTCGGATTGTACATGCATTTTTAGCAAGAACTTCTGAGCTAGAGGAACATACTGTACTTAGACATCAAGGACAACTATCACGCTAGACTTGCAAGAAATATCTTATATCCAAAGGTCACTTACCACATGAAGTACAAAATCAAATGGCAAGTAAATTTTTTTTTTTTAAATGTACTTTCTCTACTTTCAGAAACTTAAAATAGTAAAAAGTAAACAACAGAAAATGCTTTAATACATAAAACTGTAATTTCTACTTACTCAAAACTAACGAGGTATAGTTGCATACAGATTCTGCTCCCTCCCCTTCCTCCCCCAAGTCTCATCTCTTATCAGCTTCTCACAGAAAAGAGTAGATCAATTTCAAAATGGACATTATTCACAGAAATTGTTCCCTGATAGAGACTAAACAGAGGAAAGAAGAGCCATACACTAGATGAAACAGCATTAGGGACAGTAATACTAGTCTTTAAAGAAATACATGCATAACTTTCTGTACAAGTGCCACTGTTCACACAAAGAGCCAGCACATTATATTTTTTTTATACATATATGCATTGAGATGTTTTCTGTTATTTGTAGGGGACTTCTTTTTGTTTATGATCAACAGTAAATAAGATGATAACCACGGAGCTTAGTGATTCCCATTCCCTTTTTATTTTCATCCATTAGAATTATTCCTTTTTTTTTTTTTATAAAGAATTCATGGCTCCCTTAGATTCATTCACCAGCGTTTTTCCAGACCTTTACAAAGCCATCTTAGACAGGTATCTAAAAGGACAGTGTCAACTTGAAGTTCAGTGGTGACAGTTTAACTGTCCAAGCTTTCCCACAACTTTACAGTAAGGAAAACTGTCTGTTTTCCACTCCTCAGTCTCCATCAAAGAAAAGTGCCCCAGACTACTGACTAGATACACATAATCAAAAGAGTCCTGAAACACTATTGCAGAATGTACTATGAAATAAAACAAGCAAATTAATTCCTCAGTATTAGAAATGTTGTTCAAATGCCAGGTTAACATAGGAAAAATCACATCTGTAACACAAAATACTGTAGTAACAAAACTCTATAATAATCACATGGTTACTATGCTTCTGAGTGCCTTTATGCTGTCTTTACGATTCCGAGTTGTCAATGCCCACCCTGATCACATCACTACAGCACAGCATTATGGATAACTATACCCACTTCCATCCCATAACGTACCTGAATTCATTTCAAGTCTAAATTGAATTCTACATTTCTTATCTTTACAAATACTTCACCTTGGTACATTTACTTCTTTCCTGCAAGCTTCTGATTATAAACAAAGTATACGGAGATTACAAATCAAGTATCACAGACACAACGTAATAGTTTAAAGACAGGAATTAGCAACCCTTTTAAATCTCATTTCGTTAGAAAAACAAACAGATTCATTACTGGCCTCTGTCAAGACATGTAAACTTTTGAACATAAAAGAAATTTCAACAAATCTGTTAAAGTTTTGCAAGTCTAAACAATACTGTGGTCTTATGAATGGAAATGCAGAAGCTACTCAAAAGAGTAACGAAAAAGCAGCTACATTACAACTTGTCCCCCAGCTATCCCCAGAATCAGTCATCTGACGGTTATTCAGCACCTGCATAATTCCTTACAGCAACCACGAGGTCAGAGAGGCCTGAAGAGTTTTAATGTAGTATTCCAACGCATAGCATAGTTACACAACTAGGAGTAGCACAAACCTTGGTATGTTCAGATAGGCAGCATTTGCAAGATACAACTTCACCAGAACCAGGCAAATCAGCTGATTAGGTAATTGCTGTATTTATATATATCCCTGTTTTCCTGCAAACACCACCAAGTTCTCGCTCTTTGAACCTCATTCTCTTCACTTGACGTGTAATTTCCTTTTCATCTTATCTCCCTCATCTTCTCCAGCAAACACTTATTTTTCTTTTACTATAATACACTAAGGCAGTCTGGAGCAAAACAGCAGAAGCCGACTCTGAAAAGCTGTACGAAATTCAAAGAAATGTCATCTTTCAAAAGTCATGCCATCCTAAAATTTTCAGCATGCTAGGTCGCGATTGTTTTGAGTTAAAATACCCCCTTCAGAATGGCCATAGACATCCACCTAATCCAACAATCATCCTTATTAAAAGTATCTTATGATTTTCAACTTCCTGAAGAGAACACACCACAGCAACTGCTTCCAAGGAGAACAGTTCCACATGAAATTATTTTACACGCAGTCAAATCTCAATTATCAGCTGATAATTTACCCTGAAGACTGGAGTTCGTTCTACCCAGAACTACCCAGATGAATTATAATCTAAATAAACTCTTAGATATACCAACTAACACAAAATCCAATTGTGCTGCTTCATTAGCCAGTACAGGTCCAGAAGCAGCACTGCAACTTTCAGACAAAGCAAAGCCTAAGTCACTATGCGGCATGAACCCACACTGTTCCCAGAGTTCAAAGTTCACAAATACTGAATCCATGCAGTACTATCTAGCAGTAGAAACTCAATCTGGACTAGATGAGAGTGTGAAACACCCAATTCAGGTTGGGTTATGCCAGCAGCAGGAGAACAAGCAGTATCACATCCACCATGGAGCAGAGCGAAGCATAAGACTATCATCAAATATTTAAGGAGCAGAATGAGCTTGCATCAGTCAAATACTGTGTAAGGCAGGTATGGCTTTTTTGATCACACTGGTATGAAATGATCTAAGATCAGCCTGTGGATGATGTGGCTGTGAATGAAATACAAAATGGGCCAACCTGCACATTGCTATGGCTTTGCTGGCCCAAGAAGACCCACCAGGGGTCTCAACATTTTCAACCCCCCAGCTTCTGAAAGGGTTCACCAACCCCAGAATGGCACAGCAGGAACACACAAAGCCTGCTCAAGACCAGTGTGATGTCCAGGCTGCTGCACCTCCATGGAAGCCTGAGTGAGGGGAGCAGCAGCCTGGTGGTACAGCATAGGTGAGCCTGGGTCCAGCAGGGTTTATCAGCTCTGGTTCAACGTTAGTCATGTCAGATAGAAGGAGTCTATGAAAAGATCTATGGTATCTTTGTATCAATTTGTATACTTCTTGTACAGATGATTTCTTACAGAGGAAGATGTAAGAGGCTAACAGACTACCTTCTCAAGAAAAATCCCTGCAGCTTAAGAAGTGGGACTTCTACTCTTGCAAAAGTGTAGAGAAATACTCCACATTTTGAGGGTGTTAGTTTTACACAAAATAAGAAATTAAAAGTCATGCGCTTTTATAGCGCAAAGAAGAAAAAAAACCAAAACCACCCAACTTTTTAAAGGCTTGCAGAAAGCTCCAGTGTTTCAGCTATTCTTCACGAACCTGCCAAAAAGCAACTACAAGAAATCATCCTTGCCTGCTCATTTGCACAGCAGGTATCAAAGTAGCACATCCCCAGCTATCAAGGAATCTATACAGTACTTAAGAGCAGTGCATATAGTTAGCCTTTTGGCTAACATATTTAAGACCACAGTGCCCTGCTTCACTTTAGTTTTCATCCTAAACTTTTTTCTGTTTCTGAATACAATTACATAGATTAAAAACTCTCAATTGGAAGGCAGTTAATAAAATGGTGCACAGAATTGGAGGTTTCTTCAGTCCAGTGTGAAAAGAGGCAAAAAAACCTTTACCAGTCGCTTCCTAGACAGGAAACGATGATCTGTATGGATCTAGAAATTGTGCCTCAATTACCATGCATTTTTTAAGTCTTATTTACAGACCTTCTACAAATTAACTAAAGATCAACACTCAGAGATGCTTTTTCCACAAGGACCTTTTCTGACAAGTTTCAACTTCAACTGGTTGTTCCAGGACTAAAACTCCCAGATGAGTTCTATACATATGCAGACAAGTACCTAGAGACAAACAGGGCAACTATTTCCTCTTCTAATATCATCTGGAAATAGCTGAAATGTATTTGCACCAAATTTCTTGAAAAGAAGTTCACCTTTCACCATACATGCCAGATCTGGAAAATTACAAAAGTATAACTTTGTAAAACTACAAGCAAGCTGGGTATTTTTAACCACAGAGATCCTCACAGTCATATGTCCATGTTTAGCATTCAGATGGCAAATCAATTCCCATACAATGAAAGAAAGCGTAGAGAATGGCTTCTCACCTCTTCACAGATTAAATTCTAGAAACTGCCCATTTGCTACACAAAATCAAAAAAAGAAATTACCCCAACATATTCTTAAACAACAGAAATTAAATGGCTACAACTATGTTTAATTGCAGCGTGCTATTAGTATAAGCAGCATTGAGGAATCATCACAACCACTTGCTCCTGAAGAGGGTAAGATTACTTTTCACAGTCCCAGTATTGTGACCACTATAAATGCATAGCTTAACCTGCAAACACCCTTACTTACTAGCTACCTGAGCTGGTAAAACTAACAGATGAGTTACAGTTAAAAAAAAAATGGGGGGAGGTGGGGCCATTTTATGCAGAGAATCTTTCCCTCACTAAGAAACTCTCTTCTGTACAGTGGGAGACTGAACAGGACTTGTTAGATGCACCAAGACACCAATGTAGCACCACCATCATCCACAGGCAACTTCTCACTATGACGTTTCTCATCTTTTCTGAATCAGACCTGAACAGTCATCAAGAGAATACTGGAAAGGAAAAAAAAAAAAATCTATTACAGAAGCCTGTTGAAGGAAACAGTAACCTGAAAACACAGAACTATACATAAAGCAACACTGAAGAATTAAGCAGGGTGGAGGATAGAGGGAAGAGCAGAAAGAGCATACCAGTAAGCAGAACAGAAACTAAAAAATGGAAAAAATCATGGGCACAGAAAAAAAACAACTTTGAAAGTTAACAGAAGAGTTGTAACAAAGATGAGGTGCAGGACAGAATATGAATACGATCAAGTATTCAGATGAAACTAAATACTGAGAGAAGAAAATAGAAGAAATAATAGGACCCAAGCAGTAAACATTTCCGATCACCAAAATACCAAACTGCAGACTGCTCATCACTTGTCCATGGAACACGATTCCAGGAAGCAAGATGTGCTTTTCTGACTCAACGTTACTTGAGCATAGGAAGACAGAAACAACTGCAGTGACACGGAGAAGTAGCAAGGAATTAAAAGCCACAAAACTAAAAGTTGGTATTAACAACCAAGAAATAAATGTTACTGTCTAATATGGAAAAAAAAAAAAGCAAAAAGAAATTCTACAAATTAAAAGAAAGGGTCAGTCTCAATCTCCTGAAACCATGCAAGTCCCTCCATGGAAAACAAACCCGTCGGTCCTCCAAAAGCCAAGGCATCACCTCCAAAGCAAGCAGAGGGAAATCAGGCCAGTGTCTGCTCTCCAAGGTACTGGCCCTTCAACTGCAGCTCGAAATTTCTAGCCCAAGCATCCTCTTACCAATAATGCCCCATTATGCTCCACATCACCTGAGCCATCTAAGAACAGTTAAAACAGCTAGTCTCTCCCAAGAACTGACACAACATCCGGGACAGCCTGCAAGCTTCTGCAATAGAATATTAGAAAACAGAAAATACCTAGAAGCCTCTATTCATCAATTAGAACTGATTTTATAAGGTTTTTCTTTTTCCCTAGCAGCTGTGAAAACTGGACTAAAGAGGCAATCACTGAAGAAAGTAAAGCAGAATGCCAGGAAGAAAACCAGCATAGTTCCCAGAAACCAAGAACAGGGAATAACCGAGGCCTAACAAAGTTACCTAAACCCACAACTACCGCTATATAATAAACCCTTATTTTTCCATGTTGTAACTTTTTCTTACTTTTATAAAAACCAAACAAAAAGAACAAAACAAACCTAAACCAAAATCGTCTACAGAGTTTTAGGTCAACATACACCAACACCAGTTGCAGTCCCAAAGGGAAGCCTCTTGGGCAACCAAGACCAGGCATGCCACAGCCAAGACTACAAACACAGCTGACTCAGGACCAGTCTAAGAACTAGATTTCCACTTCAAGCTACAAAGAGGCACTCCCAGGCACACAACAACAATCTTACACTCAGCAAACACTTATCACTGGAGCATCACGTACTCTATACTTTCAAGTGAAGCCTGTGTAAGCGTCCAGTGACAGCATGGTTCGACAGGTAGCTCAAACTATTACCGTGGCTTCAGGTGTGCCACAACAACGTGCAGACTGTGGTGTAAGAGACTTGAGACAGAAAAATTAGTGTTTCATGTCACATTTCTGTATTTTCTGGCTTACTTTATGGTTAAGACTATCTGGATATCCTTGCAGTGCCCAGTAAAACAGAACTATCCTAATCACGGCCTATGGACAGCACAGTAATGTAAATATTACTAAAGAACAAATGAAGCTCATTATAATCCCTTCTAGACTGACAAGAACTGGCATTCAAAGAAACCAAGGAATGTACAGTGTATCACTATCAGGGTTCATTTTGGGATACATAGTGCTATAAATTAACATAAAAGCATGTAATGTCCTCCCCACATTTTTCCTGTTAAAAGTGTGTACATTTAAATGAGCTTGTATAACTAATGCCATGAAAATCTGTCCCTAAATCTTTTGTAAATAAGCGCCCTTATCTTAAAAAGTAAACAATTGTGTCTTCCTTTTTTTTTTTTCCTGTTTAAGGCTACTAAAAATGTTTATGTTGTGGAAGATCAGTTCAGAAATCAGACCAGACTTTTTATAGACTTTATTCATAATAAACCCCTGCCTGGGAAAACGTAAGTGATGCTAACACACCTAGAGCAATCAACGAGAAGCACAACTTGTTTACTCTGAGTGAATAACAGACTGTCTTGCAGCGTAAAAACTGCTTTGAAGCCTGGGCATTTCATACAAAAATTTGTGTTTTACTGAGTTCTTGAATCAAATCATGTCTTGAAACTACTACTATTTCTCAGGAAGTAACTTCAAGATCAGGGGATTTACTGGGTTTCATACTTACATCAAATGCTGAAAATAAAGATGCTGCGAGAGGGGAAAAAAAAAATCCAACATTTCTGCTTCCATCCATAAAACATTGCTTGCTTCTCATGCTTAAGCATAGCAATAAAGCTTTGTGTCAAATATAATGCATACACACAGACCTTTGGCCAAAAAATAAGTTTTTCAAACTACAAGTTTCCAATTCCACAAGATCTCAGACAGCCCTTACAAGTGCCACAGAACCAAGTCCATTGACTACCTGTTACAGAATCAGGCCTAGGGACCTGGAGCCTTGTAATGAGCTCTAGCAAGACATAACCCCGGGGCCTACACAAAGGTCACTGCTAGGCAAAAGCTCCAGCTCTGCACATTGTTAGGGGGTGTGGATTAATAGTGTAGCAGTTTACACTGGGACTAATATGCTTAAAATAGAAATATGCCTGGCTGTTTGCAGAACTGTTAAATTCCATCCTTCTGTCATCCATAAATTCAGAACTTCTGAAAGAAAACAGAGCTTCCCACAGGTTTTTTTCAGAACAATACTTTAAGAATTGTTAGTCAATTCACTTTCTAAGTGACCTGTCATACAATTGATATCAAACAATTATCTTGTAAACATTACGGTAAACAAAGACAAAGGGCAGTATGTGTTCTGTGCAAAAACGTTTAGTTTAGCAAGAAATTTCTAAAACAAACTAGATTACGTTTTCTGGACCTCTTTCAAAACACTGTTTCAGTAGTTTCAGTGAAGAGGTGATCCCAAATGCTCAGCAGGGAGAAAAGGAAACTGCCGTCAGTCTGGCTCACACATTTTGGACATGACCTCATTCTTTACTACCACTTTTCATTTTTGCTCTAGTGCTTTAAAAACCAAGGCCTAACATTATTCTTATACATTATCTCTAATTATTACTTTAAAAATGCAAAGAACACAACAAGTTATAAAAGAAAGTATACCTCTGTTATAACTCTTTCTCATACAGTGAGAATGTAAGCAGCACACACAATATACCATCATATATAACTTAGCATCCAAAGACACACACAAAATAGTTACGTTTCTTTAAAGTATGCTTGTTTCTCTGAATGGAACACCAAACCTAACATTATTTGACCAGCATTTTTTGAATTTAATTACATAGCAATAGTGGTGCTTAATTCCCTGATAAATATGACTAAAAAAGCCAATTTTCCTTTTCACAAATAGCAGGTTTACCTCTTAAGTTATACAGAGCCATCAAATTATCCATACTCTAGTTATATTTATAAAAAAATGTTAAAGTAATTTAAGAAACTGCTTTATCTAAAACGGAGCATCTAGCTGCCTAAATCCCAATTACCTTAAAATAGTTCTAAAAATAAACTCATATGGGAATTTTGGTGATTTCTTGAAATACCAAGTTTAGTGTTACAACTTTTTTCTATTTGACCACACCAATCTTGATCAAGTTTAAACAATGATTATTTATCAATCCATCAAAACCAAGTGAAGTTATGTCTTCAATAAACAATTGTCATCAGTATACCATTGATAGTTTAGTCTTATTTTGAACCTACTATTTAAATAAGCACTCAGTTTACAATACTGATGTATTCACCACCTCTCCAGTTGAGAAAGAGACACATGCTAAATTAAGTAAACATCACAATTATTCAAAACAAGATATTGGAATTACAAGCTTAGCTAAACTTAGTAACAATTTTAACAACCCAACAGTCCTCTGATATTGACCTTTAAGCGGATTTTACTCCAGCCTCTGGGCTCTCCTGAAAGTTAGTTTTACATATACATTTCTGGTTTTCAAATAAAACGCTGGCCATCACTGAATATCGTAGTTCCCCAGCAAGAGAGAGGCCAACATTCAACTACCATAGTATCTACTCACATATCTTTGGAAAGAACAACCACCACATGGAACTGGACCTCACCAGAGTTGAGAAAAATAAAACTCTACCCAAATTCTTTTCTAGGAAGCACTCTGTTCTTCACTTTGTTGGAACACAATACACCTGCTAGCAGACCGCAGTGTGCAACCAGGAAAAATGTTTAAGATTTGAGATAGCTAAACTTCCCGCTAATCACAAACTTCAACTGGTAAGTACATTAAATTCCTCAGCATCTCTAGAAATCATGGTTTTTAGTCTTTGTTCATGAAGCAGTGCACAGTGACAAGCCTCTGAGAAGCAGGGAAGGTACCTTGCTCGCCACGGAGAACCGAGAGCAGGTTCCAAAGGATACACAAGGCCTACTGCATAAAAGAGATTTCGTGCCCAAAATGAAAACGGATTTCAGTGGTGCCAGTGGGGAAGTACCTGCTGTACTAACCCTCCGACCTTCCCGGCTGTTTTGGTAACACCTGTAAAGAGGA
>Ga0181612_123777_pt1 | contig 13035 bp, 6 predicted proteins | sample HoacroProtozoa21_FD_119630 | JGI IMG/M metagenome (GOLD analysis project Ga0181612, IMG submission 119630) | Hoatzin crop microbial communities from Cojedes, Venezuel. Combined Assembly of Gp0051906, Gp0051904, Gp0051908
AAGCACTGGAACAGGCTGCCCAGGGAGGTTGTGGATTCTCCTTCTCTGGAGATATTCCAGACCTGCCTGGATGAGGTCCTGTGCAGCCTGCTGTAGTTGGCCCTGCATTGGCAGGGGGGGTGGGGTAGATAACCCTTCCAACTCCTAACATTCTGTGATTCTGTGAGAATATATAGTGGTAGAAACCAATGACAAAATTATGATCATTGAATGACAGCTATGTAAGAAGATTGCATAGATATTTCAACTAGGTGTTTCAGGTGCTTTTTTATAGGTGAAGATTAAAGGACATTTACATGTCATATATGCTGATCTTTAAGAAATGTCATGGTGTGTTATCTCAGCAGTTGAACCCTGTAGCATTTTTTAATCACTTAGAGAATTTTGACCTATACTTTACCAGATAAGCAAGCTGAAGAGCACCAAACTGTTTTATTTATGTTATCTTATCTCCTCAACACAGTCCACAGGCATTTAGGAATTATCAAGACTACGTAATGTAGGAGCACTTCTGATTTCCTGGATTTAGGCATTAACACCAACCATACTACCTCCACCCTTGGGAATAAAAAGGGGTCATATCTGATGTTGAGATCGTGCTCCAGAAGAAGGAAAACCTTTTCACAGAAAAGAAATTTATTTTGAATCATCTGGTGAAAAAGATGTGTTCTGGCTCTGCCAGCTCCAGCATATAAACACAACCATAGTCTTAATTTTTTTCTGCTTTTAGACACAAGACTTTGTCATAACACAGGTGATACCGCTGCTGTTAGCGCACAATAACAATACACTCAGATTTGGTTTCAGTGGAGTACACTTGTGCTTGTAACCTTCTACGTGACAATACTCTGGCAAGGTGTATTCAGAAATTATACTGACTGTATATTTACTTTAAAAATCTAACTACTTCTTCCAGATATCATACTTCAAACAGCTTACATATTCAATGTCAGGTGAGAATAGTTTCCATATTTCATTGGCAGATTACAAATTTAATCTTCATGATACGGGGATTTTGTTCAGGGATCTGCCAAGCAACTATACATCAGGATTATATTTTCATGTATTATAGTTCATTTTAAACTTCAAATAATACCTATGATTAAAAGACTGAAATTCTGACAATATGTCTTTGATTGTACATTTGTTCCGTGGTGTTCTTCAAGGCTGTAAAGTATAGCTCAATAAAAAGCTTGATATAATCATGTTATTCATCGTTTAGAAAATCAGTAAGTCTAACATTTTAAAAAAATTAAAATGATCCATTAACCAGTTCCATAAATTTTTCTTTACCAAACTATTTAGATTTTTTTTTACATTGTTATTACTACTACTATCTTCAAAGACATGGAAGAGCAGATCTGGACTGTTATTTCAGTTTATGCGGAAAACTGCCTTGTGCAACAGATAGCACTCCTGTGAATTTTAATTGATTTAGTCTGCTATACTTCCAGAAGACTAACACCATTATACAGATACTTTGAAGAGCAATCAATCAGCCAGTGCTCCAGCTGAGCTGGAGCTGTGCTCTGGACCCTTTCCCCAGCAGGATCACAGCTTATGCGCTTCTAAATGAAAAAAGGGTTCTTACTGATTCTATTGAGCAAAACGATAAAACTAAAATATAAAATACAAAATGGAAACCAAAATCCATTCCAACTGGACTAAAGGGAAGGGAAAAAGTCAGCAGATTATTCAGTGAGGTTCTCTCTCCTGCTTACGTCTTCTTGCTCTGAACAATGTAATCAATCTCTGCATTATCATATTCATTTTACATTTTCCCATTTCACTGATTTTCAAATGGAATCACTGTCACATAAGGACACTAGACAGGATTGCTGTACCTTTTCTGCTAGCTACAGCATTACCTTTACAATGTAATATCAGGTCTCCTTTTTTTTTTACTTCTTCATTGTAGCTGGTCTTTGACCAGAGCCACCACTATTCCCAGCTACACTCAATACTTTGTGTGCACTTGAGGATGGATTTTCACTATTTAACAGTAATTTATCTCCTAAGTGCTCAAAATTTACAAGGTAGCTTCACAGCACACTGTGTACAGTAATATGCATATAGTAGTATAATAACACTTTTTGAAGCATTTTCTTCATGCTGTCTTACTCTCTCTGACATCTTTGCTGCATTAGTCTTGACTCAGGACAAGAAATAGATAGGTCTACTATTATCATAGTTTTTGAGAACTTCCTCTTATTCCATGAAGAACAGTTGAAATAGTTGATTTTAGAATAGCTTTTATAAAGTAACCAGCAGCTTTTACAATTATTTGGCTTACTCAGCTTTGTTATCGAAACTGAAAACCGCAAAGATTACATTTCAGCATGTCAAAAATTGTTGACACCAAACCATGAAATAATCAGAAAAGACACAAAAAAAGCTTGTTAAATTAAATAATTTGAATGCATGTTTCCAAGTTTTCCTCTATATTATAAATTCACATTAAATATTACAGTATTCCTAGGTAACACTGGTGCTCACAGCTCTTGGTGCTAGGAGGTACGAAGCATATGGGTCCCAGACAAGTTCCTTCTACCATACAAGAGGAAAACATAACCTGCTTACCCTGCACTCTCCTATTCCTGCACTAGGATCCTAACCATCCGATTTACAGTTCTCAAGGAGGAGTCAAACCCCAAGCCACCAGTTTTTCCTACCGCTTCTTCAAACAGGTACCCTTTCCATCCATTTAACTTACTGCCTTCTTCCTTGTCACTGATAGCTGTAATCATCTATGGGAAGGTGTGTAGTCCCACAGCCAGAAGTCAGCACCTCCAGACAGTCAGTTATTACTCTGAGATTGCTGAGTCTCAGAGGTTTAGATTTAGTACCTTCACAAATGCAATTGTCTGATCTCTATTATCTGGGGGATCTACCCTGCAACTAAGGTGAGCTTCTCCACATAGGCAGTGGGATCGTATGGATATGGATTGTATGGACATGTTTCCTGTAATACCATTTCAGGGCTAAAATAAGAATGGAAGTCTGTAGGGTGGCAGAACCATTAGCTTTTATGAAAGATCTGTAAAGCAGTGATGTCATATGTTCCAGAATTTCAAAATCTAATCAGGATACTGTTCCTGAGAATCATGCCTGGACCATACTAGTCCAATCCAGAATACTGAAAATAACAGTATGTAAGTGATTTTTTGGGGAATAGTATTTGCATATTTCAACTTATCCCCAAACACAGGAGAGCTAGAAATTTTTTTGTCCTGGAAGACAAAAAAGCAGATTGTGCTGTTTCATTGCCTGCCTCCCAGTACAACCCTAATAATTTTTAAAAGCATTAGTGAATTGCAGACAAATTAGATAGAGGGACTGGAGCCCACCATTTCTGTAAACATCTTTGGAAATCAATGATTAACAGCCATTTCAAAAAGCAGAAAGGAAAGTTTAATTGTGTTTAGCCACGGCCAGATATTCAGCTAGGGGAACAGCAACCTAACAGCACAGGTGTTAGGTGAAGTAAGTGGGAGTGTTCAGAGGAGATGTCTGCACTATACACTAGTAACATGCCCATGATGGTCACGGGTTAGAACGGTGCCTATATTATTGATGAAAAGTTCTTATAGACCAAATTAAAAGTGTAAAAATAATCAGAAACTTTAGCCAACCTAACAAAATAATGCATTTTATTCCTTCCTGCTGAGGTCTAGAGGGAAGAGACATAAAAATATGCTGAGAAGTTGTAATTCAACTAAAATACTTAAATTTTTAATTTAGTAATCTAAGTTGGTACTGAAATACCATTTTCTTTTGAAGGAAATATAAAACCACTCCGACTAGTAAAGGCTCACAGAGATTTATTAGACATGGATGCCACCTACTGGAAATCAATAAAGGCAGAAAAATTTCAAATCTGAACAGTGCTCAAATGCTGGAAAGAAAATGAGTGAATTACTGTCATGTATAATCTCTAAATGTATAAGCCTGGGGTTAACATGAGGGCAAACTCGTTGACAGAATTAAAAACATGATAATATCTAGGTCAGTAACCTTAAAGAGTTCTAGCAATTGCATGTACCAAAGCAAAGAAATCTGTCAGTTCCCAACTTTGAACTCTGAAATAAACGACAGAAATGATCACCTGTACTTACAGGATTCTGAAGTATTAAGTGTTTTTTGTACAAGGGACAATCATATAAAAAATAATACCATGTGAGACTCCTTGTAGATATAGACCAGGAGAAAATATATTTTCTTCGGAGAGAGCTGGAATAGACCTTCCAATCACATACGGTCAACAATACATTAGAACACATAACAATATCTTTTTGTAGTAACTCAAAAAAGCATGTAGCTGTAGACTCTGAAAAATTAAGTCATGATATTACCTCAAAACTAGAATTAGTAAGACCTCTAGCCACCTAAAAGCAGCAATTAGACCAAAATACAAACTTCCTTGAATTTAACTTTTTAACTTGAATGGCAGCTAGTATAGCTGCTTAATCAACAACCTAAGCTGTAAAGCAAAAAGGGTAACACTACCACTCAGGTGATTTATGTCTTTTGTTCTTTTTTCCTCTCACAGATAAATTTTATTTACACACACACAGAGACACACACACACAGAGTGCACGCTAGGCATGTATACTTTGTGGCAGTTCGAAGTTTTGGGGCAGTCAAGACACTCTGAGCATCCTAATGTTATACCCAGCGACTAACACCATTCAGATCCCACCTGGCAAACTTCAGAACAATTTTTCATGACAAGCAAAACAGTGAAAGCACAAATTGTAACTGAATAAATTTATCTTGGGTATTCTTAAAGGAAATCAATTTGAAGTCATTGCTGTTTCTAAAATAATGTTTCATGGTTTTGTGTATTGCAGTCTTTTTGACAAAACTAAAACTTAAAAGTTATACTTGATTCATAGTGTCTTAGCTGTTCTAGTCTCCTTAAACTATTGCAGATAACATATACAAATGTAATACTCTAATCAGAAACAGAACTGGCAAGAAGCAAGAAAGGACAGTGTAAACTTGATGTAATAGCTTGTCCTGGTTTTAGGTGGGATAGAGTTCATTTTCTTCACGGTAAATATTGTGTTTTGGATTTAGTACAAGAGAATGTTAATCATAGACTGACTTTTTTAGTGGTTGCCGTGAAATCAAGGACTTTTTTCAGTTTCCTGTGTTCAGCTAAGGGGCAGGTGTACAAGAGCTGGGAGGCAGCTGACCCAAGCTGGGAAACAGAAATATTCCATACCATAGATGTCATGCTCTGTATGTAAGTAGCTTTGGCCGGGGGGCAGGAACTCTTTATCTGTGAGTTCGGTGAAATCAGCAAGTTCATCAAGGTCTGCAAAATCCATGAGTTTTGCGAAATCTGCAGTTCCAAGATTGCTGCCTGGGGACAGGCTGAGCAATTGGTTGTCAGGCAGTGTATTGTGTACTGCTTGTTTTGCGTAGTCTTTATTATTATTACTATTATTACTACTTGTTTATTTGTTTGTTGTCTTATTAAACTTTTTATCTCAGCCCACAAGTTTTATGTTTGTCCTCCTGACTGGGGACATGGGACGAGTGAGCGAGCAGCTGTCTGGTCCTAGTTGCCAGCTGCTGCGTTAAACTGTGACATAGTTCAACTAAAATATAAAATTATAAAAAAAAAAAGGGAAGTAAAACTTGACAGAAAGAAATCCTATATCAGATGTTTAGTCGATTAAGAGTTAAATTTGTTTTAATAATGCACTACAACTCAAAATTAAATAATTATATTCACTGTATGTCAATTCCTTACCAGCCTCATCTAGAGGATTCTTGTCAGACAAGACTTTATTAATTTGATACAACATATATTTCAAGAAATGTAGACCTACTCCAAAGAGAACTCTTCTTCCCTTAGTCTCAAAAAAATTCAATATTTATGCAGTATCATTGGCAAAAGCAGCAGGGAAAAAATATGAAAAGTGATAGCATCCTGTTAAGTTATAAGCACATTCTAGTGGTTATTGCACAGGGAAAAGCCTTGTGAAAGGTTGTGTAAGATAGTTATATGCTAAACAGAAAGTGTAAAAAACAATATGTCTGGCCCTAAAACTATGCAGAATATACTTCTGAATTACTACCTGATCTCATACATGCACATTCTTGCCAGTGTAAGGGAACATGTGTCCAGTTTCCATAACCTTAGCATAGTTACAGCAACAGCAAAATAGCTTTAAAACAAGCGCAGAGTGAAAGTCCTTTTCTCACTGTGGCTGCATTCTCTGTGCATCAGTTCTTACTGATTTCAGAAAGAATTTTAGAAACAAGTACAGGAAAGTTAAGCCCCATGTCTCCTTATATGTTTTCAAGTACTACAGATGAGTAGAACAAGTCTGATGAGGTACAAGTACCACTGAACATAGCGGATGCTCTGAGGCATAAAATGAGGTCACAGTAGTTCAGAAAATTCAAGCAAATAAATAGAGCTGCGAAAAGAAAGAGGGAAAGGAAAATTCCAAGAAAATAAAAAAATACAACTACTGGACTGGAAGAAAAATTGACAGCTCCCTGCTCTCGACACTCAGACACTACGCTCATAAGTTAGACTTCCCTCATCACCAAGCATTTTCATATTCTTGAGTTGTATAAACAATGTGTAAGACTTTATCACAAAACTCATAACCATAGTTAGTGGGACAATAATGCAATGTGACCTACTAGAGAATTTCTCAGAACTGTATTGCTCCTTGCCTTCTTCTTCATCTTAATTAGCATTTCAAGTACAGCTTGTGACTTCACTGTAAGTCCCCAGTAGTTACTAAATCTGCATTTACTTACACAGGAAAAAATCTGAGTCCATAAACTATTTTGTCCTTACTGCTTCTTCTTGTCTTCAGATTTCAAAATGGTATATAGACTCTCCATTCAGATTTCAAAATTCATTCATTTTCTTCCCTATTTCTTCTGTACTCTTCTCTCAAAGCCCCAGCCAGAAAGCTCCAGTTGTCCCAAACAGCTCAGACTAATGGTACATATTTCTAAGTCTTTGGTATCTTCTGTTCGTCTTGTCTTTCCTTGTCGTCTGTGTTTTTTTAGTTTATTTTTATCCCCCATGTGGCTCCTCTTCCTTCCTTCCTTCCCTCCTTCCCCCATTTTTTCCTTCAGCTTTGTTTTATTTCCTATTGATCCTTTCCCAGCCCTTTACTTCCCTTTAAATACTTCTGTATTTCGCATTAGTGTTTGCATACCTGTAGCTGTTATCCCTCTTTCTAAAAATCTCAGACAGTTTTTCTCAGTTGCTGTAGAGGGAAAGCTGATTGATAGTCACAAACACCACACACTGTAAAATACGTTTATTAAGATTGTATAACATCATTGATATGCTGCACATGATACCAGTGGTCTTTCTAGTAAACAATATAAACTTTCAGTAAAAAAATCACAAGAAAACAAACATAAGTTGGCAGTTGGATTTCAGTGGTCATATGCCTGCTTCAAGCCCTCGCCGTGTGTACTGATCTGCATAAGTAAACCTGGGTAGCAGGGCTGGAGAACAGTGATTTTTTTCATCTTATCTTTCAACAGATAGCTATGGCCACTGTGCTCTAAACTTCCCTTCGGAAAGAGAAATTTCTGGCTTCCTGTCAATGGCTACACAAACAAGTACACAACATTAACAGCACATCTATTTCTTAGAGAATAATATTGATGTTTTTGATCAGATGAGATTTGGGACTCTTTAACTGAGGTCTTCTGAGAGTAGGTAAGAAATACATCCAATGGCAATGCTTTTGTTTTGAAGGTCTTTCCCATAGCGTTGTCTTCTAGGATCCCACCTGTGCATTTTTTCACCCATCTAAATTTTAGGCAAATCACTATTTCAGCTATAAAAAGAATAACTTTACAACAAAATAATCTAAAACCAAGAAACTAATACACATATCACAACACATACACATATACACATACATTCAGGGATCTCTAAAGATATCATAGAAAATACATAACAACCTGGGTCAACTGTGTCTGCAGAGATCTCTCACTACATCAGAAAGTCATTGTTTTAGATTACTTAATCTTTCCTTCATTTCTTTGTTACTTCATGTCTGATTCTACTCCTGTTTCCTAACCTCAGATTTTTCCTTCAATGTACATTTCAATAGAAAAAAATGTTTTCAATTAAAAGATTTTACAAATCCCAAACATATTTTGAAGACCAAGAGCACCAAGCAAAATGAAGAATTTAAATATTTCAGTTTCATTATACAGCAGCACTGTTTTATCAGAAATAGAGTTTGATTGCCTCATGTCTCCACTATCCAACATAAAACTCTATTTTCCCAAAATGAAAAAATAGACCTCCACACCATACCCTATTTCTACAACGACTCAGACCAGAACTGAAAGTGTAGCCATAATAGGCAACAGAGCCAACAAAGAAAATGACAATTGTAGACACCTGACTAGCAACTCCTCTTGTTCATTTCTGTATCAAAATAACTTTTTAAAAATGGAAAACAAATGTGTAATTTACAACAATTAAGTTATTCAGGTTTCACTGTGGAACTTAAAAATGGAAATTATGATAGTGAATGAGCTGATAACTATGGTGTTTAGGTAGAACTTGGACTAAGGCTCCAGACTTCTCTGAGATGAACAAAGCACAAACAAGAAAGTGAACAGCCCACCTTCAGCTGAGTGGTTTAATAATTAGGATAACTGATTGCGAGTCAAACATTTGATGTCACATTGCTAAAAACAAATTCCATTAAAGGATTCATTTTATTCTAATATAGAATGAGAAAAAATTTTAGTGCTGAAAATTTACCTTCATTATTTTATACTGAAGAGTAGATTAAGTGATAGCAACTTTCAGTATCATCCTGGACATTATATCATTAAGTGTTTCAGTCTCAGTAGGTTATTAATAAAGTCTACATTTGCCATAGGACCAAAATATTCTGAAGCATGGCTCCTCCTTCTCAGTCTCGAACAACACATACAGAGCCTTATGTCACACAACCCTGTTTTGATGCTGCATGTGCATTGTTTTCACTGAGCTATGTTGTTTGGACAGTTAGCACTCAATTTCTAAGTCTAGCCTGCTGTCATTCTTTAATACTCCTGGTCCCGAGAACCAGAGGTATGTTCAGTTATATTTAGAGCATAATTCAACAAAATATTTAAGTGCATGTTTAAATCTACTGCTGTAAGTTCTGTACTTAAATAACTTAGAAGACAGATTTTCAAAGTATTTCTTTGCTTTTATATGGAGAGTAATATTCATCTTTTATATAAAAAACATGCTTTTTTAAAGAAATGTATTGTCAAATCTTGTGCTCTCAGTTAGCACTGTGGAGAAGAAAGTGTGAAGAGTAAATAATAGCTGACATACTGTCAAATCACAGTCAAAAGCTAGACTTTTTAACCTCAAAGTAGTCAACTCACAAACACTGAATCATGATCAGCCATAAAAAGAACAGATGTATAAACTAACGAAGATTAAGTCTGGACAACTATTAATTGTGTTGCATTTACACCTATAGACACCATTATTTATCTTTCATTTTGGTACCTACAGCAAGGAAAGGAAGGAAAAAGTCGCTGGTCTCATAAGTTTGACAGTCTAAACAGGGTGCTATAAAAAGTAATTGGAAGCATCTGTAAATTTATAGAAAACGATATCCCTCTCACAGGATTCTTCTGATTATACTGTTAATAGAGTTCAAGAAAAGACATACAGTGCCAAATCAAGTGAAGGTCCCTATGTCTCCAGCAGAATGAACACCAAGCTGTGTAACTGTGCTCTACATAGAGCTAGTGATGATAAATCAGTATTTTAGACACAAAGCTTGGAGAAGTCCATTGGCAGAAAGGAGAGCTCATAGAGGAAATGCACAGAGAAAAACAGAAAAGGTTGAAATCCCATCATTTTTTCCAGACTTTAAGCATCCATTGTGGATTCCATTACCAGGAATCACAACCGTTCTTTCAGATAAGTAACCAAAGCATCCACCCACTCTTAGGTTGTGACTGTGATACTGCATCCTATGTACACAGGGCTTCTCATTCTCTTATTGGAACTGCTTTTACTGCTCAACAAAGAATTTGAGGAACAGAGTGAGTAAACACATGAAAAGGTCAGTTGGGTAGCCTAATGGTTATGGCTGAGAATATACTTGGTATGAGTTCTTGCTGCAAGGGCTCCATGTACATTTTTATGCAGTGATATTTTAAACAAGAACTAATAGTTCCTGAAAAAAAACACTGGGCATTTCCATGTTGAAAAGTTGAGTTGTTTATCTTACAGTCCTTATGAACTGCCCGTGGTTCTTAGATTTGACACATATGTTACAGCCACATTCATGAATGTAGGAGAGAAACTCATCTTTATTTTTTTCATAGAAGGCAATGTCTTTACAACGGAAATTTTACTGCTGTCGATATCTCTGCTACCATTGTTGTCCCTAGCTTATTAATTAAAGACTTCTGAATTGTCCCTCTGACTACAAATTGTGGTTAAACTTGTTTTGCCATGGAGTTACGTCCACCTTTCCATATGTTCCCTCTGCCTATTTTCATTGAAATAAAATTGGATCTCACCTCCATCCTATGCTTACAACAACCTCCCTGCAAATTTTCTGTTCTCTTCTGGCAGTTACCTGTCCCATAACAGTAATGTCAGGTTCTCTCTACATCCGCATCCCCTGCTTTTCATAATGCAGCACACTTCGATCACTATTTCATCTCTGCAGTGTCCTCAGTCCCCTTTAGCAGTAGTTCCTCTGGCTTCAGTACTACTAGCTCCCTTCCTTTATAGTACATGAATAAAGTTAGTCAAAATCATTGCAATGTCCTGTGGGTGAGTGACATCTGTGCCTTTGTTAAATGTGGCTGAAGAAGGCTATCAGGTCCAGAAGTTACTAGGAATACTGGCAGACGTCATGTCACTGCACAGGCTCCAGTTTGTTAGAAGGCTACAAAAATGTTCACTACTGATCAGCAAATCTATGCGACTGGAAGCATCAACATTTGTATACTCCTGTTTCTCTAGGCAAAAACTCTTTTCTGTCGCAAAGGTTCTTCGGACTCATGGTACAAATGGTACAAATGGATTAATTCAAAACATTTTGATGCAGTGCTGCTGGGAAACTATCACGTTGTATTTAATGAGGTCAGTTACTGGCATATATCTGCACTGTAGTCAGAAATACCATATTTTCTTTTTTTTTTTTTTCCCCCAGCAACAATCATGTGTCTCTCTATACACACATATGCATATTGGTGGTGCATACTCAATTTTCATACTGTAGGGATGCACTCTACAGGCATATCAATTTTAAAGTAAAAAAATTAACAGATTGACTCCATCTTGAATCCATCGTGTTACTCAGACATGTTAGTCCACTGAGTAACGCTGCCTGCTGTTCAGGTTTGGCTTGCAATGTGGTTTCGCGGCATTTTAAACCCCATCTTTCTCTCATTTGAATAGGCGATTTCCTCATCTGAAAATAAATTACTCTTTGAGATATTTTGGTGAGAGAAAAAAGTTTCCAAGCATTTCTCATACATAAAATATATCAAGTCCACGCAAAATGTCTCAAACCGAACACTCAGCTTGTAGCAGAGGCTTTCAATTTTACCTTTTATTCTCTGTAATAGTTACAAGCAGTTTTTCCCTTCTTTTCTGTATTTGAATGGCATATTTCATTTCACACATCCATTGCTTTCTGCCCAGCACTGTAATTCAGCTAGAGGAAAAAGCTTAGTATTTTAAAATGTCAGCTGCCCAGAAGATATTTGGAAGTCTGTGAATGTTAACCTTTCTAACAGTTGCTTAAAGCCATCTGAAATTAATTCTCCTCTCTTGCCTTCCCGTATCTAAATAAGGAAAAAGAACTATTCTAAGATGCCTATTTAAGCAGAAACTGATAAAAAGTGTATAATCTCTTTGGGTAAAATGGGCCTCTTAATACATGTAAATAACTCCCATTCACATTGCCAGAACTGCAGAGGAACAGATTTTCTCCCAAGATTGTTATTCAGTAAATTAAAGTCATGCTCGCCCCTCTCAGTTCCTCTTACTTATTCTCATAAAAAGTATTTTTTTTTACATCCTGTGCACACCTTCCGATCAGTTCACTGTGCATAAATTTAAATGAATAGACAGAGATATATAAATAGACTTAAATCATCTTGGAGTTCAGGATATTTGTTTTAACCACTGATTATCAATTCATCAAGTCAAGATTACTGGCAAAGACATAAATCCTAAAGAAAGTTTTAAAATTGTTATAATTTCAGATAGGGCTTTACAGTTTAACCACAAAACACAACTAAACAGAGTAAAATGCCTCAATTTGCTGGATCATCGTTAACATAAATCTAAGACTGTGTATTCTATGTTTGATTGCATCCTCTCAATATAAAGTAAAATGAAACTGCAGATCTGATTTAAAAAAACCCACCATGTAATCATTTAAATGAAACACAACAGAGCTACAATTGTTTGTAAAAGACAATAATGATCTTAAAATGATTTATGCTTGAAGCAAGTAACTTTTTGCTACTGATACAGTTTGTTCTCTCTGTCACAATAGGATTTTTAAAAGTCTGCTCCCAAAAATAAATAGCATTTTCTTGACATTAATCGGTGCCATTTGGATAAAATGATACACATCTACTGAGGAAAGACTGATTTTTTTTTCTTTTTTTTCCTGCTATAGTCTTGAGAAAAGGAAAAGTTACACTGCCTCCTGCTGATACGTAATCATAGCCTTCTGCAGAAAAACTGCTCTGAGCCACATAAGTGGAAAAAGGACCAAGGCAATAAGGGTCAATATTAGACAATGTGAGGTCACAACCAAGACTGACATAAAGCTCTACTTTTTTTCTTCTGAAATACTTGTCTTCCTCTTTTCCTTTACAAATCACATCAGAGCTCCATTGACAACTCCACATAATCCATCGCATTTTCACAAATCATTATCTTTCCAAAACATGCTAGAGCTTGACGTCTAGCCTCCCAACTCCACTGTCTTGGCACAGATAGAATCACAGTATCATAGAATGGTTTGTGTTCGAAGG
>Ga0181612_132147_pt1 | contig 13035 bp, 5 predicted proteins | sample HoacroProtozoa21_FD_119630 | JGI IMG/M metagenome (GOLD analysis project Ga0181612, IMG submission 119630) | Hoatzin crop microbial communities from Cojedes, Venezuel. Combined Assembly of Gp0051906, Gp0051904, Gp0051908
GTGCCAGTGTTTCACCACCCTCATGGGGAAGAATTTCTTCCTAATATCTAATCTAAATCTGCCCTCTTTTAGTTTACAGCAATTACCCCTTGTACTATCACTCCACACCCTTGTGAAAAGCCCCTCTCCATTCTTCCTGTATGACCCTTCAGGTACTGGCAGCTGCTCTAAGGTCACCCCGGAGCCTTCTCTTCTCCAGGCTGAACAGCCCCAACTCCCTCAGCCTGTCCTCGAAGGAGAGGTACTCCAGCCCTCTGATGATCTTCGTGGCCCTCCTCTGGACCCGCCCCAACACATCCATGTCCTTCTTATGTTGGGAGCCCCAGAGTTGGATGAAGGACTCCAGGTGGAGTCTCATGAGAGCGGAGTGAAGGGGCAGAATCATCTCCCTTGCCCTGCTGGCCACGCTGCTCTTGATGCAGCCCAGGGTACAGGTGGCTTTCTGGGCTCCAAGCGCACATTGCCGGCTCTTGTTGAGCTTCTCATCCACCAGTAACCCCAAGGCCTTCTCAGTGCTGCTCTTGAGCCACCCTCCGCCCACCTGTACTTGTGTTTGGGATTACCTTTTTTGAGAAAGACAACAAATTCCTGAGGAATAAGAGCTGCCTTATATTTTAGAGCTTGGAATAAAATACTCATCACCCTTCTGCTTTTTGAAATGTTCACCTTCAGTTACTATTTACAGGCATCAGATTTTGTATAGCATGAGTAACGGCAAAGAGGAAAATTTTTCCTCTCTGTGGCAATTTTCTCTCATTAAAGAAAACAATATCACAACGAAAGCAATAAGAGGAATGTAGCTATTAGCATCTCAAAGTTAGCTGAACGAAACAGAATGATGCTGTTGATCCTGGAAGTTAGTGAGTCGAATCTTACCATGATATCCACTGGGGTATATCACAACATTAAACCAGAAGTCCTACTAAAGACATCATTCCTAGAAAACAAAAGGATTTCATCTGAAATAACAGCTGGAATAGGAAAGAACATGAAATCATAGTTTGTTCTCCTGAAAAAGAGAAATGAAATTTGCTGGTAAGGGATACTATTTCACAGCTTGGGAAGGGCTGATTGGCAAAAAGAGCTGATTCATACGCACCCTTGCAGAAGTTACATTTTGAATATACACTCCTAAAAGCATCAATCTCTGCAAATACTATGCAGTGGAAAAGAGCAACCAAAATTAAGCTAAAAAATCTTGAAAGTTGCAATCGTGTAACTAGTTGCTCCTAAACAGCAGAAGACGCACTATGGAACAGCTACTAGGGCATTTGTTTATTTGTTTTTCTTCTACTCCACTCTACTTCACCTTCCAGCCTCCAATCCTGCCTACCTTCCTGCAAGATAAATAAGACACGAGACCATCCACTAGTTAAAATGCAAGTCTTTGCTTCAAAGAGGGAAGCAAGAGTAGCAGTAAAATGGATATGGTTTTGGTTTTGATTTTGATTATTTTTAACACTGTTTCAGGCTAGGCAAACAGAATTTCTCCTTAAGCACATAGGATCATAGAATCATAGAAGCATTTAGTTTAGAAAAGACCCTTAAGATCATTGAGTCCAGCTGTAAATCTAACAGTGCCAAATCCACCACTAACCCATGTCCTTAAGAATCACGTCTACGCGTCTTTTGAATACCTCCAGGGATGGTGACCATAGTTCGCTGTAGATGAAATTAAGGGAAAGAAACAACTTTTCACCTTATCCTTTTCCTACCTGTAAAAAAAAAAGAAAATAGAACAACTCAAGGCTGCTGCAAAATGCTAGAATGGGAAACTTCAGCCCAAACTATCTATAGTTCTTATTTTAGATGGCCATTAACATTTGCAAGGTACTTTCTGCATCCCTGTGTACTGACTACATCAGCTGCGCTGTGGTAATACCTTCCTATCCACACTGACTTAACAAACTCCTTACAAAGGACCGTTACTGGATACTGGTGGTACTGCAGAATATAAATGAAGAATTAGCAGGCTTCTCTTTCTGTCTCTAAAACCAGTTCATCTGTTTGTGAGCTTTATTCAGGTGTTAGAACAGGGGCTTTTTTGGTGTCTACTCAGTGGTAGAGATTTTAGACATTTTGAGATTTCAATCACAGCTGCAACAAATGAGTTCCTGGAATGGGGGTCAATTTTCTGCTTTTCTGCAATGTTTTCTCACTGTACTTGCTTTAATTTCATGCAATTTCTCCAAGACAAGGCAGATTATGGCCGAGACGCTTTGTAAAACTGAATATTTTGGACTGGAAAACATGATAGATCACATAGCAGGTAACGAGAGAAACCTCAGGTAAAATACAAGATGGAAAGGAAGTATTTAATTACAAGGTAATCTATTTTTAATTTGGTGAAAGTAGTATCTCTTGAGAACACAAACAAAATATCTTCCTTGTCTGGTCATGCATATGCATGAGCTCCATCAAAGCTGGTGGCTTTCTTGACCCATGAGGTCCACAGACTGCACCATACCTGGAGGATTGTTTCTGCTCTGCAGATCAAGCTGACACTGCAAAGCAGCTAAGCCCACAGGTCCCCAGGCTCAAGCTCCTGGAAAGCCAAGCAGCTTATTTCTAGTCTTAAGGGAAAATCAAAGAGGAAAGAAGTGGGCACTCACGATTAGAACACTGAACTAATACACAGAACACTGGGGTTTCTGTCTTTATTTACACCGAGTGGGTCCGTGAATACTGTTTAATTTGGGTGCCCAAAGTATCATCATGCAAAAAACCTTGAGATGTCCCATAAAATGGGTTGCACATGATAAGAGGCAGAGAAAATCTCACAAACTGCTCCTGAAGAGGCAGCATATAAGATTACCATTAGTTCTTTAACCATTTCTCAGTGGAGGCAAAAAGGTATTCCAAAAGCCTTTTTCTGGTCACCTCCATCAGTCCCTGTGTGTGACTGTTTCCCAGTAATGAATGGAAAAAAAATTCAAGTGCACCTAGTAAACAGTCTAGGGAGAGACCGACTGTTTTCCACACCAAAATTCACACAAACCCTGTGGGATCTCATCTAAAACCTCACCAATATTCTGTAATGCGATGCTTGATAAGCAAACTACTTAGCAAAGACCTCAGATCAATATCTCCTCCACTGACCCTGTCACTGTCTTTGTCACTCCTCCTTTGAAGCAATTTCCTTCCCTTTATGTATAAAATCTGTATTTTATGCTCACTTTTTATTTCATTGCAGACAGCACTATGGATAAGAGTGAGAAAGAGCGTGTGAACACGTGGCATAACATGAAGCAGTTATAAAACAATAGTTCAGGCACCCTTGGAGTGGAAATAGAAAACACATATTAAATCAATCACACATGACTTTAGTCAACAAGAATGAAAAACAAGTTATTGACACTGCATCCAGGATGCCTGCCAAGCTCTGGTTTGGCATGATGCTTTTTCATGACACCCTAACGCACTGCTGCAGCATGGTTGGAGGCTGCATGAAGAGTTCGCGTGAATTGCAGCAGCCTTCGTGCCTGCGGTGTGAGCCACACGGATCAACACCACCCGAATGTTTGGCCCAATGATTGTGATTTCTGGGGACAAGCAATCAAATTTCAAAACACTCAGTGGAAATTAATTTTAATGGGTGTCAATTTTGTCCATTGCAATGCAAAACTATGCAGGTTACTTTTTTTTCTCTCTCTGTCTTTTAAAACAACCACAACAATCCTTGCCTTTGGGGACCTGTTTTAATTAACCACACTCTGGCTGCACATCAAAGAGCTGGGGAAAGAAAATGAGTCAAAACCTGAGCTTTTGGACCCTAGGAGTTTCTCCATCCTGATAAAATTGCAGGAAATGAAAGTTGTTTATTCTTCTTCCTTTTATGCATGAAATGTTCAAGAAGAATTCAGCTGAACCCAGTTTCTTGTTTCAGGCAGATCATTAACAACTAAAATGCATAAGAAAGTGGACAAGTAAAACAACTTTTTCTTGGCTATCTTCTGTCATTTTCCAGAAATCCACAATTTAGGAACATCCAGAATATCTGCTTTTCTACAGCTGCTGAGACTAAGAGTAGGAGGGCAAAACGACTTGTTTTAGTATTTCTGTGTAGTACATGAGCCAAGATCTGGCTGCTACAACCACCTCTGGAAAGTTCATCTTAATTGCAGGAATTTCATTTCCACTTCTTGAAATCCAAAGCTTTCAGTATTGGCAACAAAACCATTTATTGCTCTTCCAAACATAATGGTTTCCTGAGTCTTCCTTCTCCCTTTCCCAGGTTTAGGCCCTGTAGGTATCCGCCACAGCCACCTGCTTCTCCAAAAAGTTTTCTTCGAGGAATCCAGCATATTGTGAAGGTCATAGAGGTGCCCACCACTCTTCCTCCAACAGCCTGAGACAGGGGAATGGCCAACAATTTCCTTCCATGCTTTGACTAGTGGAGGAATTCTAATTTTCAGAAATCTGACTGGGGATATTTGATCAAATTTAAAACCAGATTTTCTGTTCAGTGATATCCTTGCAGCCCTTTTCAAGAAACTTAACATCTTGAAAGTTTTTCTATATATTCTCTGACAGACAATTTCTTATGCTGCCTCTGATTTTTAGGATGCTAGCCTTTCAAAAGCTGGAGTTTGATTTTAATATCAAGTCTTGATTCGTTCCTGAGTGGAAAGAATTTTACATGATTAGGAACAAGAGAATAGGGAAAATTCCTTCTGGCTCCAAATTCTGTGAAAATCTATATTTTCCATGGTCATTTTTTCATAACTCATAAACATTATTACAAGCTCGTCAAAGGAAGCAGATCACTGCAGTCTATAAATAACTTACAGCATGCAGCAAATATGGCACTGTTATCGAGGCACAGAGAGTGTCTTATTCATCAAAGTAATACTTTCAGGATATTTTTAAGTGGTCACACTTCTAATTTGCACCCTACAGGCACAAATTCTGTGAAACTATGAGGAATGAGAGTCTTGCTTTCTTTTTCATACTGTGCAAGCAATTGAAGTTCCTTCAGCTAAAACTGAGTAATAAAGTCACTGCTGAACAGACTACCAGGGTCTTTTTCATGTTATTCCAAGAAACCAAGAGCTCATTGCATCATAGGAGTGTCCAGAAATCACACAGTTAAATGCCTTTTCTTGTTCAGCACAAATATTTAGATTAGTGCCATTCACAGACTGAATGGTCAGGACATCAGCTCTTTAGGGACAATCGATCTACCAAACCCTCCTACAAATCAATTACTTACACACATGAGTTTAGAGTCTCCAAAGAAATCTTTACACAGTCTTGTTCCCAGTGTGCTCCAAAATCCTGTGGATAATCTTTGACTAGAAAAGCTCAGATATCAAATTGCTGCATCTCAAGGCGAAGACATTCTTTCCTCCAAAGACTGGGTAATTGCCGTCTTTTTTATTCTGCTTCAGAGCAGACAAACACAATCTCTTTTTTGTCAGGGTATGGCTACAGTCAAAGGTAATCAACTTCAGCAAGAAGGATAAGGTGTGATAACCTCTTTTATTTTGGCCATGTTCCTTTTCGTTAATTTGGAGGTGATTTGTCCGTATGCTGAGAATTGGACAGCCTGGACCTTTTATTGCTTTGTGTTGTCTCTACACAAGACATCTGGTCTGAAACGTTCACCTGAACAATTAATTTGCCAAAACTTGTCTACCTGCATGTGTACAGATAGATATAGACATGTGTGTTTTATACACAAACACACACCGACACTTCCAAAAATTCCAACAATAGCTGTGGGTGGGGTGGAGATTGCCGAATTGCTTTGGATTTAAATGTTCTCGGGGGCCAGGGTTGAATTACAAACCTACACAAGCAGAAGATGTTCCTTTTCTATATTCAAAAGAACAAGACCACTTATCACGCTAATTGCTTGATGCAGTTTGAGCTGCCAGGTAGATTACAAATGTCCAACCAATCAGTCATATGTTCTGCTGCTACCTGAAGAGAGTCCACGAAAACCTGAACAAGGCATCCTACAGTTAATGTGCACCTTAGGAGAGTGCCTGCTTGAATAACACTGATTGAGAAGGTTTCTAACGAGAAAAAAAGTTTCTCATTCCAAGCCAAAAATCTTCTTTTTTTTAGCTCAGTTTCTGTTCAAACCTCTCTGAGAGTGACAGATTCTTTTACCGTCAAAAGAGTTTTTATAGGTCCCACCATAACAGCTAGGAAAGACAGCAACTTCCAAACCGCCATGTCCCAGCTCCAACTCTAAAGTCTTTGCAAAGTTTTTGCCAAATTAATTTGTGCTCTTTCTGTGTTCTGCATGAAACCATATGTTTTTCTCTCAAATACAAAAAAAAAAATTCTCTCCTGGATGTTTCCAGATCCCTACATTTTTCCAAGAGACAAATGAGCTCTTTCTATTCCCCCTACGCTTAAGTGTGTGAGCGCAAGATAAACCTGAATTTCATTCCAAGGTTGTTATAAAATTTGCCTCCCGGTATGTCCACACCTTTTACTCTCACTGGGTTGCAATCTGTGCTCCACCAAAGTGCAGAAAACACCACTGGCCTGTCTAAAGAACAAGCCAGTTATTGACCTCTGCAGCTTGGCCTTCTTCAGTAACGCTCTAACATTTGCTAAACATTGTTATGCATGAAGCCAGATCAGATTAAAAGGGCAAATACTGTAATCTCTGTTTAGTTTGATCAGGTAAATTACTTCAGTGTTTTTTGGGGAGGATTTCGGGGTTTTTTTTTAATCAATCCAATGGAACTGCATCTTGGTGTTTAGGCGTTTTAAGCCGCTAATAGTTTGAAAGTCATTGGGAATACATATAATTTCTTGAAGGTGTTAAGAAGATAAGACAATTTCTAGTCTGTCACTATGATGTCCCACAGTGACACACTGTCGAAGAAAAAAGGATGATTACTTACATAGAAACCATTACTCTCCTGGCAAGTAGAGTAGAAGCTTGAATCTCATAGTTCACTCCTTCTTCCTGTTTTTCAGTCCTTTACTGTCTGGGCTTCGGTTTATAAGAGAATGGAGAATAAATCACAGATGGTCCACTCGTTACGGCTCTAGGATGGTGTATCTATATATTAGGACCATATATTTTCCCTTATACAGTGTGCTAGGAAAATAAATCTATTTCTATGCCATGATCACATCATCTCCAGTCATGGGCTCCATACCTGCTCTATATTTCAAGTAGACATATGTTCTGTAGAAATAGTTATTCCCATCTTTCCTCATCAGAAGTCAGATTGTCCATTTCTCCTTACCATTGGTGTTGAATTGTATGCAATTTGAAAGAACAACTGAAATCCTATGGACTGCAGTGAAAATCAGTTGTAATACATGATAACATTGTTTGCATGTTGGTGTGTTTGTAACTTTCTCATTTGTCTTTCAGACAACCATATTTGTCATAAACTAATCGGTCATACATGTTTAATGCCTTGTGTGAGTGAAACAGGATGTGAGTCAAAGCAGAATATGATTCCTTGAGTGCTGTTCATTATAATTCTCATGCCCTTAGCTGCTCTGCCAATTCTGACAGAAATATTTGATGTTCATTTTAGAACCCTGGCAACTTCCTGCTGTTTATTGAATGAGATTCTGAGGTAGGAGGGAAAGAAAAAGAAAGAAAATTTTCCTACCTCAGGTGTTGGTATAAAGAGCTTGAGTGCTTCCTGAAAATCCTACTGTTTCCTAAACAGTGAAAAGAATATTCAAGGACTTGTATTTCAGTGACAACCAGAAATTAACTACGAATATGTGCAGTTTTTTGGAAATGTAACAAAAAACCAAGCAGAATCGGTAGAATCCAGTATTTTATGGAGACTTTTCCAATGAATACATTAGTGTTAGTCCAGCTCCAGTTGGTTTTTTTCTTAACGTCAATTAAAATTCATTACAGGAATGGGTTGCCCCTCTTCTATCTATTGCTCATTTTTCACCGATTCCACCATTTCCACTCTAAATCTAAAACTCTGTGTACTTAGTCTTTAATTCTTTATATGAATGTGTGTTACGGGTTTTTCTTTCATACTACAAAAAAATCCCCTCTTTTAAAGAGTTCTAGCCTGATTGAGTCAAAATGTATGTGGTAACCGGTCTGTGTCCAAACACTCGCCTTTGATGGCTATAATTTTCCTTAAGGGCAAGTGTCCTTGGTTTCAACAAAGCACCTATTTGTTTTAATGAGCAGGTCAGTAATGCTGAAAAGTGCATTCAGAAAAAGCACGAAATTCTCTCATTAATCAGGAAGTTATGAGGCTAAGTAAAATGTAACACGCTTTCAGAATTTGTCCAATAGCTCAGTTCTCACCTCAGCATTCTGCTGTTAGAAGTCAAACTAAACATCTACGTGGAAAAAATGAACTGGTGGTTAAATGAGTAACAAAATAGGATTATTGTAACTCATACCTTTTCTCTCTCTTATGTCTACCTACCATATACTTCAGTCTCATTCTTTTTTTAAATAGAAAGTCTTATTCTCACCTTATGATTTTAAATAACAGGTCCCTTGCAGAACAGCACGGCCTCCTTGGGATACAACTATGCTTGCTATGGTTTTTGCCCATCTGCTAGAAGGTAAGACAGGATAAATGCAAATGAGGGATAGGATTTAATGCCAAGGATGACAGCTAAGAACAGTAGTGAATTTCCCATATGAAGAATGGATGCCTTTCTGGAAGGTAATCTTCAGCCAGAAGAAATGCACTAAAGAATGGGCGAGATTATCCAGGTAATACTATACCAGAGGTCAAGCTGGATGATTAATTTGTTCCCTTCTGCTTTCCCGCTGACTTGCATCCATGCATTTTGCAAGACTTACGCAATGGTAGTAATCACCATCTACATAATCTTTATCACGTGTTCACTGCTCTGAAAATTTTTACAGCAGCAGATGGCATTGTTTCACTGCTTGTCTGCAGAGTTCACATGCAAGTGTGTCACTTCTGGTATTGTCTGTGTCATCTAAGGTCATTGGAATTACATAAATAACCGTTTTGTTATATATTCTACTAATCATTCATTATCTTGTGGAAAACTGTAGGATCTTTGCCTGATGGCTCCTAAGTCATGTTGAAATCAGGCTTGAGATAGGAACAGAATTAGCGTTAGCTTCTGGACTTGCTAAGAAATCTGAAATTTCTGGGGGTGGCATGAAAGAAAACAGTCTAGATCTCCATTTATATTATATGAGCTGTATGCTTTGTCAAGGGCATTGTTTGATTGTTCCTCTTGGCAGCACTATAAAGTGGTCCTCAGAGAGCTGCACCTGAAAACATACAGCATTTTATTCCATGTGCACAGCAGTGGAGTGCACTTGTCTGAGGGCTGGTACAATTAATTAAGCTAACGGAAATTTGTTTTAGATGTTCAGTTCATTGGTTTTCACAGCTGAAATGAAGCATAAAAGCAGTTGCTTTATGCATTTGTTAGGAAAAAATCCTTCTTTTTCCTTGTATTAAATTAAACTTCCACTCCAGCTGAATTAAGAAATAGGTTGCCTGCATGTGCTTCTTCACCCCCACTCTTTTATGTGAGTATACCAAGGCAAGCCATTTCCAGATGGAAAAAACCTGAGCTAAGTATCACAGTTAATTCCCAATAACAAGTAATTTTTCCCATGTGACTGGTTTTCTTCAGAGGGCATATGCTCACCAATAAGTAAACATGAGGACATTAAAGATATATTTGCCTATAAGGACGTATGAGATCTGATTTTCTGCTAAAATTGAAACGTGACTGAGAGACACTCAAGCAAAACTGAAAGGCTTATCAAAAGTGCAGAAAACAAGCAGATAGAAGACATTCCTTTTCCTCAGTTCAGAAATTATTTGGCTCGCAATACCTGCCTTAGAGGTAGGAAATGCACTAGATCATCTTCAAGGGTCTCTCTTTCTGCTGGCCTTCACAGCTTGTGTGGTTTTATTGAAGTAGTGCTGTGATACGGCTTGAGGAAGCAGACCTGCTGAACGTGACATGAACATTTGATTAAGCTGGCATCCACAGAATATGAAATATTGGTGGTGGGAATAAGATCTTTAGATAGATGCCTTTGTTTTCTATATCCAATATATTTATCATGAAGAAATGACACTTTTCACTCAACTGTGATCCCCTGAGAGTTACATCTGAGATCTGGATAATTCTCTTCATGCTATGTTATCTACTACTAATGTGATGGACACTATGGTACAGCTTAATGTCATCTAATTTTGGGAAAATATACCTCAATATATAGCCAAATATAGCCAAATTGGGGTCTAGGTGGTCTGGGTTGCTCCTGTAGTTAATGGAGAGAAGCAAGTACCAGAAGAATCACAACATCTTAAGTGGATTGAATTGCCTTGTATCTGTCCACCAACTATAAAGGAACACAGTGACAATTGGGCTTTAAAGTACCTGATACCTGCCTAATATTAAACAGACATTCTGCCTCTAGATTTTGGGATGGTGGCTTTTTTTCTTTGTTTTTTCTTTTTTCTTAAAGTGCTTATGCTGGGTTCAAAGTCATTTTTCTGTGTACAGTAGGCCCTCTCTCCTTCCTTCCTCCGTGTAAATGTTGATGGCTTTTTGGTTACTTTTCTGAGATTAACACCTAATTCTGATCACGGTATGTAAGAACTTGGAGGCAAAAGGCAAACACAGAGAAAATTATGAGAATTTCTCTCAGTGCCATCATGGATAAGTCTTTGCTTTCAGTCTGCTAAGCTAATGGCAGGCCCTACTAATTTGTGAACTAAGTTTATGAGGAAAATAATCTCAGAAATTAGAAATTAAATTTTGTGGTAATTTATGCCATTACAAACTCATCACCTTCATGCTTCAAATTTAAATTCCACGTCTGTAAAATAAGTGTTGTTTAAGTTACAATATTTAGCTATTCAAATCACGATATGTTACACTTTCACCTTCAAAAGGTATATAAATATTGACAACATTATCTAATGAAACAGGGATTTTTGAGCTTTGCTTATGATGCAAGAGATGCATGTTTTGTTAAGGTGTTAAGTCTTTCTTTCCTGCTAAGTTTTTGAGGTTTACAGCTGACAGAATTAGATACTTTGCTGTCCCCAAGCATCTTCCAAGTGCTAGTACAAAATGTCTTTGACATGGATGTAAGATCAGAGTACTTTATTCATCTGGATTCTTCAACCTGTTACTGAAGCTAGCAGTTGTCCTCAAACAGGGTTTTACAACCCAGGCTGCTAGCTCCCACAGTGCTTCAGCAAGAAATTTTGTTACCATTGAATAATTCATGTAGTGTAACTTAAAAACATAAGCCAAGGAATACTTTGCATTTCTACACCACAGTCTATCTAAAGTTTTTTCATTAAATAGCATCCACTAATTTTAGATGCCGTATTTAGTGGACTAGACATGCTGCTAATCTGGTTTGACATCTGCAAACTCTATTCAAAATCAGACTTAAAAAGCATCAGGTTAGTCATCCAGACAGATCTTTCTATTTAGCTGACGAAGACATATTGAGATTTAATGGCTGGGAAGCAAATCTAGAAAAATTCAGATCTATAAATAAGTGTGAATATTTCTTACTTTTATTTCCATTAGCCATGGGAAAGTCTTAGTAAGGACTTTGTGAAATTCACTGTCACTTGAAGTCTTTAACTGAAGCTTATGGCTCCAAGTAACTCACATGTTGTGAGCTTGTTGAAGGGAGACAGAGGATAAAGTATTCTAGTTCATATTATTTAAATACCAGATAGGATGATCTAATTTTATAGTCTGAGAAACATGCCATCAAAAATTAAAATATAATTGAATTAATTGTTTTAATAAATCAATACTGAAAACTTGCCAAAATGACATATCTCTTCCTCTCATGCCTGAGAGGAAAATAAAACCAAGACTGTGTAAAACATACATTCAGGGCAGCACAGAGCAGAAAATTGAAAACATATCTCCACGTCTTTAATGCCTGTGCTTTTCCACAAAACCCTAATAACTGACTGTGTCAGAAATCTGTTAAAATGAACAAGAATTGCCATTTATCTAATCTAATACCACTGTTCACAAGGCCACTCCTCCTGCTCTGACACCCCCCCCCCCCCCAAAACCCAAGTGATTCTGAGCCTGCTAAAATTTCTCCTAGTTAGTTCTAAAATAGCAGAGCAGCTTGCAAGGGCAGGACTATGCACTCTCCTCAAGTCACTGCAAATACCTGTGACATAGCAGCTCCTGAAACCAAGAGCACCAATTAACTTCTGTCATTTATCAGCTTCCTCTCTCACTGGTCATCCATGAGTTGGAGGTTTGTGGCCCTGTAAACCTCAGCTCACTTTGCTGATCATGCTTTCACGAGTTCAATCAGAAAGTAACCACTGCAATCCTTTTTATTCTATTTTTCATCCTACTCTGTCACAATTCAAAGATCTTCCTACTATATAATTTTCCTGACCATAGACAGACCACAAAATATTAGCTTCATTTTATGACTGTTTAATGATCCTATTAATTGGCACTCTTTAAATCAAATAGGTCTTCTCCTGGTTCCCATTGGAGAACTATATTCCAGTGTCATAGTTTCTTAGTAGACATGGGTGGGACTGTTCCATCTGGTCTTTACAAATTGCAAACTGACCACATAAGGTCATTAGACTGTTACAACAATTATATTGCAAATGTTAAAATGTACTTTTGTATCAAATGCAATATATTAGAGCTCCTGAAAGAAGGTAAATGGGGGATGGGAGTGGAAAGAAAATGGACTAATACACAGTGGATCTCATCTCAGAAAGTAATTCATTATCAGACACAGTAAAGAACACTTCAATTTCATGCCAAGTAGCTGCAAACAAGGGCACTGCACAAAGAGCTCTTCGAAATTAATATAGGTATATTAATAAAAAACATTTCTAATAGATCCTTTGAACTGTCTTTTACCATCAATAGCACTTGGAAAGAGTGAGAAGAAAAAAGCCTTTACAGAATCACAGAATGGTAGGGGTTGGAAGGGACCTCTGTGGGTCATCTAGTCCAACCCTCCTGCCGAAGCAGGGTCACCTACAGCAGGCTGCACAGGACCTTGTCCAGGCGGGTCTTGAATATCTCCAGAGAAGGAGA
>Ga0181612_125925_pt1 | contig 13033 bp, 6 predicted proteins | sample HoacroProtozoa21_FD_119630 | JGI IMG/M metagenome (GOLD analysis project Ga0181612, IMG submission 119630) | Hoatzin crop microbial communities from Cojedes, Venezuel. Combined Assembly of Gp0051906, Gp0051904, Gp0051908
AATCTGGTACTATGACTTGACTCACACAGGAAAAAGAAATACAGCTAAATGTTATTACTATATATAAATAGGCAAAAGAAAAGGCTAAACACCGTCAAAATTAAAAGGGCGAGACTAATGCAAAAAAGCTTTTTAGTATTCCACATTAGAAAAAAAAATTGTTGACCAAGCCTGATTAATTTGCATAATAATCTTCCAGGCTCATCTTCAGAACTCCTCTGCCTCATGGACTGAATGTTAGGCTGCATGAGACTGACAAATATATAGCTGTTCTGCCAGAACACCAAGCACTCAAGTCACTAAAATTCTGAGACCGAACTAAAAAATTAATGGAATTTAAAAAAAAATACTATAAACTAGATATTTCTGTGGAATGGAGCTTATCTTACTTATTTCTTACACAGATAGGTCATCTCCCTACAGAAACCCTTGCTAACTTCATTTGTTGATTGACTTCTTAGGTACCTGGCAGCCACAAGGTCAGAGAGAACTCAGTACAAGAATGGGATTTCTGTTCTTCTAGGAATACAAACCATCTCCAACACTGGATTGTGAGTAGTTGTCTATAAAAACAGTGATCCTCTGTTGTCATTAAAACATGCATAAATAAATACATAAATAAATACATTTTTGGAATAGCAGTTCAGTGGAGATAATCTACATCCTGGAACCTTTTTGGATCAGTTCCCTATACATGAAAGATCCTACATACGTGTTTGCAGAATTGCTTGCAAATGGGCATTAGTGGAATGCAACTGTGACTTGTTTCTATCCTCATAAAAGAAACCAATGACAATATTGTCAGAGGCGAAGGAGCAGACCACCACACACAAGTCCACGCACTCCAGCGCACAAATCTCAGCTGCCCCCCCTCAGCCAGACAGTCCAAACTGAGCAAGTGGGTAAAGTTTCTTACAGACCAAAGTCAAAAGCTTGATGTTCTCAAATTCTCCAGGGGGATTTGGAATAACCCACATTTATGGTCTCTGTAACTACTATGACTCCTTTAATATTGTTCACAGATTACATCTACTACACCTTTAATCTCTACAACTTTTGAACTCAAAGTTTTGCCTAAACTGAGCTCTCATTCTAATAAACGTAATTCACAAAACATGAAGTTATGCAGTTAAAAATACGCCTACAGACAACCAGAAAAAAAGAGATTTCTCCAGAAATGCATGTCATCATCTTTGTAACTAGTGTGCTACTGCAAATACATTTCTTTCAGCAGCTCCGTAAGTTCCAGCAAAATAATGGTTAATGATTCAAAGTCTGCATCACACAAAGAGACTGTATAATTAAAGTTGTATCTTGTAAAGTTCTCCTTTGTTTTTTTGGTGCGGACTTTACACTGTATTTTCCTATAAGGCATTTTCATGAGGTAAGCCTACAATACGCCAGCTGCACACACTACTATTTGTAGGAGCATTCCATGCTACCTTTTACCTTAGAAAAAGATAAGCATAAAGTATATCAAATTTGACAATCAAATAGTAAACCCACAAATTTCTTGAATATTAAAAATATGCACAATTGCTTTTTATCAATTGCTATTTTGTTTCCAGACTAAGAATATAAAATGTAAATAGAATTTACTTTTCATTCATATAATAAAATCTACAGAAGCTACTTAAAGATTTTGCTTTCAGAGAAATATCTCATTTGTAGTAATAAACTTAAAAACCTCTTTGTTCAGGCTGCTTTGACTATTTTTAGTAGTAGGCCTTTGTATTTACTAATAAGAAAATTTCAACTAAAAAGTACCAATAGAGCTGATCACTGCTAAACACAAATTAAAAGCTTTGCATTTAAGTATTCCAGGGTGTAACAACACCTTCTTTAAAACTGCCTCTGTATTTGGAAGTGATAAAAACACTTCCATTTCCAGTTCTCTTGTGCTTTGTGGTAAGAAATTGGTGATGCATTCACACTCGCTGCTTTGGACGATTCATGTGTACTGAGCACAATCCATCCTTGCAGAAGAACATGGGAGTTTTTACATCCCTTTCAAACACCGAGTTTTGTGTTATTCTAAGCAGCAATTGCAGCACTCTCAATCTATTCAGCTAATAGAGATGTGTTCCTCGCTGTACATAACAGCTGACTTTAGAAACTGAAATACAAAATTCCAGTTTATGAGGAGATATGTTACAATTTCTGGCAGAAGAGTCAGCAGTAGCAAAAAGATACCATCCTATTTCGAAAAATTATGTGTGTGGTACATAAAAGTCCATTAGAATGCTTCATTCTTCCTTTTTTTCCTTTTGACAGATGCAATTTTCATCGAGAAAATGATCCCCTGAAGAAAAGAGATGGAGATGAATCCAGTGATTCAAGAATGTTTAGGAAATGCCTTGTGCAATGGGAGTAATTCATATAGATAGGTCCTTAAGGAGAAATCCTTAAAAACATCCATATGTTTAGAAAGACATCATAAGCACCTGCTATAAGTAAAGTCAGAAACTTCGGAATTTTTTTAAAGTTACAGCTTATATTCTTGTAAAGAGAATTCCAGACCATTTCAGCTCCCTCCTGTCCCCTATCACACATGTTTAGTGTCCAGTCTTTGCCAGACTATGTGAGTAGGGAAATCTCTTTCTGTAGTTAAAAGAGAAAGTCTGATCTCCACAGGAGGGAACGCACTGGAGTTTGGCGCTTTCCTCCCTCCATCTTCATTTGTAACCTTAGTCCCTGTTCAGTTAAGCTGTAAGGCACTCTAGATCAATCCCCTTGCGAATACAGATGCACCATCTTACATATTTCAAAGCATTCAGTGGCTGAAATACAGAAGTGAGAACTACAGCATATACGTGCATGGAACCTATCATTCAGGAGGAGTCCAACTCCCACAGAGACCAATAAAAGTGAGGAATTTAAGAACCTTCTTTGCCCCAGGTCCTAAGAGTTGAATCATGACTTCAATGAAATCTTAGGGAATTTTGCGAAAAACCTATTCCATCTAAGTAAAAGATAACCACTAAATTATCCACTCAAAGATAACCACCTCTGTCTCAACTGCAGCAGCTTTTCTTCCTGAAACCATGCTACATCAGGACTTTTTAGTACTTGTTTTTAAGCAGAATATGAAACCAGAAATAAGTTATACAGACAAAAAACAAGTGATATGCAGGCATTTCTTTAGCACTATGATTTTAACTTTTATTCTTATTTTATTCTTACTGTTACAAGGAAGCGCAAGAGTACACCATCTATAAAGAAGAAATAATTTCAAGCACTGTAATTTGAAAAAGGAAACAAATCCAGGTAAGACAAATATCTGTCAGGAGAGAATCGGGTATGACTGACCTTGATTTGGAGGAGGATGAGAGATGCCTTGACTGAATAGCCACTTGATGTCTCTACTCCTTTTATTTTTCTATAAATTCAGTGGAAAAAAAAAGTGAAGTAAACTTTAAGTAACTGCTGGCAGTCATAATAATACTTCTCTACATCTTTTGAAAAGCAGCTGTTCTAGTATTTGAATTACCATCATAAGGCACATGTTTTCAAGAAAATGTAATAAAAAAGTCATCAAAAGTCACCCATAACACAAAGGTTTTCTCTGGGAAAACCTGTTCCCATTACTTAAGATATATTACTCTTTAGTGTGTGTATATTGAGGTGTTTATACTCACTGAATGCGAAATCTTTCCTAATCCTGTGCCCAAAATACATTAAGAGAATGCTAAGCTTGCAAATACAACATTAACTTTGCTTTCTTGAATTTTTGCACACAAATATAGGACAAACTTTGAATTTCTTATAGACGGACATTCTTCTAATTTCCACAGAGTAAGCCACTCAGGCAGACACTGTAGGCAACATTTGTTGCATCCCTTATTATGTGTCATGTAAGGAAGAACAAAGCATAAGATAAATATCTATTATCTTGTGAAATATTTTTAATTATTGTTCACTTAGCTTACTCACTGGAATGTTCTATTCTGTGTAAATAAGTTAATAATGTGAGTAATCCCATTCTGCAGTGAGTTTTCTTAATCAAAACTACAATTAAACTGTCAGCAGTGGTCTTGGACTGAAAGGTCTTGTTTGAGAAGTACTGCTGGTGTCTGAGTGTCAGATCCAGAGATCCTTATCTAGTAGTGACGGATATTCAGGTGCTGAAGTTAATATCAACTTTTTCAGCCACTCCACTGCTGGAGCTAGCCCATCCAGAAGTTGACATAAAATTCCAGTAAGTGGTCAGAAGCTTTTTAAATCTGTGAACCCATGGAACTGAAGATCTTAGGAGGAAATAGTCTGGGCTCATAGCACCAATTTCTCTTTCTGGGTGATTCACAGGAAGTAAAGGAGGAAGATCACACCAGTTCTCCTTCATGTGCCAACAACTTTCAACGCAGATTAAACTGTAAGCAAGTCAGTTCTCTGATTTCAAGCTTTTTATTTCTTCCAGAATTAGCAGTAGCCTGAGGGGATCTCACAAAAAGAAAATCAGAAGGCAGTGTCTTGTCAAGCATAGCGGAAAGGAAGGGGGAAGAGGAAAGGAGGAAGGAGGAAAAGAGAAAGGGGAAAGGTAAAGTAAAACCGTTACCAACTAGCTCTGTGAATTGTACGTTACATGACCAGTGTGCAGTATGCAAATGCTTTGGGGAAATACATTTCTCAAAGTATTTTTAAGACATATTAACATAATTCATTTTTTTTCATACACATAATTTCATGGACCAAGTAGTATATCACAGTCAAAACATCCTTTTTATTACTAAAACACACAAACACGATTATGTATCAACTGTGAAATAAATGCCTACCAAAATACCTAAAAGGAGTAATTTAAAGTGGCAATTTATAAGGAAAATAGCTAAGGAAGAATAAAAATGTGTTTAGCATCTTTTGTGTTCCAGGATTTTCCAAAGCATATTGGAAATGGATGCAATAGCTCTTTTACAATTTTTATAACTGTTTTTTAACAGACAGACTCAGCAATGTGGAGATTAATACAAAATGAAAAAAGATCACATCTACATTGTGTGAAAAATTAGATCTGTGCCGTACATAGCATGAAACACCTTTCTCTGAATCATGTTAGTCACCTTCCATTTTACTGCCTTCCTGCTGTCTAGCATGCACTTATCTTGTTAATATTCATTTTACCGTGCAGAAAACTTTCCACCATACAACATGCTAAGAAACATTTAAAACATTGTAATTGATAAATAAGTCTAAATAAACTTTGTCACTAGACAATGTAAGCAGCTCTGCTACTTCAGAAGCCGTAAGCAGTTTGTTACAAACCTCATAAAACCAAAAAAGAGGAGGTTCCCCGGTCTGAATTTACTCCACAAAGATTTGATGTTTCATAATGCACTATAATGAATGGCCATCCTGGTAAAAAAAAAAAAAAAAAAAAAGAGGAAAAATATAGAATTCATTTGTCAAAGGAACTGAAAACTGATTGACGAACAAGAAAAAGAATGGCCCTGGAATTTTCCCACAGAATCTTCCTGCATTATCTTGCGAACTTTTGGTACGCTCAGTAAGATACAAAACAATAGGGTACCTCATGATTCCTCTTCCATGGCACCTGAAACTTCAAATCTTCTGTTCATTCCAGTGACCCTGAAACACTCGACATACCTCTAAGTAGGCACAAATGCAAACTTTGCAGATCACTAGACAAGATTTTGTTACCATTATCCCTTAAGCTCATATAAAAATAGCAAGGCAGAGGTCTCTTGGCAGACATTTACATCACTCTGTGAACATCATTAGTAATTTTCATTATAGCTTAAGTTGAACATGCATTTGCAGAAAAATTGCCCAGTTTTACTACACAGAGTATAACCTTTGGTACCTTACAAAAACATAAAAAGCATAGGACTGCTCAGTGAGGTTTACTATTTGACAAACACCAGCTTTCTACTCCAAGTTCTTTTTGTGATGGACTATACACACACAAAAAATAAGCTGCAAAAACTGTATTACACTGTGAGAAGTCTTCTCTTTCACTTAAATAGAACTGGAAATAATCTGAACTGTTCTTATGTGAAATGGCACCAGAGACAACAAACGTCTCAATTTTTGAGTAAATGAGAGATATACCAAAAATATTCCCAAAGATTAAAAAATGTGACTAAAAACATAAGCTTGAAAGTACGTTCTTTGGCAGTGATATGTTTTCAGATCTAATTTACAATATATCTTTTGATTATATTAAAATTCTTAGTGAATGAAATTAGACACCAGGGAGTACTGAATTACAGTGAAAGTGATATACTTGATTTTATATATGTTATATGAATGAAGATCTGGTTTTGTAAGGAAGAAAAAGCTCCATTCAGTTATGCAGTATTTCAGGCTAATCTTCAGAAGCACTGATAAAGTAATTGCACTGCAAAAGAACCCACATTCTGCTTCTGACTCCAAATAAAAATTTCTTCCTGGACTGAGAGAAAGTTTTTCCAAGAGCCGGAAACCTCTCCTAATGATTTTTCCCTTAGAGGTCACTTGAAAAATTTTTGTCCTTGAAAAGCAACAAAGCCAATATTTTTCTTACTTAAAAAAAAAAATGATTGTGCTCCCAAGCACTTTAGCTATCAGTGTTTTTTGCGTCATGTTAAAAGGCTTTCATGGAAATTCTAATCCATCCAGTACAATATCACATACAAATCGTGTATAATCTATTATTTTCTGCCAAAGGGTGTTTTGATTCTACTGAATGATGACAGCAGTCTTTTAAACATTTAGCTTCTTTCTGGATATATTTTGCCACAAAGCGTAGACAGCGATTATAGATAAGCTTAAAAATAGCACATAAAGGAAATAGCAAAAAAAAGCACCCCACATTAAATTCTGTTGTATGATTTTGAGGATAATGGGGAAAGCTAAAAGCCATAGCAATGTTTATGTTTTTCGTACAGCAACAGGAAATGGCAGAAAGTCATACAGCTTCACTACAGATTCAGAATAAAAGTGTCAAAATGGGGAGAAAGGAGCAGAGGAAATAATTTTGAAAGGCACAACACTCTAGATAACAATCATAGTAAAGGCAGACAACTGTGAACCCCAGTTTCAGGTGTTAGAATAGCTGAAAGCAACTATTGTTGTGCCTGGAATAAAGGCACTTCCATATATAGACCCTTGATGCTTAATGGCGATTATTAGGATGGTAGGTAGAGGAGTAGAAAAAGCGAAAAGTTATCAGTCCTTCAGCTACCTGCCCTTTAACAAGCCGCTGGTTCTTCAGTGTGTCGATAATCAGAATGGCATTGCAGGGACATATTCCAGCACAACAGGGTAGACTCCACAAGAAGAAAAGTAATCAGAAACTGATTTGACTCAATACACCAAACCCTTTCCCAATGTTACTTCAAACTACTGGTCTTTTCAAAACAACCTGATACACTAGAAATGCATGTTCCCCTGTCAAGTGAACTTGGTCTACCTGCAGAGAGCATATTCAAAGGCTGAGCTCACCAGTAATGAAGTACAAACCTCATACTAAAAGAGTACAGTTTTGTTTTACCAGCATAGAATTTTAGATTACTTCCTCTTCCTGGATGAAAAGAAATAAACCAATTTCAATCTTGTATGAGATGAGGGACGGGGAGGGAGGTGAAACAGCTGATTGGTTTACAAATGGTGTAATGAAGGTAGCATGACCTTTCTAAACTGAGACCAGAATCATATTTAATCACATTAGGCACTAACTAGGAACTAACTACTTGTGAACTCTAACTTGTATTTTTACCTGCTAAATTGAGTGTAAAGGTCTAACACTTACATAGCTGAAAATAATGGGAAAAGTGCAAACACCTGAGCAAGAGTAATTTTTCAGATACTAAATATAAGTTCTAGTGCTTTGATTTGGGATGGAGAGAACAGATGCTTACATGTGAGCATATACATTAGTGTCAGCTGAAATAGAGACATTTTGAAGTGTTACATGTTTACTGGAAGCTAACCCAAATGCTATAATACTGTGTGAGAAACAATCAATCCAACTACTGCCAGGTACTGCTAGTGTTTTGCAGTATGTCAAAACTTTGTATCTCTATTTACAAGACCAAAACAATGAGAAAAAAAGCCAGTGCAATCACAAAGCTGCACACGTCACAGGATATTGAATATATGGAACAAACCACAAGGGCAGCTCCAGGTATTTCCCATGACATGGTAGGAAAGGATTCTTTTAGATACACAGACAAAATACTTAACATTCTTCAGTATTATCCCATATTTTTTAATATTGAATATATTTATAAGTCCTTAATTCATTTGGTTATATATTTAAAGCATATCTCTATCTCTACAAACACACACATATACGTAAATGTATATAGCTTTTTATGTGTAAACATATAAGTGCATATATATATGTATATAATTTTTATTATATATTCATATACACCTTCTGGTTCTCTGTTTTTTTTAACAAGTTTTTGCTTATTATTTCTTCTTATCCTTAATTCTTCCCTAATTTTAAAACCAGTGTAATCTAATCACTTGTGAATGGCAGTGGTTGCAGAATGAGAACTGAATAGTTTTTCCTTAATGAGTGATCTGCTCACAATGAATACAGAACACAGTCAAAAGTATTACATTAGATTATGTATATATGCAAACAGTGTATTTTTTTAAATGATGGATCAAAGCTTATTTCAAACCACTGAACTATAGCCAGATATTGTTCTGAATAGAAATCATTTAACACAACATTCAGTCTAAAACTGGAAAATACTAGTGTGCTCATAATCACCATCATATAGAAAATCACTCATAAAATAAACCGTGACCATAAATAATATCAACATATAAAAAAATCTTGCCATTTCCTGTATTTGTGCACATGAAAGATTCTAATAGATTTATTATAAAAATTATTCTGCATACAGTGTACACATCATGTCGGAAAATGTATTCAAGCTATTTACAGAAATCAGGGATTGATTTACGCCATTGCGGCTTTCCAAGGAAAATGTCTTCATTTAAACACATATATATATGAATAGTATATTGAAAAACTGAATAATTCAGTCAAGCATTAATATCCAGAGACAAATTCAGAGCTCTCTAAATGTTCTATATTATCAGCTGCCTGCTAACTATTAATGCACTCCCTCCAAAAGGCAGCTTTGTTTTTAAACTTGTAATTTGTTAAACTTACGCTTATTAAACTTTTTTTTATAACAAGACTCTTTATTATACAGCCTGTCATAACAAGACCCTTTATAATACAATATACTTTAAGGAAAAAGATAATTTTAAAATAATTTTCCAGACAGTTGTAAGGAGATTTACAAACAGGACAAATGGACTTGTGAAATATTTTGCTTCTGTCTTGCACTATTCTTGTAAAATTCTAAACACAAAAGATTTGAATGACAATAAGTAAAATCTCACCTATAACATTCTCCAAAAGTCTGAAAATTATGTAGAGTAATAAAGTTTTTGAAAAGTATTGCATACTCAGTCTTCTAATTTACATCTCAAATTTTTGCATATTATATTCTTACCAAAAGAAGAACGGTAACTACGCAAGTGTGATAAAGAATGAAAAATCTTACTCCCTTCTTGGCTGAAAAACAAGTGAGTGATAAAAGGAAAAAAATGTCCCTTCCGAGCCCTTTGTCACATGTAGGTATGCTCAGGGATTTTAGTTGGAGTTCACAAGTCACCATTTACTTTCTCTACCTCATTTCAAGACCGCTCTGTTGGGGCAGACAACCATTGAAGCCTTTTATTTTCTCAGGGTGTGGTAGTTCAGGCCTGAAACACCCACCCCTATCAAATGTTAAGCTTGCCACCCCTTCTCTGGGAGCTGTAACATTATGACAAGCTGCTAAAATAAATGTTTCATCTTTCTGTATTTACTTCAAAGTAATACTGATTTTAAATCAATTTTCAGAAGCTAGCTGACTACTAAGAGCAAATTTATTTCATGTTTCTTCCTGAAGTTACTGTCAATGATATGTTTTTGACCCTTATTCATTAAGAGTTGCCAAGTGCAAGCTGTATTTGACAGACTGGTTCCTGGTTTTGATAATCATTGTTGATCAATTCCCTCCACTGCAAATTATTTTTCACCTCCTACTGCAAACATTTTCTGTGCATTTTCACTAGTCAGAAGCATTTGCACTCCAAGACTTAACTGCGATCTGAGCAGCTGAACTATTCATCGTTGATGGTTTGTAACTGGTCACTTAAGTTGCAGGGATTTGACCTCCTTTCAGAATGAGCGAAACTTTTGGAAAAGGAGACTAATGAAAAGGGAACAATGAAAAATAATACATTCGTGTTTACATGGGAATATTTTGTTTTAAGATCATTTGGTTATATAGGTAAGAGAAAGACCACTGGCACCAAAAGTCACAGAAAGCTCAGTTAATATGCTGGAAAAGTATGAAGATGGTTTTTTCCTACTCTCATACTTTCCCCTAGACCCTGATGGAAACAGGAGACTGGACAAAGTGGATTTGTGCTTTCACATTACAGATATTTTTTATGTTATGTTTGTACCGTCACCCATTCCCAAATCTTTGTGTGAACAAATGCCTATGCGACAAAATCTCTAAGTAATCCTGGAGAGCAAGTAATGACTGAACATAATAAAACTTAGCAATAGTTAAAAGTGAGTAATTAACAGCATTCAGCAAAATTACTATTTTAAACAGTTTTATCTCCTCCTTTGGATTCAAATCATTGCGGTACAAATTAAGTAATGCTGTAATGTTCACATGTTGTGGGAGAGGAGCACTAGCCATGGAAGAAGTGGAAATTATACTGAATTCAAATTGTTAAAGATGTTCATTTAATAAGCCAGAAAACAGAATTTTCATATTGCAAGGAGTTTTATCTTTTTGTTAGATAAAATGTTTGTTATTATCCTCTGGGTGGTACTTCTGTAGCTTTTGTTTTGATATTAAAGTTATTAAACTTGCCTTTTCTATTCTCATTACCAGAATATTTTATGGGTAAATCCACTTAAGGAACCTATTGTGCTTTCTGATCAAAGTGGAAAATGAAGCCAGGTTATAATAAGCAATTTAATTTTTAATGAGCTGATTGAGGCCCAAGGTCATAACAAAGGGCATAAACCCAAAAAAATACAAACAACAACAAAATTTCTAACACAGAACACTAATGATAGCACCCAACACATGACCTGGGTAAAATAATATTTGGCAGAGTATATCTAAAAGCTATCCCAGCTGTATTTTTTATTTTCTTTCAGAACTCTGACTAAGTCTAAGTAAGGTGTAGCATATTAAATAATACTGAAGCACATAAAAATGCATGAGACTTGTTTTCTGAAAAGAACTTAGCTAGGATGTTTATTGAATTTAAATTTCCCAAGCTCAAGTTTAAATGCTACAGCTACAAGCTGAGCGTTTAACCCTCTAAGGTCTTTTAGAAGAGCTTAGAAGGTAGTTAACTACTATGCTGCAGTGTAATTCTGCCAGAATTCTGCATGTAACTTCCACTGAAGTCCTTGGGATTTGGCCTTTCAGCCTTCAGAAATAATAAATCATATGTAAGTAGAATCTTTACATAAACACAGTGTCCTTGCTTTCTTTGCAGTTTGTAAATTAAGTCATCAAACTTTATTATTTTCGAATACAGCCTTATTTAAGATCTTGTTTAGCATATCCTTCAATTTTTACTGGTGGACTTTCTTCCAGGTTTCTCTAGCGGTAGAAATATTTATGTCACTAAGCCCTCTAGGAAGCACTTTATGTCCAAGACACACATCATTTTACCCTGACAAAACTGCTACATGTATTGCAAGTAATGTTCTTATGAAACACACTCTGTCTCATTAAAGGAATATAAAATTTAAAATTAAATTAGATATACCTTTACATCTAGCAGAATATAAGCAATAGAGGAGATGCTAATGACTTCTGCAGGTCCTACAGGTAGTCCATGGATCAAGTCCAGCCCACAAGATGCTTTCATCTCCTTTACTAGCTTTTCTCTAGGGAGCAGAAGCAACTGTTTGAGCAGCTAATTGCTGCTGGCACAGCCGAACACTTTATCACGGTACTGTCACTGCCTCTACTCTCCCAGTGAGAGAGGAGAGGAAAGAAGCAAAGAGGACAGACATATCTTTTGTGTTCTGCCAACCACTTCTGCTTGTTTTTTTGGTACAAAACTGCTCCCATTCAAAGAGAGGGAGAAATGGGACCCTTGCAGAGCTCCAGAATAACTGTTCCTCCTAAGTGACAGCAGCACGAAATGCAGAGAAAGGCACATGCCTATGCTGCTATCACCCAGCAGAGCCATGCGCTGCAATTTTTACGACAGTCTGAAAGTAACAACTGAAGCCCAGCTCCTGCGGTTGCTGCAGCAACAGTGACCCTGCTTGGAAAGTTGACATTCTTCCTCAAAACACTTTTTCTTAATAAAATGTGTTCTAATCCCTCCCTTTCTTCCCATTACTCACAACATATGCCATCTCAGTTCAATGAAGAGGTGGAAAATACAAGCAGAAGAGCTGAATATGTGGTAAAGTATTATTAGAAAAGTATCTAACGTATTTCAGCTGTCATGAGGTTAGGACTGGAGGAGGGCAGGGGAGGAATGTTATGTGTTAAAGAGGTTTTCTATGGGTCACAGAACACAATTTGAGAACCACTAACTTGTGTGATCACATATCAGTCATTTAAACAGATATTAATACAAAAAGCATTTAAATGAATGTCACGTTACATCCCATTTATGTATTATGTCACCACTCATTTCAGGTGTGTTGCAGAAGTGTAATCCCACTTGTTAGCTATGCAGGAGCTAGACATGGCCCTTATCTCTCCTGATAACAAGGACAGCTTGTCATAACAAGCATATACTCTGAATTTTATCAAAGGATGTTGGCTGATATTTCTTTGGATTTTTTTTTCCAGTTTCTATTAAAAAAACTTACAGGTCAGCGCTCCTGAGATTTTGTCTCTATAATTACTTAATTCCACTAAAAGATAAGAAGGAGAAGGAGAAGGAGAAGGAGAAGGAGAAGGAGAAGGAGAAGGAGAAGGAGAAGGAGAAGGAGAAGGAGAAGGAGAAGGAGGAAGAA
>Ga0181612_127125_pt1 | contig 13032 bp, 7 predicted proteins | sample HoacroProtozoa21_FD_119630 | JGI IMG/M metagenome (GOLD analysis project Ga0181612, IMG submission 119630) | Hoatzin crop microbial communities from Cojedes, Venezuel. Combined Assembly of Gp0051906, Gp0051904, Gp0051908
ACAACAAACCTAAATTGTGCAATGGATGTGTGTTTACTATCTGCTGTGTTAGCTCTACAAGGCAGACCAGACTTTTTCAAAATGAGGATTTGATTTTACAATAATTCCACCCTGTGCAGGAAACAAATGTATTTTTAAGGAAATCTGTTTAGGAAAATCACTAAGGAATTCCTCAAAAGTTATATATAGCTCTTGGTTGACAGACTTCCTTAAAGAACTCCTTTTTCTATGTCTACAGTAATTAAAATAAAAGTTTTCCGTTGAGTATTTGCCATTGGCAAGATGTATTTAGTTTAATTTTCTCCAAATGCTGAAGTGGTTGCTACAGTTATGGGGACGTAGTTAGGTCTCGTGAACATGAGAGAGATTCAGATTCTCCGAATTTGCCATGAGGTGAGGCAATACATTCAAGCAGACCTTTCTGATTCTCCTGGTCACTCTGAGGGAGTGTAGCAGTTGCCTGCTTCTTGTGTCAGTAGTCGTTGTCCTGGAAGCTGAGATAATGGCATGGCAGCTGTGGCGTTACAGAGAACATCAGTGTGGGGCTTTGGGGATAACATTCTCCTCTAAGTAACCAAAAAAGGCAGTCCTGAGTACAAAAAATGGTGACACTGGACAGAACTGCTCTGCAAACATGCACAAAACAAGCAGAAGAGGAGTGCGTTTGTTAGCAAAAAGGGTGCAGCTGGGTGCAGCTTGGGTTGTGTCGCAGCATGACTGTTTCACATTAAAGATGAAAAACAGAAGCTCTAGCAGGAGGTTACCAATGTAATCTTTTCTTTTCAAAAGTAACTTGCTCTGTTAAAAAGGAAATAACTATTAATAAAAGACATCTTACATCTATATAAAAATATTTCCTACAGGGCTATAGGCCACCAGAGTAGACAGTAAGGCCCCTTCTTCTTTCCTTTTTTATTTAAACAGCAATAAATAGGGTGAAAATTAGTAACTGTAGATTGCCTGGGATTTCTTAGCGTTTACAGAAAATTTCAAACTAACCTGGAAAGTTTTGGAGGTTCTCTTTACATAAGTATGCACCTCCACAGAATGCATTTTTAGTGTTTCATTTTTGCCTTGTGCAGAAGTTCCTCCTGCTTGCTCCAGTCTACAATAATCATCCTCCAGTATGTCACTAGTAAGTCTTATATGTAACAGATTATCCAGTAGTATTTTCTATTTGAGTCTCTTGACTCGGTGCTCCCTGATGTGCAAACTGAGTGAATCGCAGCAGAAAGTTGGGGGTCTCAAGCTTTCATAAGGCTATTTAAGCTTTTGAGTCTGAAATAATGAATGAAAAACATAAAAAAATTCAAATTGGATATAAAGTTTTAATTTCTGCTGAATTCCTGATGTTCAAAACATGAAAAAGGCACTGGTGTTTGTGACCCGGTGAAAAGCAACTAGCTGAAAAAGTACACACACGCAAACCAAACTTAAGTGATTAATTAAACCTTTTGGTATTTGCTTTAGTATTGGTTTTTGGGCTGAAATTTGTTGTAAAAGTTCTTCAAAGGCTGAGGGGAAAGCACAGCAACCAATGAGGGAAGGTTCTTGCTTTACACAGATCCACCTGCCTTGCTTATGAATTCGTTATTAACTGCCTTAGATGATGATTAAAAGATCAATGTATATTTGTCTGAACCAGCAAAGCAGTGAGAAAATGTTTCAAAATTAAACATAACCCTGAAAGATCTTCAGTTTTTCTACAAGTTCAGTTTAAACCAATTTGTCAGATCAATTCAAGGACACTTACCAAGATTTTAAAAAACAAAAAAAAGCAGTAGAAATATTTCCATCCATTAGAAGAAAAAAATCTATTTGATTTTGTCCTCAGTGTCCTCACTGCCATCTCTGAGTTCAGTGTTAATATAATCTGCTTCTGAATGGAAATCTGAATGAGAAATTGGCTTTAAACTAAAGTGAATTTACCTAATTTATTTTCATTAGTGAAGCTGAGGAAAATGCAAGCTATGTGACAGGGAAAAGTTATATTATTGGAATGGGAAGCATTTATGTAAAGAAATAAAAAACACAGGAAAAACCAGGGAAATTAGACGGTTTTAAAATATATTTTTTAACCGTGGAAGATATCCCTTCCAGCACAGCATGGAATATAACATGAATCTTATTTGTCTGTGATCTAAAAAACTGTATATATTTCCTCATAGTCAGGACTTTGCTGCATTACCTCATTTTTATCCACAGAAGCCAAACTGCTAGATTTTTGGAGACTGCTAGCAATAAATTTTTTTCTATGACAATTAATTCATTACTAATCTTGACCATCTCTCCAATGAACTCACGAAGAAATTTAATATTGAAAAGCACCTAATAAATAATTTACAATAAACCTGAAGGAATATTGAGCATTTGTAAATATGACCTCCTTTGCAGGATTTGTCTCTCTTTTAGCTTTTCTTTCTGAATTTTTGCTGCAAATATCTTTAAATCTCCATGAAAGAAGCCAAAGAAATGGGAACCCAGGTTTGTAGTAATATTAGTCATCTTACTAATGGATATTCTATAGCTTCTCCTTTTTTCCACTTCCTCTTACCTGGTCCTTTCATAACTCATGCAGTCAGACAGAATCTTAAATACCCTTTGGTTGGAGCCAATGGGTCTTACAAATATAATTTATACAGTAGTTGATGATTTAAATGGCAACCCCCCAAAATCTTGTGCTCTTTAAAAATGTAGATCTGTCTGGATCTTATTAATGAAAGTTCTTGACTACAGGAGAAAGCCTCTCCTCTTTTCTTGTAAAACCATTCACTTATTCACGAGATTCAACTCTTCTTTTCAAAAGTTACTTCGGAATCATGGCTCGATCCATTGTTTTTTGTCCAGTGGACTCAGCCAAAACCTTGCCAGTGGTGACACGTACTGTCAGTGGGGAGACTTCATGATGACAACACTGTCAAGACAAACAGTGCAACAGTGCACTGTTTTCAGCAGCGCAACCAGTTCATAACACAGGAGTTCCAGGGAATAGTGGATTTATCTTAACCCTGACACCTAGGAACTTCTAAGCATCTTAAAAAAAAAAAAAAAAAGGGTTAAAAAAGGCAGCCCATGAATAAATTTTTGCTAGTTTTCTACTCCTTTGCTATTCCATTCTAACTGTATGGAAGTCAATCAAAACATGCCAACTTTGCCTTAGCCATAATATCATAATATCTAAGAAATTCTATGAGAATGAAGGGTGAAACCAGCTTACCTCCATTTGGGAACAGCTGAGGCTATCTGATGATAAACAGCTTGTGTGTTAATTTGTGGATAAAGCTATCCTGATGCAGGTTGGCAGGTTGTCTATTAGTAGGGTCATAACTTAAGGAGACTCAAGGTTTCAATGATCTACTCCCTGCATAAATTTCAGCAATTATTACTTGTTGAAGGTCCTAAATGAGAATGGACTCGTATTGGTGGCTAAGTTTCATTTTCCCAAGAAAGGCTGACAATGCCCATGTGAAAGATTCTATAGGAGGGACAGGCTTATTTTATATATTATAATTTTGTGAAATCCACCAGTGTCTACTCCTTTTCTTTTGAATTTGGGATAAGGCTATTTGAGAAGTCTAGGCTAAAGCAACAGCAGTGGTGTTTCTTTTTGCCTCATCCTGCTCTGTTCTGCAAAGATTATGCAGGTGTACTTGAGGAGTTCCTGCTGATATTTCAGATCTCTCAAGGCATCACTGGCTACCCCAGATATTGTTGATATACATCTCTTCTGGAAGGAGATAGATTTTCTTTTAAGGGGTTTCACTTTTTAGTAGAGAGGTCTTGGGAAACTGATTCTTCACCCTGAAGGGTCTGACAAGTTTCAAGCCAGATTGCACTTGCTTCCCTTCCTTGTGTTCAATATAACTGCATGGGAAATGTTGAGAAAGAAGGTGAAGTTCACTGTAGCAACTTCAGACTTAGCTCACTGGTTCTGATTCAGATACCTGCTAGTTTGGAAATAAAAAATGAGCACTATCTCATTTTTCAGCTAAGTATTGGAATTAGACATGGTTTCTGCCTTGTTTCTACTTCTAATGTTCTTGGGTGTGCAAGGGAGAGAAGGAGAACAAGACAAAGACGGCTACAAAGATAAGTGGAATATTTCTTTGTGAACAGAACAGACATGTATTCTTTCTAGGTGTGCATTTTTCAGTGGCTTAGTTGATGCCATCATCCTTTACTTTCCAAATTTTTTAGCTCTCAAAGAACAGGGAGGCATTATTAGATACTCTTGTCTGTTCTCCACTAGTGCACAGAAAAACTTCTACTGTGGAGTTGCAAGGTTTGCACTTGGCATTTGCCCTTTTTCATCCAGCTTTGAGATAAGCTGTGCCATTTTCTGATTGCTATGTTGTCACAACCAGGCCATGGGGAAAGTGCTGTCCAAGGAAAACAAATTGGTCCTCCTAACAGTGACCAGCAGGAGTACAGGTAAAGGATCTTTTAAGAATTTCTTAAAGAACTTTTTTTTGTATAACAGATATAAACACAAACTTACTTAAATATTATTGAGTTTTGTGTACATGAAGAAAAGAGACATCATCTTGCCAGTGAAGAATAATGCTTTTGTATCCAGTTCAGTTAAAGAGGCTTCAGATTCCTGCTGAAAAAGAAAAAGAGTCAGATGCCTTGCAGTACTGTAAGAGTCACCAAGCAATTTCCCGTCTCCAGACTACAGCAACAAAGAACTCATTAGCCTTGTCCCAGGAAGGCTGAATGCCCTGTCAGCTGAATCATCACGTCAGAATTATAATATTTTAAGAGCTATACCATGCAGAATTATTTGTATTAAAAAAGATATGCTTAATTCCTAGCATATATCTTGTTCCCAGTGTGTTATTTGATTAAAAAGAAGTCTGTTGAAATATGCTCTCTTTTCTGTGGTATTGTGATAGGAGGATTACAAAGACTTTACTATATGTCATTTCATCATCTTTATCAGCCAAGGCACAGACTTTTCTGGGTGACTGCTGTATTTGTTGGATACAGATCTGTATGCACCCCAGTTGTTGACTGTGATCAGTCCTTTTAGAAACAAAGCAGGATTTTATTCCTGCCACAGATATTCCCCAGCACTTGGCCTTGCAGCATTTTGCTTGCATACTTCTAGTATGCATCTTCAGGTTTCACTGAGAGATTATGAGATAATGGAATACCTGAGTAAACCTTGCAATTACTATATAGAGCGCTATGCCCACTTTCTTTTGCTTTTTTGCTCACTTGATCACATCAGCTTCTGGTTTTAAAGTGATGATGTATTTTAGAGCAGTATTACAAAACCCTGACATAAAATATATATTCTATTCGTACCATGTCCAAAGAAAGATAGAAAATCATGTACTGATAGGAGATTTCCTCTTTTTCCATCCCTTATTTGTTCTTGTTTTCATAATAAACACCTGCATTATTGGAGGACAAGATATTAATCAGACATCTCACAAGCTGGAATCCTTTGTAGCTTGATCACTTTTGGGGTAAAATTTAGCTAGACTGCCTAAAAATGCTTATTGGTCTCTATGGATTTGTGCTGAATTTATTTAATACAAAGTGTGACATAAAAAGACCTCTCTGCAGTTAATTAGCCTCCGAGTTATTGCAGGCTCCAATGCATAGTATTTGAGTTGTCATTGCTACTTGCAAAGATCAGCAGTATTTAATTCTTGTGTTACACAAAGTAGATTGCATGTGCTTATCTGGCTAGTGTTAATTCATTGTTTCTAGGCTCTAATTTCATTTTTAATTTTCTTGGCTATTAAAGATGGTGAGAAACATGAGGACCTTTGCTGAAGTCAGATGTGTTACACTGAGACAGTACCAGTTTAAATTACAGCAGACCTAAACCTGGAGGTTCCTCCAGAATGATGCTGTTGTAGCGGGGGGCAAGATTTGTTTCTGTTACATGATAAACCTAAAACAAATAGGGCTCATTCAGACTCCTTTGGGACAGGGCAGACCTAAGCTTATTAAATATTCCTGTATTCTAAGGAGAAAACATCAGGTTTCTTTCATTTGATAATCCTGTTTTCTCAGAAAACATTTACACATGTTCCAATACCCAGTTAGCAGTGGCAGGAACTCTGGTGGTTAGAGAAGTGGCAGAAGGTTAAATCATCTGACTTTGATGTTCTGTAGATTGTTTACCCTTAGTGTACAGTAACATCTTAAAAAAATGAAGCAAGGTGGGTGTATTCATTACTGGACAAACACAGCTGACAAGTTAAAGAATACGTGACTCTCTTCGGCTGAGACCAAAGTGCTTCATTTATAATGGAGATTACGGTAAGAACCAAATGAAGTTGTCTCAGGGAAAATGATGTCTCCTGAGCCTTTATTCTGGCTTGGCCACAAGTTAATAACACGACCAGCACTTAACAACAAAGTGCAGGACTGTATTATCTTTTAGCAAATGCCAGTCATGTGCAATCCAAACAGGTCAATTACAAGCAAATCTCTGAAGATCTCCTGAAACCTCAGCAGAGTTAGAGATGCCAAGAAAATGTCTAGATGCACAGAGACACAGGAACAGAAATAGGGCACAAACCAATTTGCAGAAATGGAACTTAACCCTTAGAGGGAAGAACCCAGCCTGCTACATATTCATTTCGATTTCATTAAATATTTATGTAGAGACATGCATGTAATGTGATTCTAAATTATGGAAAAAGCACAAATGGAATCTGCACTGTTTCAGTCATGTTTAATCTCTTTTTTTCAACCTTTCTGTATCTTGCAGGTGTAATGGACAAATGTGGGTTTTTTTCTGCCACTAACATCTTAGACATGAAATTTAATAAGTTCTCTTGAATAATTCTAAATCAGCACACACACAAAATAGTGTAGAGGCCAGTGATAGCCTATTCTTCAGCTCAATACGCATGTCTATGGCCTATCAATATTAATGAAACCTGCACAGAAGCATGTGGGGATAATTGACCCCATTAAATTCCATTTACTCATGAACTACTTTGTAAGGTTTGCCCCTTAGTTATTGTAGTTTTTATCAAGGCTGAAAGTTGGAACAGTGTGTGTGCCCACAGAAGGCTATTTCAAAAGTAGCTTAGTGAAAAAAAAAAAGAAAAAGAAAGAAAGAAAAAGAATAAGAAAAAGAGTACCGCCAAGAAACATGTTTTCATCCAAACTTTCAACAGCTAATGAAAATAGCCTTATCTTGCTTTAAACTTTTATTGGGACAGGAAATCAAAATCCTTTAGCAGATGAAGAACCTCAGCCTGGATTTATTTTTATGGGGGATCTCTAATGAGTGGTCTTTTCATTTGCAGGACTTTGTGTTGAGCTGGAGAGACATGGGAAGGGTAAGCAATATCTCACACACATACCTGGACATCTGGATACGTTCAAGGTCAGGATGGACGGAGTTCTGAGAAACCTGATCTAGTGGTAGATGTCCCTGCTTATTGCAGGGGAGCTTGGACTAGATGACCTCTAGGGGTCCCTTACGACCCAAAACTTTCTATGATTCTATGCTCTGTGTGTGGAAGAAGGGATGAGGTGTATGTAATGAGGTATATATGTGTGACAGATATTGTCTGGTAGCAGCACAGCCAGAGCGGGTTTGAAGATTTTCAGTGCTGCAGGGCAAACTAAACTTGACAGCCATGCTGGAGAGGCTGGGGCTGGGCTGCCTGTGTCATGGGGAGCGAGAGGAGGAGGAGGTGGCAAGGACTCCACTTGGGCTTGGCTCACTGCTGCTGCTGGAGAACTTGGGCTTCATCTGCTGGGGGAGATTTTCAGCATGACGTGGCAGCTCTTGGCCCTCTGCAACGGCAGCCGGCCTGGCTCCCTGGGGCTCTGGCACGCTTGGCAGCTCTTGCCAAGGCACCTCCTGACTGTGTGTGCCTAGAGCCAGCCCACCACAGCCCACTTGATGCTGATGTTTCTGCACCCTCTTCCCTTCTTTTGCTCACCAGTCCAGGAACGCTTCTTGTCCCACTGGTGAGACCTCAGCTCGCAGTGCCGCTGTGGCTCTCCCAACCACTGCAGTCATGTTGCATAAGATACTACGCCGTGCTCCTGGAGAACAGCTTGACTTGTGGTTCCTCCCTGAGAAGCAGAAAGACTACTGTCAGCATGTGCCATGGTGGACCAGCCCTTCTGTCGTGCGAGGCCCCTCTCACTGCTCCTCTTCTGCAGTAAGAGATATTAGAATCTGAAGAACCTTGGTTGCCAAACCTTCTCAGAGAGGGATTTTCTGGTGTCTAGTCCAGTGAGCTTCTTGCTATGTGTGCCACTTTTCTAACGATGCTCTTGTTTGTGGATTCCCTGAAGTCTAATAGCATGGCTGAAGTCAGATGGCTGTCTCTGTGAGGACTTGTTCCTCCTCCATGCTGCATAGGAACTTTATTTCTGTAAGAGTGACAGCAGGCTGCTAAACGTGGTGAAAATGGGATCAAATGTTCAATGACTGTGAATGGAACCGAGAGAGGCAAATGAACTAACGGAGGCAGGTACACGTGTGAGGAGCTCATCCCCTTTCCCTTAGGGAAACAGGCCATGCACTGGAGCCTTGTTCTACAGAGGATCACGCCAAGCTGGAGTCCTTGGGAGTGATGTCAGGTCTTATGATCTGTAGCTCTGGATGGTGTGACACTAAGCACATCCCTAAAAAGAGAGGGCTCTTTCACCCACAAAATTGATCTAAAAAGGCTTTATTTAGTTCCTGATTCTGAGAGTTTGCTCCAGGGTGGAGCCCATCACCACAGCTATGGAATGGCCACAAGCGCCTGCTCTGCTCACGGCTGGTCAGGATGGGGAGTGCTGCCAGAGCTGTATCTGCTCCCCTCTGTGCCTGCTGGTCTGAGGTGCTGGGGGGGGGTCACTGGAGGGTGGGAGTGGGGCTCTGCACAATTTCAAGACCCAGATTTTGGGGATCTGATGGACACCCTTTGATGGAATCTCCCCAGACTTGACTTTTCTTCACCCCTTGGACCTAGCCTCTCCTTCCTTTCTCCCCCATGTCTCCAGGCTCTCGCTGCTCTCCTTTTTGATAGCTCTGGCACAAGGTAATAAATAATCTCAGGGCTTCCCCGGTGCAGTACACACTGACTGACACCCAGCCTGACCCTTCCCGCAGCCGGATGACCCCACGGCACGCAGGTACCGTGGCTGGGAGAGGCAGTCCCCGCATTGGGAGCCATGTGTAGGACTCTTGTGACAAGAGCAGTGTTTACCTGACGGGGGAGGAGGCATTGGGGTTTTTGCGATGGGATTTGGGAATGTTCCCCCCACCCTGTTCCTCCTGAGTAGTTGGTCAGAAATGTTTATCAAGGGCTAGAAAGGAAACCGGTGTGTATAATACCCCAGACCAGAAAGCCAGAAAACATCTCACCGAAACCACAGGGTCAGCCTGGCAGATTTGCAGCTCTAATTTACTGGTGCCTTAAACAAATAGAGGAAGATTCGCACTCCCACCTCCTCCTCTGCCATGCCATGCTGTGCTCCAGAGGGCAGCTGGAATGGGAACCACCTTGCGATCGGGTCGCTGGGGCTCTGCCCGTGTCCAGGTCTGGTGGGGCTGTGTTCCGGGATGGTCCTTCAAGTGGGTGTTGTAAGGTAGCAACGATTTCTGGTGGGCTACTCTTTCCATCCCCTCCCTCTGAAGGAAAAGGGGACTGAAGATGTAGTCTCCTCATCAAGCTGCTGAGTTAATTATCCCTGTCCGTGCTCTCAGCCTGCAGTCGATGCAGGGGAACGCTGCTTAACTCTGACCCCATTTCCTTTCTTGTGATGTTAATTTGCTTGACCTTGTGTTTGCTGATCTCAGCTTCCCTCGCAGCTGACAGGCGGGTGTGAAGGAGGCAGGAGGCTTGGGGAAGGCAGGAAACACCGTCCCACCATCCTGCTGCTTGCCGAGGGCACGGGAAAGAAGTGCTGGGCTCCAGAGAGGGAGCGGCAACCTGTTGCTCCATGCTGAGGGATCCGTTCTTCAGATTTTAATTACAAAATGTGCATCCTCATCCCCTTTGCTATGCTGAAGAGATGCATCCTGTGCAGGGATACAGAGTCTCCCGGGAATTTGCATTTCAGCCTCACCTGGGGCAGACTCACCTCTGGGCATAACATGGGCAGGGGCAATTTGCTGCTGTTGGGTAGTCAGGAACAGCCTAACGTTTAACTCATGTTTATGTTGATGCTTCTGAAAACTTCCTTGCTGGGGGTCTTTCTGCCTCTTTAGGATCATAAAACATGGCCTCTGTTTCCTTGGACCTCATTTTCCCATCTGCTGTCCCTCACTTGCATGATGTGAAGGATGAGGAGAAGCTCAGATATTTTAAGATGAGGTGTGTGGGGATAAATAGGTCAGGTCAGCGGCCAGCTTCAAGCTGCTGCTCATACTGTGGCAGGCAGTGTCTGTAATGGTCAAAACTTCTGCGGTATGTTTTGGGTCTCCCATTGGGAAGGGATGCTGCGGCTTTGTCAGCCATGCCAGGCAAACAACGCCTGTTTTCCCTTGAAACTCTAGCAAGTCTTGCGGACACAGCTCCATTGGTGTGGTTGGATGTGTCATGTCTCACAGGGTGCCACGGGAATGGGTCAGTCCTTACAGAGCTGGAGCAGAGAGCAGCATTGCCATTGCTTCCAATGGGAAAAGTCGACAGCCCATGGTGTCTTGGGAAGCTCCCCTGTGTGGGCAAAGGTGCGTGGGTCAGCACTGACCTTGGCAAAAAGGTGACTTTGGTGTCTGGGCTTCTCCACTTCCTTCATCCCTATGATGCTTCTCCACTTCCAAGTTACTTGCCTTTGCAAGAATTGCAGGTCTGTGTCCAGATTATGTTAGCAGCCCACTGCAATCTCCTTGAAATCCAAACAAAAATGAATTGTTGCTCTGGGGAGAAAAATTCAGACAAGAGGAGCATCTTCATTCTCCCTTTGTCTTTCATTTCGTTTCTTTTCCTGTCTTGTGAAACACAGCCCTTTCCTCCCTGGAAGGTGCCGTCACTAAGCTCACTTTCCCTGTTCCGAATCTCAAGAACGTGATAAACCTTGGTTGGTTTTTCCAAACGACTTGAACTGGTGTCAGGGCCGTCTGCTCTCCAGGTCATTAGAAGAATTTGCACTGTAAAGCTTTGCCATGTGTTCTCCGCAGATTACACACACCTTTGGCTGTGCTCTTGTTGTTAGCTGCTCATTATTGGTTGGTTGGTTTGAAAAGCTTTTCTTATAAATGCCCTGTGTCCTAACCACACGTGTTGTATCGGTGGTTTTATAATGACCCATTTGGAATGATTTAGCCAGGGAACCTTGCAGTTTTTCCTTTCAGTGTGTCCTTATAAGATGCCCAACTTCTACAGTTAGTCTATGAATGTACCCACACTATTAGATCCACTTGTCTATAATAGCAACCAAATGTCTTCAAATATTCAAGCCTCCTTTTATTTTTTACAGCACTGGCAATAAGCCTTTACATGTTAACTGTTGGCCTCTCTGGGTAACCTCTTATTTAAAAGCAACTTAATTGACTTTACCAGGCCTGGGCTATTTTTCATTTCTTCCTAGAGGACTCATTACTGGAGATGGATGTTTATAAACTGGATCTGGATCCTTCTTTCTCTCTCTCTCTCTCTCTTTCTCTCTCACACACACACAAACCAACCCTATTTTACCCCTTCCTGCCTGCAGGCCACAATCGTATTCATGGCTTCACACGGTTTGGCAAAGATTTTTGTAGTGCTGACCCAGTGTAAAAAGAAAAAAAGCAAACAGTTAAATAACAAGTGCTGAAAGGGAAAGGGAAAATGTTCATATACTCAGGTTTTGGGGGATTTGTATGTCAGTGAAACGGTCAGGATTAGAATAGAGGTTTGATTCCTTGAAACAGGTTTTATACTAGTATAACTCCTTGTGTGTGTGTGATGTAAAACAGGTGTAATGCAATGGTAAACTGGGTCCAGTGTTGGGTGTTTTCTTCCTTCTTTGCCTTTTGGAAGTAGTGGTATCGTTATTATTTAGGAAAAAGAAGTGAGACAGCTGGAAGCAGATTTTAATCAAGCCTTGGCACAACAGATGCTCAAAAGTTAAGTGTGCAATAACCTGTAAATGCTGAAGGCATGAGTACTTTTTCTGTGTAAGCCTGCCTGTCTCTGTGAGCAGGACACGTGCCTAAGTCCGCACCCTCCGAGTATGTAACGCACCAGATCCGGAGCCCAGCCTACGTTGCTGCAGGTTTCCTGGTGTCATCGGATCCATTCTGATTTCTGTCAGCGGAACCTCTTGTGCTTTGTGCCGATGTCCCTGGTTCAGTTTAAATCCACAGACCTGTTCTGGTGGAGGGGGTCTGAGCACCCAGTGCATTAGTTCAGTATCTGAGCTCTTCTGCTAGCACATGGGTGACCGCCCAGAAAACCCGTGATGCTTCTTGCTTTGCATCCATCTGTGCACCCTGAAACGGCTGTCGGAGGTGAGAGAGGTGGAAATCCCTCTTAGGCCATACTGTTCATCAACAGTTTTCCCTGTTTCTACTTTGTACCTGATGAATTCACTTTTTGTTCATGAGCTTCTGTCTCATTTTGAGTCTCTAGTCAGCGGGGAATTGCAACACTTTCTACCCTTCTCAGGCCAGCAGAGCTTGTGGGGTGGACTTTCCTGCTTATTCATCTTAAATTTGCCTGTGTTTCATTGTGTCTTCTCTTTCCTGAGCTGCTTACTGCCTCGCTTGTGTTTGCCTGGCAGTAAGGAGCCACGGGACTCTGTGCTCGGTCCCACCAGCACCCAGTCACTGCTGTGGGAAAGGAGCCAAGGGGTGGGCAACAGTCATGGGACCCCAGACATCTGAAGAGGGAGGCCCGAGTGCATTTTCTCTGCATGCACCGTCTTCCCGCTGCTCATCCCGGATCCCTCCTGGTTAGGCAGCGGTGTTTTCAGACGCTCCACAAGACACCTGTGACAGAGGTGAGAGGGAACGGTGGGCGGTCAACGTGCGAGATTAGCAGCCTCTCGTACCTGCTGTGGCCTGGTATCTTCCACATCGCTACCACAAATAAGAAGCGATCTGGCTGTGATGGGTGGGTTTGATGA
>Ga0181612_127600_pt1 | contig 13031 bp, 5 predicted proteins | sample HoacroProtozoa21_FD_119630 | JGI IMG/M metagenome (GOLD analysis project Ga0181612, IMG submission 119630) | Hoatzin crop microbial communities from Cojedes, Venezuel. Combined Assembly of Gp0051906, Gp0051904, Gp0051908
AACAAGACAGAAAGAAAGAAGTGGGCAAAGCCACAGTAGACTAAGGAGGAAGGGGCAAAGGAGACAAATGATAAGGACTGCAAGGAGGCAGAGACATGGAGGAGTGGCAAATTAATGGGCCCATGGCTGCAGGGAGTGAGGAGGAACACCCATGAGTAGAGCAACGGGCTGTGCAAGAGGAGCATTGGGAGGCTGGGAGATGCATACCCTGAGATCTACTAGGCAAGCTAATCAGGGAAAAACAAGCACAAATTAATACTAAGGGAAAGAAGAATATTGCAGAGAAGAGAGGAAAGAGTTAATACAAACTGTTGTGAAGGTCTGTAGAAGGGGAGGAGAGGGAGGAAGAGAGAAAATGGATGAGACAGCATATGAGGTTTGGATTTGTTTTTTTCTTACGTTTTACGGAAAATGTGGAACCCATACATAAAAGCTGATTCCCCATTTATCACTTTTGTGTATCCATACCACAAAGGCCCCCCTTTCTTGCATGCAGATTGAAAGCATTTGCAGGCAAAATGAAATGGGGGGTCCCCCTTCTGTTTGGCTTGTGACCTGTGAGGCCTGCAGGTTATGTGGCAGCGGCACAAGGTTATGTGCCGTGACCTAAAGCCACCTGGCTTGTTGGATTTGGATTGTGTTTCCAAATTGACACTGGTGCACCGCTTTCTCTTTTACTTCCCAACCAAGGTACACTGCACTAAGATACAGTTGAACCTGTGAATTTACAACCAGTTTTGCAAGGACATTAGCATGTGGGCCTTCTTCTAAAAGACAGCCATTATAAAGCCCAGGGATTTCTGGGTTGAGCTTTTTCAGATTTCTTTTAAACAGCTTTAGTTAAGGAATTGCCAGGTTGGGGCACTCAGCTAGCCTTTGTCCAGCTCTGTGTACAAAGCCCTGCAGTATTTGCAAGCTTAAGACTAAGATAATTTTTAACAGTAGTTTATACTGAAGAATCCTAAGATTTGGATAAAGTCTGTGAACCTCCTCTTAGTCCCCTTCATGCCTGCAATTCCTGTCCTGTTCAGTAACTGCATACTGGGATGTAGAAGAACTATTTACAGCAAAACTAAAAATAGAAATAAATTGACTGTCTGAATAGAAACAATGCAAGTAATTCATCTGGAGATCCGTAATTGCATATCTAAAAACTTCTGTAGTGGCCACAAAGATGCACAGGAGGAGAACCTGCCTCCTGCTCTCATGCACTCACTGGGTGTAACAGAGGAAGGTGAAGCCCTGGCTCCCACACCCTTCTTCCAGACAGGTTCAGTAAGGACGGCAACCCTTTCACTCAAGAGTGCTACAGTAATGTGGTGTCTCTTGACCAAGTCACCTGCTATCACAAACCCTGTGACAATTAGAGGCTGATGTGACTATTTTATTGACGATTTTTTTCTGAGACTGGCAAAAGAAAGCAAAGATTTTGGGAAGGCAGAGAGAAGACAGAGACTGTTTACATAAGCCATGTTTCTTAGGAAAACAAAGATCAAAATGAGAAGACTACAGCTTAATGTAAACCATGCAATTTATTTCAATCAGGCATTCCCACAAAGGAGCAAATCTGAATCATGGCTTTGTGGCACACATAGCAGTCATCCACTGATTAACAATCTCCCCCCAGGGTTAATGAGTCAGGCCAATCACCTACACATTATGAAAACTACAGATAAAATTTAGAAGTGCTGTCATTTTCCTTGAGGAAAAGGCAGTGCTAATTAATGAATCTTAGCCTGCTGATGTCCCCAGTCATGGGCAGGAACATATTTATCCCTTCTATGAACTTGGAAGATGATGTTTACCAGTGACTAATGATGTGGTGTGTTTTGAAGAGGTGCAGTACAGGAAGTATTATATGCTCACTCTGAAAGTCAAGCATCCGGTTTTGTTTTCTTACATCAATACCTTTAGTCACTTTTGAAATGTTTTGGTCTTTTTTTTTTTTTTTAACAAGAATCAAAAGTTAGCAACCTGCTGTCATTCTTAAACCCCATACTAGGTTCCCTAAAGTTTTTGGCTTGAATGCAAGAGTGCCGTGTTTCTCTGAGAACAAACAAGATCACTTAGGCCACTTGACTAAAACTGCAAGCAGTTCTGAAGTACCAACCATTGTACTAGCCTGTTTTGAAAGCCTGGATTTTTCCCTAAACTTTTTCTCCTTTCTTTGTACTTCAGATGCTGACTTACTGGCACTGTTCTGATCTTTTGTGAGAGTTAGTCCTCACTGTTAACCTGGGATAAACAGGCTGACAGTGAAGGACTTTGGAGAAGGTGAGCAGTTAACAGGACTAACACCAATTATATGGCTGCTTTAGCCATCTGTGAAATCAGGTTCAGCCACCAACGTCAACGTAAACTGGTTTGTGAATCCAAAGTTTTGTACTGAAATCTGTGCTTAAGACATTTAAATGAAATTTCCATTATATGTAAAGAGAGTGTCAAACCTTCACACTTATCTCCAGTCTACTGAAGTGGGCAGTCTGCTCAATGGGCTATTGCATGGACAGTGTTGAGACCACCCAAGCACAAGACTACAACTGTTCTAGCCTCCTCATTTAGCGTTGGCCCCCCCAGCAGCTTCCTACAAGAGGACGTTTCATTTTGGTGGAGTATAGGTGAGGGTGGGAACAGGTCCCACTGTGGAGCCCACATCCCTGGCAAAGAGAAATCTGTGGAGTGCTGCAGGTTAGAATTGAATCGGTTACTGAAGATAAATCTCCAGTAGTTAATCTACACCTATTTATTTAAAGATTCAGCTTGGCTCATATAACATGGGGTAATTCAAAGATTTGCTGCATGCTACAATATACAGTTCCCATGTGGGTGATTTCCTCTTTCCAGAGTTCAGTGTCATTATAGTATTGGCAGACTGAGCAGCCATCCAGCACTTTGTTAAAATAGCCTGTTTGGCTAATAATACCAGCTTCATTACTATATTATCTAAAAAATATATAATGCTCAACTATAGTTAAAATAATATAGCAACAAAAAAATTCTGCAAGAGCTAAGAGACCTACACTTCTGTAAGTCGCTTCAAAAGTAATTCCTCCTGATTAACCCCATATCTAGCACCAGATGGACACAGAAAATGCAGAAACTCTCCTGAATACAGAATAGTGCATGTCTTCTTCGAGGAGGATAAATTCTCTTGCTAAGATTTTCGGCACATCCTGATTTGGTAGCATGTGTAGCCTTCAAGTGGTGCAGCATGCAGGATTTACTGTGCCCTGAAAATAGGAGCTGTGAAGAAACAGCTCTCAGGGAACAGTACGGAAAGGCAGAAGTTACTTCCATTTGACCTGATCTGATACTTTTGGGTCTCTGGATTGTAACTCACTCTCTGTGCAAGCAGAAAAAACACATGGCATGACTTTTTTTCCTGACTGTCTTTCCCTCATTAAAAATCTACTTTCCCCCCCATTTATGGCCTTCCTAGAGGTGCTGAGAAATTCATTTCCACTGTGGGTTTCCAGCGGTAAGAAAGAAGACAGCCTCTCAAGCTGTGCTTCCCTGTCTGGGACAGGACCCCAGCCCAGAGCTGGGATGTCACAGCTCTTCCTCATGTTCTCTTCCTCCCACTCGCCCCACTTGCCTCCAGCGAGTGGGTTTAAACACTGACAGCGTTCTTGTACGTAGCCACTCTCCCCTGGTATGTAATTCCCACTGACAGCACAGCTCCATCTGTGCCGCATTTCCAAGCACATGGGGAAGCATCTGCAGGCTGCGGAATTATTTCAGTGGCGTAAGACTTCCACAGGCTTTTGCAGCCCCGAGTGGGCAAGAGTTTGAGGGCAAGGAAGGTGCTGTCCCACATTTCTCTCTTCCCTGCTCCCTAGTTAGCCTCTGTATCAAGAGGCAAATTGCAAACAGAGGATAAACTGAGATGCCAGGCTCCTACAAAGCAATGACAGTGATTAATAGTGTGATCATGCCAAGACATTTGTGGGTTAGACTACCTCAGTTCAGATTTAAAAAAGAAAATTGAGAATTGTTTTTTGCATGATGAGAAATGCATGGAAGACTCACAGTGACAAGGTATTTCTATGGTGACCAGTGCAGCACCATATTTAGACTATAGTGATAGGAGATGTTAATGGTGGAGTCCTGGCTCCTGAAGAAGCTAAGTCTTTATGGAAGCTCAGTACATTTAAAAGGAGCAAGAAGATGTTTCATACAGATAACAAAACAAAAATGCAGACAGAAAAACTGTCATAGCCATGTAGAAATTTGGAGCTGAGGTATGAGGGCTCTTGGATTCCCAAGTAGAGCTCTGCAACTACAACACTGGATTTTTTTCCAGTATTTTCAGTGCAACAGGCAGACAACAAGCAGAAACAATGGACATATTTGTGAAGCTGGATGCTAGAGGAATACAAAGGCTGTATTTTCAGCGTCTCATTAGGAAAACATCACAGTTCATTTTTTTCAGCATGCACATTGAGCTTTTGTTACTAGGGAAGTCAAGGCAAACCTTGGGACACAAGGCCCAGACCCAGCAAATAAAAAATAATTCCAAAGTCCCAGATCTAGACATAAACCACACACTATTTCTTAGAAGAGCTATCTGTAAAGAGGAACATGTTATCCCTTAGCTCTGTGCTGATTTCCTCTGGAGAACCTTCATATTTTCAGCAGCCCAAGCTGATAGTATTCCCCTTTTTTGACAAACTGAAAGCATATTACCCATGTTAGATTTCAGCTCTGTCCCTCTCCTTGCAAAGCCTTCATAAAGATCATCTTGTGCTACTTTTCTCCCTGGAACAGGCCATTAGCCCTTTCCACCTGCTTGTACCTCGTGCTGCTACTACAGTTTCTGCCATCAACTTTTCTTACCCCTCTCCAGTAGCCAAGGCATCATCTAGGCTTACTCATAGAGGCCCCAGACTCCCTTTCCTCCTGTAAGGCTTTCTTGAGTCTTTGCACCTGCATGAATCCCACTTTACTTGCTGGGCTGTAACATGACATACTAAAAGTTTCTTTTTTAAAACACTACTAACTTCTGAAATCAGGATAAATTCAGTGATCATAGTTTGATGAAGAACACGCAATGGAAATACATTTGATTACCTGAGGCCAGAGTGATTGGCACCAGTACTACAGCTTCAGGGTGAAGAAGCCTCACAACAAATTATCTCCTTTTGCCTATATTTGTCCTTCAAGGCAACAATTCAGCCAGCACATCGACTACTACCCCTTTTAGGTCTGGAATATTAACTTCTTGCAGAGGGTTATTTCAGGACAATGAGCAGAGCTGAAGCAGTGTTCAGGAAGCTGTGAGATAGTATTGCAGAATAATTTCATTCACAAGGGACCTCTGGTAGTCTATGATCCACCACTTGGCCCATCACCACCTGTGGAGCCTAAAGGAGTGTCAGCTGAATCAGGCTGGTCCAGGCCTTGTCCAGTAGAGCTGGGAAGATCGACAGGAGTGCAGATCTCATGGCTTCTCTGGGTCTCTATTCTTCGGTCAAGCATCCTCCTGCAGAAGAACGGGCTTCTTTGGTCTCTGGTGAGTGTCTTTGGTGCTGTCCCTGTGCACCTCTCAGAAGAGTCTGGCTCTTTCCTTTCTGTTCCCCCTGTCCAAGGCAGTTGAAGACATCCAAAAGAGTCCTCCTTTCATTTCTTGTCTCCAGATTGAACAAAGGCCTTTCTCTCTGCCTATTTCCAGATGTGCTGCGCTCCAGCACCCTTGTCATCTCTTTGGCACCTGCTGAACCTTTTCCATGGAGTCAATGGCTGCCCTGCCCAAACTGGACACAGGTCAACAGATGCAGTCAGGCTCAGTGGTGCTGATGTAAAGGGAAAGATCCCTAGGATCAAGATGAGGTGGCACAGAAACAAGATTAGGCAGCTGAGTCTATTGGGGCTATCCAAAGCAGTGGCCTTGGTTCTTCCCTCGGTTTGAGAGGGGATTTCTTGGGTCAGAAGTTGGTGTGCACAAGATACTGATTTTTTCAGGGGGAGACAGCAAAGCACGAATGACACAGAAGAATAGCTCCTCAACACTGCGCCAGCCCTGCAGGGGAACACCATTTAGAACTGTCCTCAAAGGATGCTGGAGTAGATGCGTTCCTTTCCACTGTCTCATACCTAAAGTTCAGTCTGATTTTCTTTGGCCTCATAAGAGGAAAAATGTGACAGGTTTAATCTTGTCATCTGTTTTGTGCCATGAGACCCTCTAGATAACTGCACTTACACATTTTGTTTTTCATAACTGACAGATGCTGCTGTGTGAAACACTGATCCAGGGTCTTGCGCAATAAAATGAATGCTGTTCCACTGCCTGTCTGCCCAGGACAGAGGGTTTCCTTGTCTAACAGAAAACAACTGAAAGGCTGTCTACACTGCCACCTTGGGACATCTACACACTCCATACTAATTCTTAAACGTCGCTAGAAGTCTTTTAGTTCAAATTTTATAAGTACCTTTCAGAAACTACATAGATACTTGTCTCTGTACGATGACCTAAAGGCTATCCATTTCCATTCAAACAAAGTATGTTCAGGAATAAAGACTTTATCTAAAACTGTTTTTAAAACTTTTCTCTTAAAAACAGATTAAATTTTAGACATAAAAGTGTCCCAAAATTATTTTAGATTCATTAAATAAGCTATTGGACTTGGAGCTTGACTTATAAGATGATCAGTTACAATTGCATTTTAAGTGGCTTAAGTAAGATTTAAATTTAAGAAACTAAAATCAACTGTTTTAGCAGAGTAAACCCCATGATTCAAACGCAGCCATACTGTAATAATTTTAGATAGGAGGTACTTGCACACAACCCTAGAGGAGGAGAAAACAAGACTAGTCTTTTCCTTTGAGTGGCAAGAGCTTATTATTCACAAACTTACAGTGTCAGTTCCCATACGATGGGGAAGTGAGAAACCACATATAAATACTGTCTGCAAGATGTTTAACACTGGTCTGGAAGCCACTAGCTGCCTTTAAGTGCAGAGAGTTTGCAGACACTATCTAATATAAACACTCACAGCAATTAATTCCAGCTCACTCTCACATCTCACCTGGGCAACTGCCTCTTGGAGGCCCTGCTTGGGAGGGAGTTGGACAAGATGACCCCCAGAGGTCCCTGTTAACCTCAGCCCTTCCGTGGCTCTGTGATTCTGTGATCCCCACCATGGTGACTAGGAGATGCTGTCAGCAGCCATGTTGAGACAGCCCTCCTCCCTGCACATGGCAGGGCCCCAGTCAAACCCCGGGTCAGGAGGTCTCAGGTCCTTACTCCTGCCCCTGCTCTACACCAGACCCCAGCAATGCAATGCAATGGCAGGCTGAGGGGAAGAAGAAGCATCATCTCCTGCTGGGCTGGAGTCACTTGGTAGGAGCCTGCACTGAGAAGAAAACTCAAGAGTGTGTGAAAATGGTGAGGTGCTCATCTCAGCATGGGTTGCAGTGCTGCAGAACAGAATTGCGCAACCAAAGCTGAAACCCCATTTATTCCTTGGCCTCACATGGGAGATCAAGGAGACCCCAAAGCTTAGAAGCCCGGAAAAGACAGTCTCCCACCTGAGCTGGGATAGAAGTGTCTTTCAGTGCAAGTGCTGAGGGTAGCTTTACATTGCTATGGAAGAAGAGAATCTATGCTTTGTGCTGAAGAATCTATGCTTTGTGTTGAAGAGGCAGTTATTGAGGAACCCTGTTGTTTGCTGTCACTGTGTATGGGAGAAAGCCCTTTGCACAGAATAAGCCTTCAGCCATCCTCAATGAAATATGGGACATATTGGTGAGGGAAGCAAAATCAAAGTCCACAGACTCACAGGCAGCATGTTGCAAGGCCCTGAGTTGCACGGTCCTGGCAGGACCATTGACAGGAGGCACAACAGCAGCCAGCGTGACAAACATGAAAAGCTCTCCCAGACACTACAGGCTTTCAGAGTCCTGACTTTGGGAGCCCTGACTTGCCTTTCTGATGTTTCCGCACTCCAAACATCCTTTCATACCCCCCCAAAGCAAACTACCAGCAGGAAAAACAGGCTGCACATCAGAGGCAGAACATTCAGTTTGGCGTAGAAGGAGACGATATGAGTCTCAGTTCATTTTCCATACCCTTTAGCACATTGCTAATGTGAACGAATACATTCCTGCTTGGAAGTTATTTTAAAGAGCAATTTTATGGATCATATGCAGAAATGACCTGAACATGGCTAATGTAATTTATTATGTTCTTTAATGTTCTTGCAACAAAAAAATGTTGTTGTCATCCTACCCTCTATGCCAACCTTGTCCAAAAGGATGCTTAACAAAATGTTAGCCTAACAAGTCATTCTTGCTGGACACAAATTGAACAGACATAATTCAGCTGCTGACTCAGATTAAATAGAAGCAAGAGATGAAATTCCTGAACACAGACTGATTTAGAGATGTGGGTAGGGCCACAATACATTGTCAAGTTTTATACTGATTGTGAGTTTAGGTAAAAAAGCCCACAAGGGAAAACATACTGGACAATGCAGAGACTCTGCAGCGAATGAGGATTGGGGTTTCCATACCCTGTTGCAGTCCAGGTCTCTCTGCAATGAGATCTAGTTCTCATGGCACTGATTAACTGTATGTGAATGTAAAAAGGCCTCTCAAAAATGCAGGAGTAAAATTCTGGTCTCTTGGAAAGAATGTGGAAATCAAACAAGGGAATCCTAAAAACTTGGAGACCAGGAGGCAATGATAAACTTCACATTTTATTTCTTTTAAATGAGTGATTTACCATCTGGGTAGCACTGGGGAAAACAGGGCAGAGTATGGACTGGCTTTTCTTGACCAGTGAATGTCTAGATCAGGCAAATGTAGGGCTGACCCCTAGGCCAAAAGTCTGTTCATGTCTTTCTATTGTTGCATTATCTGAACAATGATTTTGTGAACCATGTTGTCATACCAGATGTGCTATTGTCTGAAAGTTACTGTTTTCCCAGTTTGCTCAGGACAGAGTAAAGTTTTATAAAAGGCATTTTTCCACTTACAGGTCTTGCTCACTCAACTGCCAGGCCTGTAAATTATCTTGTTAGAAGACTTTTTTAGGAGGATTTGGTGGAAACAAGTACTTTGCTGGACAAAAGGATTCATTATTTTGAAATGTACTTTTGGTCCTGATTTTAGATACAAGCTGAACCTTTCAGCATGCTCTGCAGAGGGGATGCAGCAGCAGATTTGGGAAGCTTTTCTCCCCATTTCTGAAGCAGTAACCTTGCAGCAGGCTAGAGACCTTAGCTCCCAGTGTCAGAACGAATAGATGGAAAATACTCTAGCAAAGAGAGGGGCAACTGCCCATCAGAACCCTCTATGGCTTAATTGAAACCAATGCACCGGTATCAGATGTTTTCATCTCGATAACTGGAAAATTCCACCAAATATCTTTTTCTAGACATTTATCACCAGCAACATATGGCAAACATGCTAAAAAGGTGTTTCTTTTCACACTGGCGCTATGGAAAGCTCCTACATTTTCATGCAAATTAGTTTTAGTCTAGCAGTTGCCTTCCAGTGTATGTGGTATGTATTTCCCTGTCTCATTGGTGAGATCAGTTAAATTGTGGTATTTCTGATGTGCCTTAGAGCTACAGGTCAAAGGGGAACTGACTGCTAGTATGTGCCTGACTCTTACTCTGCAGCTGTTCAACAACATTTCCAAGACAAGCCATTAGTGCATTTGACCCTGGGATCCAGAACAATCACAGCAGGAGGAAGTGTCCAGAAGAAAGACAAAGACAAAGCATAACCAACATCACAGAGCATGAGAAGCTTTGGTTTGAGCTGTCCTTGTTGTTCATGGCATGTGCATATTCTCAGCAACGGGCAGTCTGTGCTGTTACATTTGGTCTACCTTCCCCTGTCAGTGGGCTTTGTCATAACAGGTATCTCCATTCGTAGTTTGTTCACTATTAACTTCAAAATTGTTGCTCTAGTTTAAACCTTGAACATTATCTAGCACACTTGCTGTTTAGTGATACTACTCTATCTAGTCTTTTATTTCCCTAATTACTTAATATGCTGTCACTTGAAATGGTGCTAGTCTGCCAAATTAGAACCAGATTAAAGAAAAGATTATGAACTATTAATATAGGACCTAAATACATGCTTGAAAGCTCCCTGAGAGCTTCAGTGATTGTTTTACTATGAAGTCTTTTATCTAAGTGAACCCAGATGTTGAACCTAAACAGAGGTAGGAAAGTTAATTGGACGTTTTACCATAGAATTAGTATAATAGGTCTGCCTTTCAAGCTGCCATAGTCAGAGACCAAACAAGAAAATTAGCCAAGTTTGAATACATGAATGCCTTTGGTTTTAAGAATCATATCAACAAGTCTTATGCAAGATACCCCCCCTTAGAAAATAAAAATACGGGAGAAAGGTTGTATAGCTGCAGAGAGATGGCTTTTTGCCTTCTCAACAGTATTTAAAATATTTATTCCAGTATAGAGGGAAGCTTTATTATTGGACAGTCTTTGCTTTTACACTAACATATGCAGACTGCTGTAGATGTAGCAGGGCTTAGGGGAGCGAATCTGGCCTATACGTATTAAAAAATGAATATCAGAGGCCAGGGTCTTAACCCCAGCCCTGGGATTTAAACATATTGCTCCAGTGTCAGAAGTGGTGAGCATACAGCAGCTGACTGCAAGGAAAGCTTATGAGCACGCTGTGGCGAAGCGCAAGTCCAAGCAGTCTCTAAGCCTCTTGTAAGAAAACAATAGTTTACAGCCCATTGCAGACATCATCTCTGCCCTAGTTGGGGCGCAAGAAATAAAGGAAATCATGGAGGAGAAAATGAGTTATAATATGCAGCCTTCTCCCACTCTGTTTTTTTTGTTGGGCCTCTTTCTAGATTTCAGTGCCAAACTGAAAGCTTGCCTTGATGAAGAAAATTCCTTGTGCCCTTTTTGGCTGTTAAGTAACTAGGCAGACTAAACAGTTTTACTGTGGAACTTATGCTGACTGTACTTGGAGACAATGCAGAGGAGAGCAGCTTGATTTACTGTCAGAGGAAGCCGCCTCTTCCACTGTGGCAATCTGGCGTCTCAGGAGGCAACAGGAGCTTCTGCTGTAATTCACGGCATTTCTGACATGAGAAAGATAAGGTCCACTTTTTTTCCCAACAGTGGTGTTCATTTTCTGAATGCACAGATAAAAAGTAAGCAACCTCACCTTTATGAAATGAGTGTGCATACTTCCCCATTTACATGAAAAATACAGGATCTTACTGGAAACCTTTCAGTCAGCAAGAGAGCTCATCTAAATATCTAGTTGATGGTGTGCTCCATGTGGAAATGCACTGCTGGATTTTAGAGCACTGATGTAGTAGAATTTTAGTAAATGACTTTCACGTAGTTTTTTCTCTGCTTTAGTAATGAGTCAGCATAATATACTGTAATATCAGCCTGAATGGCTGACTGCACTGGTTTTGCAATCACAGTTTACATTTGTTTTACAAGCAATCAGTTCTACATGGATTATCTTTACTGGCCTCTGTGCTATGAAGTTTATCCCATGCCATTTGTATGAACAACTCCTTATGCTGTCCCTGTGTAACACTATAACGTATCTCCTGAGCACATGTAAAGGCCATAATGACAGTTAAATCTGAATGAGATTGCTGCTGGAATAAAAAAATGTGTTCAGGTCTATCACTTCGAAGTTTTGTGGTTTATCAGGTTTTCTAAGTCAAATGAATATTCCAGCTGCTTAGTCTGAAGCCACAGGATATAAAAAAGCCATCATTTATACAGATGCTGATTACTCCCTTAAAGTATTCAAATTTATCTGTAACAATTCTGATTTCAAAAACTTTTGCTGTTAAGAGCATTTAAATGGTGTAATTGCATTTTCAGCTATACTAACATGTGTGACAGCATGGAACAGAAAATGAATCAGCCTCTAGATGGTTGATTTTTGACGTGAGCTTATCTCTACAGCATCAAGAGAAACTTCAGTGATTCTGCAGAGCCGTAAAGGGAATGTCAAATTATAACAATTGGGGATCTCTATAAAAGAACTCTGTCTTCAGATCTATTAATTATGCATTGAAACAAGAACTGGATATTTGCTCAAGATGGGAAGCAACTGTGAAGTTCAGCATGAGAATACAAAAAAGGTACTATGTAAAACACGATGCTAGTCTAATAGATATAAAGTAAGATCTAAACTATATCCAACACATTTTCTTAGCAACTCTGTGATCTTGTGAACCAAGAATCATTAAGACTGAAGAAAGCACCAGGAAATAGGCACGTTTTTTAACCAGCTGGTTTTTACTTTCTGGTCGGTTGCAATAAAAATCCAAACAAATTGTTCTTTCTATAGAAGCTGTATTTTCTACGGGTTTCTGTTCAGTATCCACTGTGCCACATTAATCTCTTCTTTTGGTCTCCCTCTAAAACCCAGAGTGCCTCCCATGACCCGGAGCTCTTTCTGGTTGAGTGGAGAGGGGGTCAAGAGGCAGCATGTCCCATGGCTGGCCTGGAACAGGAGTCAGCACGCCAGGTGCCCATCTTACCCCTACTTCTGAGCTTTTGGGGAGCTGGCCAGAAGAGGGAACACCTGACTTTCCTCTGCCTTCCCTTACACACAGTACCAGTGGTCTGTCTTCCTAGATGCCAACTTTAACAAAACTTATAAGGCATCAAAGTCATTGGGATTTCCACCCTTCCATCTAGCGTAACTGAAGCTGGCCAGCAGACATGAAAGCTGTCAGAGAGGGACTGAGCAAATGGATACATGCCGGTAGCATGAAGGCATAATCCCCTTTTCCAAAGCAAACTCTTCTAAAAAGGCTCAGGACAGCCTATCACGCAACAAAACCAAAACAACATTGAAGAGACTACTCCTTTAGCAAGCAAAAAAAAAAAAGAAAGGCAGGGTATATCTGCAATAAAACCTCCCATGATAAAAAAAAATAACCAAACAAACCACATGACAAAGGGAAAGCCCATACTCAGGAAGCATGCAGCTTCCAGTCATACAGAACTGTAGTTCCTTCTGCCTTACAGTCAGCACTGAAATATACATGTGCCTCATGGGGG
>Ga0181612_133629_pt1 | contig 13031 bp, 6 predicted proteins | sample HoacroProtozoa21_FD_119630 | JGI IMG/M metagenome (GOLD analysis project Ga0181612, IMG submission 119630) | Hoatzin crop microbial communities from Cojedes, Venezuel. Combined Assembly of Gp0051906, Gp0051904, Gp0051908
CAGCCTGCTGTAGGTGACCCTGCTTCGGCGGGGGGGGTGGGCTAGATGACCCACAGAGGGCCCTTCCAACCCCCACTATTCTGTGATTCTGTGAACTTATATGCAATAGTCTATGCTGCTATTTATATTCTCCACCCCTACCTCTTCCCACAGTTGCACCTCATCTCTCTTTGAGTGGGATAAACAACAGAACAGTGCAGACAAATGTTTATATAGAGAGATTGAAGTTGGCTGGGATTCCTGACTCTTATGAAGAAAAATTCTTACACATTATGTACTAGTGGAACAGAACACACAAATACTTATATTTTGTTGAAAGAAAGCCAGTTATGAACAAGCCTGAACAGTAATAATATAAAAGATCACCTCACTTCAGCTTTGAAATGAATACCATCTGCAAAACTGCTCACAAGCTGGAGTAGAAAACCACAAGTGACAAAAAAATCTCAAAAGAATAGTCAATATTTGAACATGACTGTTTATGGTAAAAAGAATTAGAAAATGGCAAAGAAGCTTTTTAGCATTTAAAAAAGAACTGAAAAATGTAAAGAACCGAAAGAGTTCCTATTCCTTTCTAATAAACGAGCATCTCAGGACTAACATAAATAAACAAGTATCAAGGTGCAAGGGATGAGGCAATTGTGGTTTACTGTCGCAAAAAAAACATAGACAATCCTTTAAAATGTGAAACTTAATAAGAACCACAGGGCAAATCTGAAGAGAATTCTCCGTAGAAGGTCATTGCTACTCCTTGCCTATGATAAAATCAGTCAGTAAGTAATTATAAGGTTAATTATCATACACAGACTCTTTTCTTATTTGTTGCCCAGCATGAGCCTCTAGAACTAGTTTTATACAACACAGGTTGAAAAGTCAAGCCCTCCCTGTAATCAAGAATGTATCTAAGGTAATGAGCCAAAATCACTTTGATCTGTTGGATATCTGATGACTATTGGTGTTGCCCTAATATAAGCTATGGCAAGACTTTTTCCACACACTTGAAATTTCTTGAACTGAAGGCTGAAGATGCTGTAGACTGGAAAAGCAAGAGATCGTTATGCTGAGAGTGTAAATGGCTATCTAGACAGTGATCCACTATTGGTAGATGCATCACTATAGTCCTGGCAGTTTTAGCACTAGATCAGTTCTACTGACCATGAGAGTGTGTTCTGCTAGTACATGAGTGTCCTGCTGCAGCTAATAATCTTATTCATTTTGCTTTAATTCTTATATTGTACTGGCAGCTATATCATTTTTACAACCCAAGAGATGACACAAGATTTTTGTTTTGAATTGTTTTGGCACGTAAGTATAATCTTGTGTGGAAAAGAGGTTTATTCTCCATTGGGATTTGGAGAGACTCTGGGAGATAGAATGTTCTAAAGATTTTACATCTTCCTTTTGTTAGACAATTGTTGGAACTTGAGTCTTGCGTTACTCTTTTTTGCTGCTTCAAGTTCTAGTATTGTGCTGAGCCACTGACAGTATGTCAGGAAGAACTATTGCAGCAATTTAGCCTGCTTAATATTAAAAGTTTATGAAATTTGCGAACACTAAATGTATTTAATTTGATAGCCTGCCACTGAAGTCATTGTCTCTGTTGATGCAGGTGGCTCCAGATCAAAACCTGGGGTTGACGATCATATCCTTCCTTGAAGTTCTTATCTGTCTTCTCCTGTTCTTGGTGGCCTGTCCATAGAAATGTGTAGGAGTCCTGGAGCTGCAATCAATAGATGCTGAATGATGAGGAAATGGGCAATGAAGCAGCTCCTGTTTTGTGAACGCTTCGCTGGGATGATGCTCCCCACCAGACATGACTGTGAGAGCTGGCTACTGTAGCAGACTCTAGCTGGGTCAATGTCAATCACAACAGATTAGAGCAGCCTGAAAACTGTCATCTATCTTTTAGGGGAAGAGAAGTTCTGGAGGAATAATCAAGGACAAAAAGTGAACAGAGCTTTAAGGAAACAAGACTGAAACTTTCCCTTATTGTCTTCCTTGGAAGAATTCCCTTTTCTGCAAGGAGCTCTCTCAAACTTCAGATTGTCTTCAGTATAGCCTAGATTGGGCATTTCTGACTGTCAGTAATGTATTCAAAAGCAGAAATTCCTCAGACGTTGATGGGCTGCATAATTCCGTTGTCTCTGATTTTGCATAATGCACAGTGTTACAAGCCTCTGCATCTTGACTCTGGCTTGGGGTTTTTTGTGTTTGTGGCTTTTTTTTTTCTTCACAAGCTTCTCTTCATCTGTCCTCAATCTCCTCGTCCATTATACCTCTTAAAATGGTAACTTTGGTGTAGGAGGCAGTAGCCAGAACAAGCAGTGCCGTAGGTGGCTGGTTGTTTTGCTCCTGTTTAGACCAACATCTTCTATCATTCCTTTAATGAAATGCTCACCTTGAAAAGAATGTGGATTGTAACTAGAGCTCTTATTTGCACAGATCTTCAGGGTGCCATTCTTTTCCAGTACAAGATTATTTTTTGTCTTTCACTAAAGCACTTTATTCTGGGTAAGGTTAATCAAAACTTCCTCTTTGTTTCACCAAGACCGTTTGAATGTGCCTGCTGAAAAGCTTTTCAGTTTTGGAAATCTCCAACAATCAGCCAACACTTCGTTATAACAACCTGTGTAAGGTGGGAAGTAGGGAAGACAACGCATACATAAGTGAGAAAAGAATAACAGCCAGAATGATAGAGCAGTAAAGGAGAAGCAAAATGGATAACCTTAGAGGGCAATGTGGATTTTCTTTCTGTTTCTTTCACTTTTCTTTTTATGAGGCTCCAGTGAGGTGTACACAGTGCAACAGTTTTGCTAGGCAGCACAGAAGCCTTATAAAGGCAGGATTAAATGTTTGATGCTGTTTCCATTTGGAAGAATTCAAGCCATAATTATTCAGTATTACAAAACCAGAAACCAAGAGTATTTGATATCATCTGCTTTAGGCTCTGGACTAGAAAACAGTTGCTCACTGGCTTGGTACTTGTTTAGTGCCCTTCAAACTATACTCTGTTTTTCCTACTAAAATCAACATTTTATTTGCGCATCCTGAAAATGCTGCTTTTGTGACAGCTGCAGAAAAGACAGCATAGTAACACCAAAATGGATTAACTGTTAGCAGCTGTTTTCTGTAGAGAAAGCAACAAGCAATGCAGTAGAGATATATGAAATACTCTCCTTGACATTCAGCTTTTAGGTCTCTGAGAATGAGACCCAACAAAAGATTGAACTGGTTTTTTTCTGTGATTTGTACCTGCTCTTTGGAAGTCGTAAAAAGGAAAATGGACCATTCCCCCTTGCAATTCCGCTTATGAGTACCTGCACAGAGCTTACATTGAAGTCAATGTGAACTATTTAAATTCTAAGGGCAGACTATGACTTTTATAATCACACTATGTCAGTAATTCAAATATACTGTCTTTTTACCGTACTAAATTATGGATTGTTTCATCTTACCTCTTTCTACACCAGAATTTTGGTAAAAAAAAATAGGTTACTTCATCAAACTCTCTTTGAAATTATAATGTGGCGGGGATTCTGAGTATTTCAAACTGGATTCTCTATCCTATTGCTACATGGGGATTTGATCAAGTATAGAATTGTGTTTACTGAACATAAAGTGACATGGAGATATATAATCCTAAAGAGCTCTAGCATCTATAAACTAATGGAATATGGTCAATCCCATTTTTCCAGTTTTACAAGCTCAAAGCTTCTCTAAGATAAAATTGTAAAAAAAAAAAAAAACCACCAAAAAATCTTTTGAACAGTAGACAGTACTGTGTTTGTTCCTGTGTTCTATAAATACAGTGCATCAAATTCATCCAAATCCTATTGACTTCACTGGAGTTACAGCAGACTTTGGAACTGAATTTCAGTTATAGAACCACACCTTAAACTGTTGCACCTTAAACTGTTGCAGCCATTTTAAGTGTTCATCAGTTTTAATTTTTCATTAGTAGTTCTGAAAATGCTAGCACTTGAAAACCACTTCAGTTTTTCTGTCCTGTTTCTTTCTTTTTAAAAATTGGCTTAGTTAATTCATTTTTGCTTCCATAATATCAAAAAAAGTGGGAGGCTTAAAGAAGAGGTGATTATTTGTAGTTTTGTGAGTATGAGGGAAGAGGGGTTTGGCAGGTCTCTTTTAGATGTCCCTGTCAGAGCACATATTGAAAAAGTAGTCTGAAATGTATCCAAAGAAGACAAACGTAGGAACTGAAATTTTAACTCTTACTGGCAGTGACATTAGTAGACTCAACACAGACTCTGGGGTTTAGATATATTTTTCTTGTTTGTAACTACAGGGGTAAAGCAACTAGTACAGCTTCAATTCCTTTACCCTCTGTGGTATTTTGCTTTAATGGTGGAATATTTTGCTTTCGCCTCATAATTGAAAGACCTCTCTGATGCAAACTGGAACCTGTACTTATTTTAAAAGAGTACAGTAAGTCCACAGCACTGCACACATGTGCATCTATGTATGTATTCCAGAGTGTACTCTCTACATTCAGTTACTAGGAACTTGAAAAATTTTCATGTGTTTATATACTGTGCCACCTTTTGGAAGGTGCTTAAGTAAAACAATATTTTTTTCTTCAGAATTACTGTCTCAAGATCTCTTAAAACTGTTTACTTTCGTTGGCCTTCCAGATGGAATTTGCCATTTATTCTGTGCAGTGGATTTGTAAACAAGCAGGGAAAAATCAAGCCGTAAAATCTGTGAACGCCATAGTTATGCTACTTATAGTTGCAGTTGGTGTTTCTGTGGCTTTCTGTCTAATTCTGTCACAGAGATTGTATGGCTGAGAAGTCAAATCTGCCCTTTTGATTTCTTCCCAAACCTGCTGACCTCAAGATTGGCATATTTTCCTTTTGGGCAGTGAGAAGTAGCAATGAAGGCCAAGAGAAGGAAGGGACTGAGACACACTAGTGAGTGGGCAGCAGGAGATGGCTGAACAGCTGCAGTGAGTGGAATGGTGGCAGCAGTTAATAGAAGCAGAAAAAAAGGAAGGGCCAGGCTGCCAAGAAGGTTTCAGCATGACAGAAGGGATTTGCATACACCAGTGGTTCCTGTCTTTTCTGTGGCTGAGAAGTACTTGAGAAATTTGGCATTGTGTTTCACTTCAGTGAGCACAGCTCCTCCTCTCTCCTCCACTTGGAAACTCCTGCTGTCTCCGGGTCCCCAGCCCACCCTGTGGCTGCCGTTGCGATCTTCAAAAAGGCCAGGAGGCACTGGACGGGGCTCCACATTGAGACAGCGTAGATCTGGCAACCTTTATTCCCTAGAGATTGTTGCTTATCAATTCTATGTAGTTGCCTCAGCAAGGAGAACCATACACCTCATTGGTAGCTGTTAGGAGAGACCATTCTTTGTGGCTTTATCTTTCCTATTAGTAGATTCCTCCGTACTGGATGAAGAAGGTGTTGGCTTCCTTTACCCAGGACAGGTCCTATTCAGAGGCTGAGTTGTCTCTTTTCACATCTCAAACGCCAGTCTCAGTCATGGAGAATGCGCTGCTACAAAAACTAGGTGTCTTTCCACAGGCAGGTAATGACAGGCATTGAATATATCGCGGCAGCCAATGTTGGAAAATCGAGCAACATGTATGCAAATCACGGGATGGCAATGACAAGCAGAGAGATAATTTTATCACCTCTGCTCCTAATGGCAGAGAAAAATCACTAGGCTCAGCCCGCCTCTCCTTCTCCACAGCTGTAGTTTTCTATAATTTCCCTGTATCAGCTTTTTGTTTCTCTCATAAGAAATGTAAATATCTTCAGTGTGTGAGTTGAAACCCTGGGTCGCACAATAATAGTGTTTCCCTTGATTCAGAAGCACTCACTCTGAGGACTTTACTTACTACTAGATTAAGCTATAGGGTCTGCAGCTTCTTAGAACTTGATTTGATTTATTCCTATGTGCTGCATTCCCTGATCTCCAGTCCACGTGCACCTCTTGGCCCTTGTAGTCCTCATTCTAAATCCCACACCAATATTTCACACAGATTGTGTGTGGCATATTATCACTGTTCACTCAGAGTTTATTCCTTCAACATCCAGCAGTGTACAGCCTGGAGTTGTACATATTCTAGAGAAGTACGTGTGCCTTCCATAGCTGCAGCTGGAACTCAGTTAATAATAAAGCTGTACTGATTTTGTTTGCTCTCATAGAAATACTACCATTTATCTTTGTCTCTTTTGATCTGACATAAACCGGAATGCTGTTTCTTGGGAAATGTCATACTTTTTGGTGTCTGGATTTTCACCTAGACTGCAGTTCTCACTTGTAATACATGATCTAGTCTCTGTCAGTCAGTCCCAGCTATCCGAATTGAACTAGGCAAAATGATGGACAACTTCTGTTCGTTGAAATGTGACATTTAACCTTCCTTTATCTCCACTCAAAAAAGCACGAGAACCTACTGACAGAAGATGAGGGAGGGAAAGAAAAGTTGTTTGGCTCAGAGTTTTGCTCTTTCTCAGTCAAGCATTGAAAACTGCTGTCCAAAGTATGCTGAGAATTAGGGAACAGCAAATTTGTGCAATTGAAAACAGTTATGTAAATTGAAATGCCAAATTTCCTGTGCCAGATGCAATATGAATTCACTGTAGGGCAAGAACTATCATTAGAGCTCCCTAGGAAAGGAACTAGAATAGCAAAGTAATGATTTTAGGGTTATATGCTCATGTTATTTGAAAGCTCAGATTGGGATGCAAACATTTGTGCAGCATTTTGTTTTACGCAGTCCCTTGTTAATGCATCTGGTATTCATTTTAATACCACTAATCCCAATGGATTCGTTTAGTACTCATGTGGATGTCATATGCACTTCCTGTAGGTGTTACACTGTGATGAAGTACTGGTTACTGGACACTTAAAATAAAGTGTTACCACATTTCCTTTGATTATGTAAATTTTTTCATAAGCTGTCACAATAAAATTCTTCCTGGTGTGTGTTAGCAGAAGCAGCTGTATGTGGAGACCATTGTAACAGCAATATTTGAATAATGTCATAGCCAGGGGGATTCAAGCCTAATAGATAAAACATTCAGTTATCATGGCAGTAAGTGGAATTTGAAAGTGTTTCAGAAAAGCAGTCTTGGTTGAACATAGGGATAGAGCACATGGGCAGGTTTTGTCAATGTGGCAAATTTTTTTGTTTTGAAAAAAGGCAATCAGTCAGCATTCACTTTACCAGAAGAAATTTGTTTTCTGGCTTTTGTGTGGAGGAAGGGATTTGACTGGGGCAGTGGGGCACTGTGGTTTGTTCAGCTGGATGCTTGCTCTTCAGAAATTGATTTGCCTATCCTATATGTTTGTGAAGTTTGTAATGGCGTTTATTCAAGAATAAGCATTCTCTTGAAAGCTTTCCAAAAGCCTTACTTTATAACAAAGAAAATATGACTTGCAAAGCGATTACCTTCAGGTTTCTTGGTGGAGATTTGGGGGGTTTTTGTGTTTTTTGTTGTTCTGTTTTTTGTTTCTTTGGGGTTTTGATTTTGGTGGGGTTTTTTGGGTTGGTTTTTTTTTACAGTATGACTTAGAAACGTCTGACAGAACTAGACACTTGGTTATACGGTTGAAATGATTACTAGACTTAGAAAATACTTGTTTCGTAGAGCTGTAGCTTTTAATATGTGGTTTTGTCTCAGAAATCACTGCATATGATATGCAACATAGCACTTCAAAGTCAACACTATTGAAATTCTGCTACTCCCTATCCCTATTGCAATAATAATCCCCCCAAAAGAATGCTTCGTGCCCCTGTCCTTGTCCAACATGCCACTATTGTAATATCCAGTCTGATAAAAATTCTTACCGAAGTCTACCATTACACAGGAAGAGTAAGGCTTCAGATCAATACTGGAATAATGCAGATTCAGGATACTGCATGTGAAGCTGGATCTTAAACATTTTAATCTTGTTCATCTTCATCCAATTTTTCAAACTTAGTCTTTGCATCCATCACTTTCTGGTAGAAATGTAAAGGAGTTATTTTGTTAACATTGCTAGTGTTAATTGGTACCCTATTGAATGCTTAGAATAAGGTAAGGTCCTCTAAAAGTGTCAAGAGCAGATCAAAGCCTGCTGTTCCTGCTCTCTATGTCTTCCAATAATTGTACTAGCTTGTGCAGGAGACAGGGACAGTCTTCAGAAGAGCTGGCCTGAAGTAAAATTATTCTGGTATTGTATCCTTAGTTAGCATCAGGGAAAAACCATGTATGTCCAAAAGCAGGAAAAATCATGGATGCGCACCTGTGGCTACAGAGGAGGTTTTTGGTGGCTTAGTTTGTCACAGAGGAGGTGGTATAGCTTTTCAGGCAGCATAACTCTTTGTCAGCAAGTGCCATGTGTCCAGCTGGAGTCTCTGAGAGCATAGCTGTGTTAGTGTACCTAGAGCTGCAGAAACCCTTGTAGAAAGATTGTAGGTGCCAGCAATGGAAATGTTCTTGAAAGAAGAGCTTAAAAATCTGCATACTGACAGGAGCAACCTGCAGCTTCTCAAGGCACAGTGTGTGTCAGGCAGATCAAATCACCATAAAAAAACTCATTCCCTTTAAATGCCCATGATATTGTTTATATAAAACAATATTAAATGTGAATTCTACTATTTTTTGTCACTGTGTGACTGCTGAGAGCTCAGCTAACTTATCATTCATGCAGTCATTCATTTATCTATTCTGAAAGCGGAGTTAAGTGGAGTCTTCCAGGACTGAAATGAGTGGTTTACGTTCTCTCTGGCCCTGCCAGTCTTCTGAGCTTATGTTCTTCAGCAAACTCACAGAAAGGTGGTCCTTTGCAATTTTAGGTCCCACTGTCGTACTTCTAAAGTCATGAATCTCAGACTTCCTTATGTCATGTCTTTTTTGTTAAAGTAAATCATGCTGTGAAAAAACATGTAATAATGCAGATACAGCAGCTGATGACCAAACCAAGCATATTATCAACAGCTAATTGATTCCTGTTGTTTTGGGAATATTGACTTTTCTTAATAAGTTGTGCCTTTCTTAAAGAATTCCACTTCAGGCTAAAGGATAAGTTCCATTCTCCCTTCCTTCCATTCTCCCTTCCTTCCATTTTCCTCCCCTCTCCAACTCAGTCTTTCTATTAGTCCGTGTTAAAATATCAGAAAGCAAATTTAATGTAAACCAATGTCTATGGGAGACATCCATGTTTTTGTATAACTGTTTTATGACTGTGACTCCTACCATGTGCCTCTCCCCAGATAACTCCTTGAATGAAGAATACAATGTGTATGATTCATTTCACATGAAGGAATATGTGATTTCCCATCACACTGTACATTATTGTAGCAATGAGATAATGAGATATTATTGCCTGTTAAAAATCACTTTTTACCTCTAGGCTACTTTTCACCTTCTTGGCCCACTGGAAAATAGCTGAGGTCGTAGAGGGAATTTTGCATAGCTCATGTGGATTATACTCAGAAAGAAAACATTGGAATGTACTTTCTTTTTTTCTGACTTACAGCTTGGATCACCTATTAATGGGCTGTGGCCGAAATTACCTTTGAGTTAAACTGTGTGAAATTAATAAAGTAATTTCTCATCACTGAGTTTTGTCAAAATGATTTTAAGAGAAGGGACCTGCCTGTGCCTCTTATTTCTTCCTTTCTGTTCCAATCCATCTGTGAAAGTGATACAAAATAAAGGATCTTCCCCATCTTCGCTTACTTGAGAGTCCCTGAACAAAACATTATTTCCATAGAGGAATTCCCACAACCCAACATATATTAGTTTCTATGTCGTGTCATAAGAAAACTGGGCCCTGACTGATAGGTTTTCTCTGAAGGGTTGTGTTTCAGTATTGTGTCCCAGTTCATGCAGATAAAAACAAAACTGCTGTTGTCAGTAAATCCTTATCGTTGCAGAGTAATGCTTCCCACTTGAGGTATATCTCCCATCCTTAGAAGACACGTTGCCAGATTCTCACAGAGCTAAACAAAAATATGCTATGTATTATATATTAAAAATTATTATTAGCCAAATATATTCAGACCTCCACAGTATCACTCCTGTTTATAGCACCTCTATCGCTACCGATAAATTTCCATTCTTGGGGCAGTTAAAAATATATCACTTTTCTTATAGTATGTATTGCACTTAATTCTGTGTATTATCAACTCCTCTTACTTAGACTTTCAAAAGACCTCTCTGGATGCTCATTTCAAAGCTAGTTGTCCTTGCTCCCACCACAAAGTTACCGGAGTAGAATGGACAAAGTACATTATTTACTATCTATCTGTAATACAGATTCATTACATGCTGTGATCTGTACCTGCAGTGTGGATGAAGTCTGATAGCTTTTTATTGGATAACTTTTTTTCTGAGTTTCTTTTTCACTCATCTGGTCTTTATATCATTAAACACCAAGGCCAGTGATTGACAGGTATCCAAACTTTGTCAGAAGAGAGAAACTCTGAGAAATTCTGGCTGCTTCACAGCAGCAATGTTTACAACGTGCTGCATGTGATTCATGGAGTTTCTTTAAATGAGCTGCTGTGTAGTTCTTCAGGAAATATGTTCAGTCACTGACCATCAAAAGGAAACCACAGACAGAAGATCAGTCAAAGACTGGACAACTCCATTGTGTTCTAGGTTTACTATGAAGATCATAACACATACATGTGTCTTTTGACTGATGTACCTTTTTTAGTTCTTCAAACAGAACATAGTATCTGTGCATTCATGTTGTAAACTTAGGTGTCTGTTTAAGCTGTTATAATGTGTGGCATATATTACATAATGCTTGTAGACAGTTGGCCTTAGAAAAGCTATTTTTAATCACAGGAAAAATGTCGATGTCCTTCAGAAAATGTTGTCTTGTTACTGTTGCTTAATCTATTCAGGAGTATCAACCTTTGGCTTATCTGTTAAATATAGCAGAAGTAGCATCACTTCTCAAGGCAGAAAAACCTGTCAGAGTAGCAATCTGCAGCTGAACACTACTGCCCACATATCAATGGTCTGTACTAAACCAGCTGAGAAAGGTAGAATTGAGACTAATCTTGCATCTCCTCTTTTCTGGTACTCAGATTTTCAGTTCCTGTGATCGTTATCATGGTCTCAGGAAGATATTAATAGGTATGATGTCGAATAGCTATGAACTCTCCAAGAAATTTTTCTTCCAAATAACAACATAATCTTGCTGCTCTGCATTCTGGTGGCATCAGGAGTTTCCCAGTTGTCTTCACTGGGAAATACGGCAAAAACTTTTTGAGCAGCGTAATTATTGAATGTAACTTTCAAAAAGTTTTTAAATCCCCAGGATCTGAATTACATCTAGACTATGGTGTAGACAGCATAACATGATGACCTGTTCATCATACCATCAGCTGGACTGCTGTGTGACCAAGGCAGGACCTCACTCTTTGAGGTGGTTCATCTGTTAATTTTCATGTATTTGCCAGTCAATTCCAGTGACATTTTGCATTTTTTCTCTACAGAAGGAATACACATACATATGTGTGTATGCACACGTGAATTTCTAGTTTCACCTTCACAAAATACACTTATTGCAAAGGTAGCATCACAAACCTGGATTAGGAAAGGATATTAACAACTGGTGCTTTAAAGCTGGCTGCTCTCCTTCATTATGGGTCAATTGGGAAATTATAAGAACTGATTCATTGCAAACAGCTGTGTTTATGAAAAAAAAAAAAGCAAGTTATGCTGGCATATATCCATCGCATGCCAGTAAAAGCATAAGCGTGTGCTAGTCGCCAGATCTGTATGTCCAAAATGTAGTACTTTAATTAGCTTTGGGTTATACCTATGTTCCTAGTTTTAGGATGCTAGTGTTTCCTACATCTTTGATACTTCAAAATCAGAAAGAAAGGTCTCAGCCCAATAAATCAATGCAGAATGTGGAAACAGATACTAATCTTATAAATGTAATCAGTAATAGCTATTGCTGTTGTTAATGTAGTTGGTCATAATAATTTGTTGAAAGAATCATTTTTTCAGTACTCATCCGAGAAGATACAAATAATTAATATCTCACAAAGAAAGCTTTTCTACCAGGACTTGCCACGAATTAGAATTAAATAGGTGTTAATTTAAAACATAGAAGCGAGGCAGGAAAGGCAACAAGGATATGACCACAGCATGAGATACAGCATCATATGGAGGCTCTTATAATTGTACTGATACTGGGAGTAACTGTTTCAGCCTTACTCTGAACCAGGCTGATTGGATGCTTTTAACCAATTAATTTGGATAGAGAATGAAAAAGAAATATCTGTGCTATTTAGAGTCATAGAAAGATTTCAGTTGTAAGTGACCTCTGAGCATCACAGAGTCCAAAATCCTGCTCAAAGCAGGTTTAACTCCAAGTTGCCCATGGCCTTGTTCAGTCAAATTTCGAAAGTGTCATTGAATTTGTTCAGAATGGGAAAAAAAAAAAGTATTTTAATGGAAGCAACCTTATTCTGTGAAATTTTTATTCCTTATGAAATTATATGGTTTCTTTGATAATAAGATAGAAAATCTGTAAGCATTAGCTCATCAGAAAAATAATTGCCTTTGTTTTCTTCATGTTTTATTCCAAAAGTGGAAATAAAACCTCAGTAAAACCCCCAGTATTTTGTACAAAAACCTGCTTGTATTTCACTATCTTAATTCAAATAGAAATAGGTTTCTCCTTCCCCTCTACACTGCCCTAGTGAGGCCCCATCTGCAGTACTCTGTCCAGTTCTGGGCTGCCCAGTTCGAGAAAGATGAGGAGCTACTGGAGAGTGTCCAGCGGAGGGCTATGAGAATGGTGAGGGGACTGGAACATCTCTCCTACGAGGAGAGGCTGAGGGAGCTGGGCTTGTTTAGCCTGAAGAAGAGAAGGCTGCGAGGGGACCTAATATATACTTACAAATATCTGAAGGGTGGGTGTCAGGAGAATGGGGCCAAGCTCTTTTCAGTAGTGCCCAGTGACAGGAAAAGGGGCAATGGGCACAAACTGAGGCATAGGAAGTTCCGTCTGAACATGAGGAAGAACTTCTTCCCTCTGTGGTTGGC
>Ga0181612_143804_pt1 | contig 13031 bp, 18 predicted proteins | sample HoacroProtozoa21_FD_119630 | JGI IMG/M metagenome (GOLD analysis project Ga0181612, IMG submission 119630) | Hoatzin crop microbial communities from Cojedes, Venezuel. Combined Assembly of Gp0051906, Gp0051904, Gp0051908
GGGGAAGGAGAACCTCCCTCGACCTGCTGGCCGCACTCCTTCGAGATTCCTCCCAAGCAGCTTCAGTGCTGGCTTTGTATGTTTATTTGCAGGCTGGTCTTTTGGTCAGAGAATAGACATAGGAGTCTGTCGACCGAGGTTCAAACACCTGCTTAGCTGCAGATGTCCAGTAGCTTCACCCATTTACAACATACACTTTGCTTTTGGTATACAATAGAATGAATTTTCTTATGTGTTTGCATCAAAAACATTTGCAGAATTGTGACCTTAATGACAGGGTCCCAGTTCCCCACTTAGAAAACATTTCCCCTGTCCTTAGGGCTACCAGGTTGTGACTTATGTGATAATAGGGCAATCTGTTGGGTTTTTAAAAGTATTTAGACCTCTAGACTTGCAGGTATAAATTTTGTGAGACCTACGAAAGGTACCCAAATCCTATGCAAAGTCAGGAGGAGCTGAGAACGTCACTTAGGCTTTTCTGCACATCCTACTAAGTGCTTATCTATCACTTTCGAGTCTTATAAAACTTGGTAAATCCGGACCATGACCGCAAACGATATTGTTTATGTGCAATAAAGATGGATGCCACCCCCACCCCCAGAATTACGAACTGTATCTGTACCCGCTTCCCGAAAGGAATGCTCAGCTTCACCATGCATTTTATAGTTTGCTGCTTTCATTTTTATAGCTAGCATTGCACTGATAAATACAGCTGTTTAGCCAAAGTCAACGTACTGGAGGCAGAAAAGAGATAAACCATGAACGTTTATTTGAATTCCTGGTGCAATAGTATGTATACTAAAGTTCATTATAAAACTAATGTAAAATAGCCTCTGTAGCATAAGGCTTTGCATTGAATTCAAACATTGCATTCAAAGGCTTTTTTGTAGCATAAGGATTTGCAAATCCTTTTCACTATATCCATATTTTCAATTGCTTGTATGTCAGAAAGAGAAGAGCTGGTGCAAAGCATGTCCAGTTGGGGTTTGATTCAGCTCTTCATATCACTGAAAGAATTTTCAAAAACTTCGTTCTTCTTATCTTGTCAGGGGCTATTATTTTTTTATCCACATGACAGTTTACTAGCAACAGAAAGTATGAATATCTATTTCACTCCCAGGAAAATTGCTAGGATCCTTGTCTGAAGGGACTGACAGGGTCGGCAGGTTGTCATTTGGAGACTTGCGTGTGCAGATGCTATCGGTTGCAGCTCTTTGGGGATGATGTCTTGGTTGCTGCCTGTTCTGCTCCTGAGGGGACAAGCACAAAGGCAGCGATCTGCTATAACCCCACCAGAAAGGACTACGAACTTGGAAAAAGCTTTCATGAAAAGTCTTGATTCCACTTTGTAAACCTCTGGTCCACTTCTGGGGAGCTTTTCCGTGCTCTCCTAATGAAAACTGGTTCCCAGGAGCCACGTACTGCTGCTGAAAGCTGGGGCTTCGGTAAGCACAGGAAAAAATTCGTATTACATGAAAGAAGATAGTGATGGAAAATTTTAATGATGCTGATTGTTTAGGCTTTCTTCTCCTTTTCAAAATGAAACACTTTTTAAATCAAACCTGTTTTTCACTGGGAGCTTTGTGAGCACGCTTTTTCACCTGGTTCCAATCTAGACACTGCTGCAATACAAACGAAGAGCGAGAGCATCCAGCGAGGCAGTGGGCGAGAGCATGCTTCCAGCACAGCAAACCCAGTGCTTTCTGAATTCCCCGCCAAATGCTGTGACTTCTCACAAAGGAGCACAGAATAACTATGAGCCGATACACAACGTAAACCTTCCAAGGCATGGAGCAGCTTGGAGGGGTTGTAGCAAAGTCCTTCCCTGCAGACTGGTGGTTTGGTGGCTGGAGGGCACCGAAACCTCTTTCTACCTGCTGATGGCTTCATGCATTTACATCAAGCAAGATGGCAATTGAGATCCAGTTCTGCTGAAGAAATGGCTCCTTCAGGAGCAGCCCAGCAAAATATCATGGAAGCATAGGACTGGGAAGGCTCAGGAGGGATGAAGAACACCACCAACAGCCCTGAACCTCGAAGCATCGGGGAAATTGTTGAAACGTGCAGGTGGTCCAGTAAGGAGGACTGTAGCACAAGCTATGGAGAAGAGCAAACTCACCAACCATCCATGGAGCAATGCTGCCCAGCCTACCCCGGGTTGGGGATGGGGCTGTCCTTGCCCATCCCGCTGCACCCACGGGGCTCCATGCCCCAGTCGCTAAGTGCCTGCCCTCGCTGCAACCCCTTCGCAGCTCGTCAAAGGGAGGGGCCATGAAAAATAACCCCAAAAGTCAAATATCTATCCATGGTACAAACCCCAAACCCATCCTGGGGCAGCTCGTGACCAGGGAAAGCCTGAATCCATGGAGTGAGGTTGCAAAGTTGAGATAAACTGTGTCCCTCTCTTCCTCCAAGCAGCTCCGAATCCCAGCGCTTGGGACCCAAGACAACATTCCTGTTTGGTTCTGTGGTCCTCTCCACCGGCTTATCAAATTCCGTCTTGAAAGAATTACAGCCTTGAACAGATTTGTTAAACAGTGCAATAAGAAGATTAAGGTATAAAGATGAGGAAAGGTGAAATTAGATTAACGCTGCTGATAGCTTTTGAGTATAACTAATGCCAAATAGCCAGAGGGCAACCTGTCAACAATTCAATAGGGCACAATGTAAAATAATGTTTTGAAAACAAGCACTTCATTGGATGCTTCCCCTTTGAATCAGATAAAGTGTATCACTACAGAGAGATTTGCTTTGATCTGTTCTGCAACAGAAGGTCAAGGGTGTCTAAAGCAGCTATTCAGAGCTTGTGAGCAATAGAAATAAATGGCTCGTATCGCTTGGTACCTCTCTGAGCTCTCAGCATCCCCCAGATGTGGGGCCGGCCCCCGGGTGGGGAGCCAAGCTCCGTGCCCCCGGCTGGCAGCCAAACTGGGTGCTGGCTCCGAGCCCGGGCTGCTCGTGCCACCCCCAGAGCTGCCGCGGGATCAGGCCCTGCTGCCCACGGAGCCTGGCAGAGCTGGGCATCGCAGGCACACGCGAGGGGCAGCTCGGGGACAGCGGTGTCTGGCAGAGAGACCAACCCCAGCTCACCCTTATGCTCCCACCAGTTCAAACCAAACAGCAAGGAGGAGGACGAACCCACCGCCGAGTCTCCCGGGGCTGGGCAGGGAGCTGAAAGCCAGGATTTCTGCGCCCGCTTGTGTGCAGAAAGCACCTCTATTTCTAAGCAGCCGAGGCAGCAGGTACCTTCGTAAAGAATTTGTCCAGCACACATTAATTCACTGTACTTGTAGGCATAACTAGATACTTCTCAAACCTGAGCATTGTAAGGATGATTTAAGCCCAAAGCCATATTCCACCCACTCTAAAGGTATAAAGCCCCAACTCTGTCATGCCTCTTGCTGCTTCTTGCGGCCGAGGCAGTTAGGGGCTGCACACAGGGTTTCTCATTCGATGACCTGTCCTTCTGTGGCCAGCAATGGCGAAAACACAGCAGTTGGTGCCGGACAGCACAAAGCAGAGCTTGCAGCCGAGGGGAGGGCGCAGCCGGGAGCCCGACTGTCGCACATGGCACAGACCGGCAGCGTCCATCGGGCAGCTGAGGAGCAGGCAGGGCTGTTGGGGCTCGCCCGAGAAGAGCTGGGCCACAGCAGATCTTCTGCTCGTACCTACCCCCCTTGCAGACAGCACGGTGCCAGGAGCTGGATTTACGTGCTCTCTTATTCCGGTGGGTGAGAAGGATGCTTGTGGGGCACAGCTTCCCCCTCACCTGCAAAAAGAAAGACGAGGTGGGGGATGGAGGCAAAGAATAGGGGGAAAGATTAAAATGGAGCATCAGATATGTTTCTCTTGGCTGCAGCACACAGTACTGCAGCATGCCGTGGTATTTCGCTGCCTATCTCTGCTCTCCCAACAGTAACATTTAAGTAGATCGGCCCATCCAGCGCACTCTTGGAGCAGGATGTGCCACGCAAAACCCCTCCAGAAGGTCCAGCCACAGAAGATGTCATCCCCCAACCCAGGAGACTGTGGCATGAGGCTTGTTCTTGGTAAGGACTCTGTGCAGTAGTCTCAGCACTCTCCCAAAGCACGGGTACAGATTTTTAGAGCAAGATCAGGTTAAGAGCCCTTGCGAGCACCACCTGCATGAGCAGGTAGAGCCGCACAAGAGTGCTGCGAGGAGCCCTGTGCTCCTCGGCCACGGCGCTGCCGGGGCTGCAGCAGCTGCTGGAGCTGCACGGGGCCTCAGGGGACTGCCCGAGAATGAAGGTAATAACAGGACTCGTTTGTCTTCGGGATGTCACCCTGATAGCACGCTGCTGGTGCTGTGTGGCTGCTGCACTCGCTGGCTGGTACCCGAAGGGAAAAGGCAGCCGGCACTGGGTGCCTCTGCACAGTTCCCTGTGGATCGGATGATTTATGAACAATTATAACCTTACCTCATTTCAAAATGTAGGGAGCTTTTTGTTAGTTTCTTTTTTCACGCCTTGATGCTCCTAAACGGAGAAGCAGGCTCTGCGCAGTGCTGGCACAGCCCTGTTAAGGGGCACACAGGCCATCCAGCTCAGCCAGGCATTTCTTCTCGTTCAGTTTTCATTTACCCGAGACATGAGAAGTTCACTATTTCTCTTGACATTCAGGATTTCTCTCCCATCACCCACTCATCTTTCCCTCCCAAAACCCCTGACAGTTGTCCCAAATTGTCTGCCTGCTTCACCGGGTGCCCCTGCAGCCCTTTGGTGCCCAACACAGGCTTCTCCCAGGAACCAGCTGTCCCACACCTCCCCAGCACCTAGCCACCCAAAAGTCCAGGGCTTTGCCAAGCATTTGCCCAAATTCCCTCTTTGCATATGGGAGCACCCAGCCCAGCAAAACTGGGACGAACCTGCTCTGCTCGGTCATGATGCTCCTCTCCAGCAGACAGGATGTGCCTCCGTTAATCAGCCCCGCTTGCTCCGACGGGCGCTGAGGAGCAGTTTGCTTTAGCAGATTGTCACGTCTCAATTCACTCTGTACCTTTGGTGGGGGAGCATGTGGCACAGGGCCACGGGCTCTCCACAGTTTTGTGGCTTTAGTATGGAAAGATCAATACATCTGCAGCACCCGGGGGTGCTTAGAGCTGCTCCACCCCTGCAAGGGAACAGCCCCAGGCCAGGGACATGGAGCGGTGGGTGCCACAAGGACCCCCAGGACGAAGGCAGAGGCCTCTCCTCATCCCGACACCTCAAAGTGAAAGGCAATTCAACAGAGACAACGCTCAGCAGAGACCTGCTCGGACCACATCTAACGACAGCCCTTAATCGCAGCCCTGTTAATGAGATGCTGGACAGGCGGGTCTCAACCTTGCTCCATCACAGATTTTAGTACTTTCTGCAGAACTGCCGGACAAAGGAGCTTCTGCCCTGGAGACTGACATTTAAAAGGAAAACCAAATACTGAGAGAACCTATAAATTCTTCACCTCCCGCTGCTGGAGCGGCCCCAATTTCTCATCCAGCAGCAGCTTGTTCCAGCTCTCAGCTCGTCCCTCTTGCAGCCTCACAACCCCAACCTAGCAGCCTCTTGTCTGCTGCATCCCTCCGTGCGTCCCTCTCCATCACCGGGAACGGGCTCCTGCCATCACCCCGGCAGCTCGGACAGCCCCACGGCTCTGACCCTGAGGCCAGGGGCAGAAAACAGGCAGGCAGAGCTGGGGGAAAGCCACGGGCTGCACGCTGCAAGGTTTGGTTGCTGTGATGGTCCGCACTCCGTGGCCCATCGTCTCCCAGGAGGGAGCACCCAAGCTGGGGCTTCGCCCATCACCTGCTCCCAACACAGTACCCAGGGGTTTTGCAGCTGTGGCTGTGAGGGTGGGATGAGGCTGGTGGCTAATTACTACAGCTTGTAATCAGGGAGAGGCACGGCTAAGGCTTCTGGCCCCAGAAAGCTCCAACGAGCTGTCCTGACATTTCGATGCCAATTACAGACAAGCGTGTGCCAGAAATAGCTCTAATTGATAAGGGTGAACAACACTGAAATTTGGACAAAAATGGAAATGAAAGTTTGTGAAAATGCAACCAATTTTTCCTCTCGCTCCAATAGCTGGATACAGCTCTGTGTTATTTATGGCTGTTTTTTCTGTTGCAGACGCTGAAGAAGAAACGAATTTCTGCTTGGAGGTGTGAGCCCTGCAGAGAGAGGAACAAACAGGATGGCTCTGGCTCGGCTTTCCCCTCTGCCGTGGCAGCAGCGAAACGCACTGCTGGGTCTCATCACCGGGGCCTCGGTGGTCGCTCTCCCGTGTGCTCCTTGCCTGCTGGCTCCTTGCTATGGTAACGCTCCAAAATACTAGAATTAGGCAGACAGAGCCATTCAGAGAAACTTCAGCTGAGCTGTATAGCAAAAGTCCTGAAGTACATGTGTATCTTTTTACTGTTTTGCCTCTCTGCCTCAATTTCCCCTCTCACACCAGAAAAGGACCATTTTTATCTAGTCCCCCCATTGAGTGCCACCTTCAACAAGGACACCACCACTCCATCATTAATATGGGGACAATTTAGTTTTCTGGGTACCAGCCCATTGCCTTTACAGCAGGACAGCGACAGGCACACGAGCAGGAAACACTCGCACTCTCCACTAGCTGTTAGTGAGTAAAAGCTATTTTCTTCCTCTATGCTGTTTTCTTCCTCCACAGCCTTTCCCTCCTGGCAGTTTTGGCTCAGCCACGTGCCCCGGGCAGCACGGCTGGCAGAGGGGAGGATGCTCACCCCCCAAGAGTGCATCCCTGACTCCTCAGACATCGAGATGGGAAGGAGCCCGGGTTCGGAGCGAGCTCCGTCAGTACCATCGCTGATTAGCTACTTGTCTTATTTAAATAATTTATTACAAGAGAACTGCCAGAAGGCACCTGATCTTGAAAGGCTGGAAATAAATAAAGACCCAAAGGGAGGTGAGCTTGCCCAGCCCCTTTGGCTCAGCAGCACACCCTGGGTAGGGGCAGGACACCCATGATGTCACCCCCGGTGGGACACGTCCCTGCCCACTGCCACCTCCCTGTCCCCGCAACAAGGGCCATCTCTGGGGCTGCCGGCACGGCCGCAGGGCCCTTCCCAGAGCTGAGCCCCGTCTCACCCACCTTTGCTCAGCCTCGCTCAGTGGGGCGGTGAGGGTCGGTCCCAAGCGGGCAGGTCGGCTTTTCCCGGCTGTGCTGGGGCTCTCGCTCCTGGCAGCTTCCCAGGCTCCAGGCTGGCTTCGTACCTTTGTTCCTGCAGCTGAGTTTTCCCTGCCTGTCTCCCCTTGCCTGCTGTCGCAGCGTTTGATTTGTGAGGGTTTAACATGAGATCTCTGAGCTCAGTCATTAGACCCCCGGCAGCGGTTTCCCCTAACGATTCGCAACGGGAGCCACACAAACTCGCCGAGTCCCGTTTATCCCAGCTGCTGTAAGTCTCTCGGGTTGGTCCTCTCTCGCAGCCCTTGTAGTTCACCCTAAAGGCCAAATGCAGAGGACACAAGCGAAGGCAAAGAGAAGGCGATGTGCTGCCCTTCCCCACCCCTGCCCAGCAAAAAGGGGGATTCATCCCACCCACTCCACAGCATCCGACGTGGAAGTGCGCACATGGCACAGGCGTTGCTCGTAGGGTGTTCAGGAATCCTGTAACAGTTAAACTTTAAATGCACAGTATTTGGTGCAGGTGGTTTGGAAAGGTGGATGTTGGGTGGTCCGAAGCGCTGAGCTGGCCCACCAGTGGCCATGGGCTTGGCTGGGCAGCTCTGCGGAGGAACCCTCTCCGTTTTGGCAGAAGCCCATGGCTGGGCTGGTTGCAGGGGCTGTGAAGCACCAGGGCAAGCTCACTTTCTGCGAGGTATCCATCAGAGGTGCCACAATTTGCATCGCATGTGCTGGCACGGACCAGGCAGGGCAGGACCAAGCCAGTGCCCCGGAGCAGAGGATGGGTCCCGTCCCCTCCCGCCTCACCCCGAGGTGCACGGTGCGAAGGAAAAGAGCCAGGGCGTCTTTTTTCCTCCCACAAACCAACCAAAGAGCAGATGGAGGGGGAAATCCCTCTTCTCAATTCCTGCTAGACCAACATTTTACCTGCAAAATTGAGGTAGGAGGCTTTAAAATGACTTGTGGGTGGATCCGGTTCTAGAAACAGTTCTGTTTTACAGCAAGTCTTTGCTGTTTGAAGGAGGCGGTGTAACAGCGAACAAGGAAACGGTTAACTGCAGCCTGGGGCTTGTGCTTGCTTTCCCCAGGCTGCTGAAATGTGGGGGTTCGGGGGTCACAGTCACAAATTTATCATTAAAGTAAAATTCCCGTTTCATCCGTTTGGAGGGTGGGTTCTCTTTAAAGCTTTCATCCTGGCGGAGATGTTTGAGGAGCTAAAAATAGGCAGCAAAGTCACGTGAAAACCTCCGGATGTGAGAAATCACATAAAAGATACGAGCGTGAGTCCTGGTTTCCTTGGAAATAATAGTAGTAGTAATTCTTGAATGCGAGGTTGTAATGGCGAGCTCTGAAACCAACCCGTTGTTCTCTGAAAGCCTCCGTGAGCGGCCAGGGCACGGTAAAACCCAGGAGCCAAGAGGATAAACTGCCCGGGTGTGCAGCACTGCGTGAGAAATCCTGCCTTGCAGAGCTCTGGAGAACGAGCCGGGGCCACAGGCTTCCCCGTACGCAGGATCGGACCTGGAGCCGCTGTGGGGAGGGGATGGGAGATCTGGGGCAGAGGGGGTGGCACCGAACTCCCCAGGACCCCCAGCACTGGCTGGCGAAATTTTGGTTGAAGGTTTCAGTTTGGGATGAGCCCGAAGAAAACCCCGCAGTGACCGCACCCTGAAACTTCGGGTCTGGGTTTAAATTCAGGTCTGCAGCTGGTGCTGGATGAGAGGGCTGGCTCCAAGCCTGGGACTTGGACACCTCTGGGGAGGTTTCAGATCGGGAGCCAAGCCTGCGGCAGGAGCCCGTCCGCGGTGGGAGGTAGTGAGCTCAACGGCAGCAGTAAAAGGCTCTCACCCATCCATGCAGAAACTGCTTATATTTAAATATTAACATCCCCAACCCAAGCACTCCAAGGCACTGACCACCACTCCAGCCCATCCCCGGGGACCTGGGCGATGCCGAGCATCGTGAAGAGGAACGCGGTGACCTGCGGGATGAGGCAGCCGGTTTCCCGCAGCCGCAGGAGCTGCCGCGCAGGGTACGGCAGCGACACTGCAGCAAACTACAGCCCCAGGTCCTGCACCCATCACTGCCTCTCGCTCCGTTTTCCACTCCTGCATTGCCAGCTTGAGCTACACGCTACCTCCTATAAATCCTTTCTAAATGAGCATCAGCATTCAATTTATTTCGGAAAGACTTACTGCTTTGCCTGTAGAGATTCTGCAGAGGAAGCATGGGTGAAGACCAGTACTCAGCTCCCAAAGCCAAATGCTCACCTGTTCATAAATGCCAGAATTGAGGGTTCATAACCTGCCCTGAGAAGTCAAAGCTTTGCCCTAAAAGACAGTGGTACTCGAACTTTCCCCGAAAACAGTTCCCAATGCCACGCATGTTATTGCACATCACTTAGTCACCTAGAGACATACGAGCAGATAGGGCTAAAATCCTGTCACTGCTGCAATTGTGAAAGAGTCTACTGGCAGGGAAAAACTGCCAAATTTTTCACATTTTTGAGCTGGAAATTCTGTTCCCCTGGGCTAGAGAAACGTCACTTTTCTCCCCACTCCTCGTCTCTATTCCCATTGCTGCCATCACAACCATCATCACTTTTTCCCATCCCTTTTGCCAGAAAACAAGGATGAAAGCAAGAGGAGCAGAGGAGGGGCCAGCCCTGCGCAGTGCTGTGGGCTGCACGCGAGGCCCCACACCTGCATGACTGCGGATCCGCCGGTTCCGAGTTTCAGCTGGGATGCAGGAGGCCAGATGCCCTCTCCTACACCCCACGTTACTCCTCTGGACCCTCAGCTGCAGCCTGGGCCAGCGGTACCCAGCGCTCAGCAGGGCTGGCAGGCAGGATGCTGCAGAGCCCTCTCATCTCAATTTCATACTCAGGCTCATCATAAAGACCTCAAAATCTGCCACGGGCATGGATTTTGCTGAAATAACCATCGTGCCTGATGCTCTGGCAGTCCTCCCCAGCCTGCCCGTCGCTCCGTTTGCCAGATGCCTACATGAGGTTTTGTTCTGGGTGGCCAGAAACCGAATTAGGCTGCATCCAAAGAGACAGCGCGACGTTGCTAGGCAATTACGTCTGGCTGAAAGAAGCTGACAGTCCTAGCGAGTTACTGATCTGTGCAGGATGCGGCGATAAGGTGATCTAATTCTGCATCTGCGACTTGTGTGTGTTTGTGCTAGATATGACTCCAGCCTCTCAGGTCAAGAGGACTTCGGCTCAACTTTGGGACTGGTGAAGCTGGGGAGCGAGGTGGGATGGGGATGTTGGCAGGGTCATCGAGCAGTGCCCGGAGGAGAAACAAATTACGGGACAAAGGAGGCTTCAAAATCAGATCCCAATCCTGAGCCTAAAAAAAAAAGAAATTCCACCTTTGTTGTAAGGTGAATTGCTTTTCTGGCAGGGAAAGTGGCTTTTCCTCCCTCCAAGGCAATGTTATTTGTACAAAATCTTTGCTCTGCCCAACAGCAGATACTGCCCATGACCTGATAGGGGCTGTTGCGATGCCTTTCCCCAAACGGCCGGTCTTCCTCCCCTGCCTGCCCCAGCACTGCGTCTCCCAGCAGCGTGGCAGGGCGGCCACGTCCCTGTCCCCGCACGCCCGGCGGGCGCTGGGAGATGCTACGGGTTAATCAGCACTTGCTCATTAGGGCTGGTGCCAGAGGCCTTTGCGGGGAACAGCAGGGAAATGAAAGCAGCTGCAGGAGTGGTCAGGGCTGGAAGGGGAGAAGGCAAGAAGGGACCAAGCCAGAGCGTTTTCAGCTAGGATTCTTTGAATTTTCCCCTTTGCTAATAAAATGAGATTATCTGAAAAATTGAACTTCAAGGCTTTGACAAACATGTTGGCTTTAGAGCAAGCTGGCCAGGGACTACACAAAATTTCACCCTTGAATCCAGCTAGTACCAGACACGGAACCCAAGCGGAGGAAAGAAGGCTGTTAGGGTGGAGAAGTGGGTAAAGGACATTGAAACGAACTCCTTGGCAAGCTGCGATGCACTGAAGCCTCGAGCACGTGCTCACCTGCAGGCGTGCAAGCTGTACTCCTGGTTTCAGCGGGTGCTGGCGTGGGGGACTGCCGAGATGTCGATTCAACAGGTTCCTCCTGCGCTGGGGCTGGTGAGCAGCCGGCGGTGGCCGTGGCACTGCAGCGAGCGGCCGCAGCTCTGCAACCATGCACCCATAGTTGTGGCAAAGGCAAATCAAGTCCTAATTCACAGAATCATAGAATGGTTTGGGGTGGAAGGGACCTTATAGACCATCTCGTTCCAGTCCTCGGGACACCTTCCACTAGACGAGGTTGCCTCAAGCCCTGTCCAGTTCCTCACGTCTCGCTGTACGGGGCACATCCACCATTCTCAGAGACCTCAGCTGAGAGGGCAGGAAGATACATATGTATGCGTGTATTTTTAAACAACGCACCTCATTTCGTGCACTTCTTGGGTGGAGAAAATTTGACACCAATGCCTAGGAGAGGATGCAAAGCGCTGCTTTAACACCATCTGAAAAGCTAAAACGCGTTCCTTTGCCAAGCTACGGTAAGAGCAAGCTCTGCAGCACCCCACCAGCGAGCCAGCATGCCCACGCGGCACTCGAGCGTTCGGAGGAGCTGCGCAGCACCTCGCTTTCTGCTCCAGACCTCGGGCTGAACAACGGAGGCCTCCGACTGCTGAGGAAGCAGGAATGTGCTGCTCGCTGCCTCGCAGGATCCTGGCTTAGAGCAGCAATTGGCACAGAGTCATCCTTATCAGCTAGCACATTAATCTTAATTAACAGATCGACAGCAACAGTTCCTCCCCGCAGCTCCCCTGAGCATTCGCAGCCTTTGCCGCGCCACCGCTCCAGCGTCAGCTCCGCTCCCGCCGCGGGGAACAAGGCCAAATCCTGCGCAGATCTGGAGCAGCTCCGCTGGCTCCAGCCCTCCAGCCGCCATCCCGGGAGGCCCAGCTGCACCCAGCCAAGAGCCCAGAAGCGTGGCTGCGCGTAGCTGGGACCGGGACCAGGAGCATCCTCTCCATCCCGCAGCCCCTGGCGCTGGGTTTGGCTGTGATGCCGGACCCACCGTCCCCCCGCGTCTGCACCTCCTGTGTCTGGGGAAGGGCTTCTCTCCATGTCCACGTGTTTTTCAACAGGAGGATTATTTTTTGTTGTTGTTAAAAATAAATAAAACAACACACCAACCAAAAAATCCAACCCAAAAACAGATTATAAGTGAAAATGTGGTAAGATCGCTCCAAGTCATACCCAAATGGCGGGGCCCCTCTAGCCTGCTGCTCCCCGGGCTGGAAAATCGGTGCCGGCTGTCCCGGGATCGATCCACACGCTTGTGCCTCAGGCTGATCTGCCCTTCACGCACGGATAATGCTGACGGCTGAGAGCTCCTGCGAGCAGGGACCCAGGCGTGCACGGGACCACGGACCCCATGTCCCTGCCACCGGCTGGGGTCAGCAGGCACGTGTGGACCCCCGAGCTGGGGCCATGGGGGAATATAGCTCCAAGCAAGCCTAAGTCCAGATTGTCAAAGGCTCTAACTGGGTGCATATGAGTAAGGAGAAGCAATTTAATGGCTGAGGCTATGCTGCAGGCGAGAAAAGTAACAAGCCCTGGCTGCTGCGGTGTGAATTTAGGGCACAGACATTCCTGCCAGGTAATTAAAGGGCACGGGAAGACCATCCATCACACCTTGTCTGAGGACTGGCCAGGTCAGACACAAAGCCAGAACAGCTCAGACTTGGCAGAGCTCAGAGAAGAATGCCTTTTTCCTAGGAAAAAATTAAAAAAAAAAACACCAAAAAAAAAAAAACCCCGAAGAAAAACACCACAACAACATAAAACCCCAATTCCCTTGCCCCTTTCAGCAAACCCCGTTGGCTCTGGCCA
>Ga0181612_163806_pt1 | contig 13031 bp, 7 predicted proteins | sample HoacroProtozoa21_FD_119630 | JGI IMG/M metagenome (GOLD analysis project Ga0181612, IMG submission 119630) | Hoatzin crop microbial communities from Cojedes, Venezuel. Combined Assembly of Gp0051906, Gp0051904, Gp0051908
CAAATTGTTTGGATTCACCTAATAAACTCTGATCTATCACTGCTGTAACAAGTGGTTCAAAGTAATCTTGTTTAAGAAAAGTACAAATATATACGGGTAGCAGGACTAGCTGAAAAAGAAACAAGGTTTATGCTGAGTGGGGACAGAAACCAGGGAACTGGGACTAACCAGGTGGAATCTGGAGCTGTGTGCCAGAGCACCAGGACGCTGATGACACGGGGAAACAGCGAATTCGGTGGAAATATGGCCAGGTGACTGAAGGAATGGACCAGATATTGATTCTCATGCAGCTGTGCAAACTTCACCAAGCCCTTGCTGCTGCAGCAGCCACACATCTTCTTCATTGAGCTAGTTCTGCTTTGTCTTTTCCGCACTACAGCTGTACCTGTGGCTTCAGATGATGCTCTTCCACCCCTTTCCACTGTGCTGACCAGCGTGGGAGATGGAGGTCGTAGCCTACTCATCTGCGGTCTCTGTAGCTCTTTCTAAGGTGCAGAGAATTGTTATTCAGAGCATTTAGGGAACTTAGGGATGCACTCTTGGCTGAGGAACAAACCTGGTTACACACAGATTTGCCCATTGATTCAACATCTGTATCCCCTCTCTGTCCCAGCTCTTTGTCCCAGTTCTGGTTTCCTTAAAGAGTTTGCTTTTTGATGACCCATTTTAAGATGGTTACGAGGGTAATCAGCCTTTTGACTAGGTTCTTGTTAAGTAAGCACCATCCAGGCTGTACTGAATAAGACAGGACATTTAGGGGGGAAAAAAATGAATGGCATCAAGAGGTAAGATGATGGTTATGAAGGAGAAGACTGACCTAAATTACTGAAAGAGCCTGAAGTCTGGCACTTCGTGACTGGGTTTCTTTGAGCGTTTGATTCAGTGTTGTTTTTTTTCCTAAGGTAGAATGTGTGTGTGCACATGTAATTTTGAGATTTGTTTTAATCTTGTTTTAGGGGAGTTAATAATAGCATTAATACAAGGTCAGATGAGAATTTATTCATGTAATAAGAGTATTGAGGTGACTGTGTGTTGCCAGGAGAGAGGTGGTTTGCTTTGTTTTGAAAGGTGAGAGCATTTGGAGTTAGCAACCTAATGGATATGTTTGCATGTGTTAGCTTGTAATTATATCATACGCTAATCTTTGATTATTTTTTTTATTTCAGATTTTGATGCATACCAAGGAGATGGTGCAAAAGGTAATGCTGAGCATTTTCATTAAACAACCACCCTTAAAGAGCACACCTGGTGAAATTTTTTTATTCTAGGAGAGCTGTAACCCAAACAGACCTGAAATCACTTCTTAGGATGCCTGGTTTACAAATGTAATCCTTCCTAATGGATTATAGCTTTTTTCTTTTCCTACCACAGATATGATCTGGCCCCTGCTTGAAGCCTATGTGTTACTGTTTCAAGCGAATTAGCAACAGTGCTAATTAGAGTTTACTCATAGACCTGTTACACCATGTGTTCTAGCATTTTACTGTGGTTTATTTTTTGGCATCCTTTAAACTCTGTCACAGGGTGGTTTTTTGACTATATGGAGTGTGGACATAGCCATGGTGCAGCTTTTACAACTGCATTGATTTTCCACTGCTGAAGACATCAGGCTTTCATTTTTTCAAGTTAATATTACATAATTGGATGCATCTGCTGATTTTTTTTTTGTGACATTTGCTGGTGTTGACATTTTTTCTTTTCACCTTTTTCCTTGCTGTGCCATTTACACGCACCTCAAGCTTTTTTATGTGCCTCAGTTTGTCTACAGTTTGCTCCATTATACCAGAGTACTATGGCAGTCTGGCTGGTGTTTGAATGCAATCTTTTTCCAAGTAGGGCATCTGAATATTGTGGTATTCTCAGTTACTGTATCCACTAGCCAATACTTTTAACTAGATTTGTTTGAAAGGAAGATATTATTTTATTTTTTTCGATCCAGAATGACTTTTTTGCAGTAGTATTGTGGTGGCTACAAATGGAATAGGATACCTGACTGTGGTATTATCTTTCAAGCACATTGGCTAAATGCCTTATCCGAGTAGCCTGAATTTGTCCAGCAGTCTTTGAGTCTAAGTCATCTTCTTGTGTCCTAGCAGTCCAAAGTTATTTTTGATTAGAGTTCCTATTGTTTCTCAAGATTAGACTTGTTCACTGACTTATTTTTCTAGCATTCATTTAATAAAATTTAAACTGCCTATGTACACAACTGAACAGTGATTTTTTTCTAAACATATCAGTGGTTTAAGTTTCATTATTCTCTTTAAATTCAAATATGTCTTAATGAAATTTACAGACTTCTCAGTAAAAACTTACTTTACATTTTTCTGCTTTTTAGTATTTCAGGGATAATATACAGACAATGATATTTTTGAATCTTGAAAATGAGGTAGGACTTTAAAAAGATGGAATGGTTCTGTTTTGTTTTTCAAAGCAATTTGTTTCATTTAGATGAACCTTGAAGTGATTTATGGAGACACAGATTCCATTATGATAAACACTAATAGCACCAATTTGGATGAGGTCTTCAAGCTGGGGAACAAGGTAAGGAATTTTTTCTTCTTAAAGCTTTTCTGCATGTCTGTGCTGTAACACTGAGTGGAGTGGATGGTATTAAGAGAGGACTCCATGGCGTAAGCAGAGAATAGGCCATGAGGAAGAAGAACTTGACAATGTACGGAAGCTATGGAGTAGTAAAACCTTAGAGTGCCCTATCTTCAGGTGTAGCTGCTCTCTGCATTTTTTAAAGTATTTAAATGAAACATTGCATTGTATAATAAGCTTTTTTACAAATCCTAAATTATCAGGAGACTGAATACTTGGTAAGCCAAAATATAAGGTACAATTCCTCAACATTAGTTCCAATTACAATGTGAACACAATTTTGATTTCAATAATTTTTGACATGAGAGATGTCTACCAGTTTATTAGTTTTGTTTAGTTGTGTAGTATGTATTACACTTTGTGTCATCAGATTTCTGGTGGTAAATTTCAAATATTAATTTCCAAGGTATACTAGATACTGAAGAGATCTGCTTGATTAGCAGTTGGCAGTTAATGATGTGGAAGTTTTGTGGCTCTCTGAAATTGTGGAAAAGAAGTGAGAAATGTTTCACAACATTGTAAAGAAAAGGTGTGAGAGAAGTTGGTTTTGAAAGATGGAAGAATTTGTGATGAAAATGAGAGCTATGGAAGCTCTAAAAACCCAAAGAAAATGTAGAGGTTTTTTTTCAGTATACTACTAAACAGAAGTCATGTGATTTTAAGGCAAGAGTGATTCTAGGTCTTTTTTAGAATACTTCTGCCTTCATGCTAAGTTGGTACTCTGAGGGGTAGATGCATCTCAGGAGCATGGAAGAAGGAATAATATCTTGATGTTGTAACCGAGTAGCAGGAGGGCTGATGGCATGGAAGAAAGCAATCTCTCTTTATTTGCCACATACAAGGCTATAGGTAATTTCAAGCGTCAATTAAATTTGTCCATAGATATTAAGTGTTGCATTTGTTTTTAATGTTGATGCATTTGCAGATCAAAAGTGAAGTGAACAAGCTCTATAAATTGTTGGAAATTGATATTGATGGAGTCTTTAAGTCCTTGCTACTGTTAAAGAAGAAGAAATATGCTGCTCTGACTGTGGAACCAACAGGAGATGGGAAATACGTAACTAAACAAGAATTGAAAGGATTGGATATAGTCCGCAGAGACTGGTGTGATCTTGCAAAAGAGACTGGAAAGTGGGTTTCTTTGTGGCATTGTCGTCTTTGCTCTGTTTTAAACAGCACATGCTTCGTAAATGTTTGATATCATGTGGCTGTTTTCCTGAACAGTGCAGATTGGTAACTAACATTAGCGTTAGAGCGTCTTAACTGGTTTTTGTAAGACATAGCAAACATTACATTTTGGCATTGGTAACAGATTATAGTTATGAAAGTCCAAATGTCTCTAATTTCACTATCTGTTTTTGCATCTTCTGTGGAAGCTGTGCATTTGAGGAGTCGCAATTTTGTATATGCAGTTTTATTAAACCACAGCTGAAATCTTGTGAAAACGGTAGGTGCTGTCAGCGTTTGGAGTCATAGGTTTTAGGTCACATTTTTTTCCAAAGATGACTAAAGAAGCTGGTGGTCAGCTCTTTCAGCATCCTCTGCTAAAGCTGGAAGCGCACTGGATGCAGGCTGAGGAGATGATCCCTTCCTCAAAGACTTTTGCTCTTCCCTTTTTCAGATGACACTCTTCTCATACTTCATAATGATGGATATTGGATGGATGATTTATTAATTGTCATTGCACGAGGCATTTTCGTACTTAAATTTGATAGAGATAATACAGTTAGCATGTAGAAAGAAAACTGGAGTGGGTGGAGAGGTGGTCATCTGGGGGCTGACTCAGATTGCGTACTGCCTCTTGAAAACTTAACTTAAAAGTTGTGGTCCAAATGTATCCAAAAATGAATAGTTTTTTACATCTGTAAAAATACACCACACGCTTACTGTTCTTAAGACTTGCATTTTCTAAGAAAAGATGCATCATAATAGAAGCAAATTTTTCCAAGTTAGGAATGTATTAGTAATTAAAGCTATACAAATGTTTGAGAGTGTTCTTTAGTGACTAACTCTTCTGCAGCTGGCAGATCTTCCAACCACATTTTACAGAAATAGGCAAGACTTTGCTTACTTGATATATTCTCTTCTCCTCCATCTTCAGATACCTGCTATGGAATAATAAATGGCAAAATTAAATGGGAGTGGAAAATAGAAACCAGTTGCACTGAACAGTTCCAAATCACTGTTTAACATTAGAACTATTTACAATAATTTGCTTTTAGTAAACTAAGTAAATAAATAGAACAGAACATGGAATATCCTGGCAAATTTCTATAAATTTTGCATCAGACTTTATCTTCAGGCTCTTTAATTTCTAGAGGTAACCCAGGGGAAGAGAGGATTGTGTTTGTTGTAACAGTTTTGCTTTGTGTGTCTGAAGCTTCTCTTCCTTTCTGGACTGTTTTTACAGCTATATAATTGGTCAGATTCTTTCTGATCAGCCCCGAGACATAATTGTGGAAAATATTCAAAGGCGGCTTATTGAAATTGGAGAAAATGTGACCAATGGCCAGATCCCAGTAAATCAGTTTGAAATAAACAAGGTACATGATGTCTCAGTTCTTTTCTGTCCCAGAAAAACTTTACTGTTCATGAATATATCAACTGCTGAGAAAAATCTTTTTAATTCATGTGGTGCTGTGAAATAAAAGTTTTATTAGATACTGAATAGCATGACAGAAACTGCAAAGATCCTACAATATGAGTAAAAAATACCTTGTGGGGCTGGAGGCCAGTCTTGCTTCCTCAGATTAGTAACTTTGTGTCTTGTCCCATCCTGCTGTCTTCCCCACTGATACATTGAGAATGACAGGATAGCTCCTGCTTCCGGGAGTTTTCTCCTAGATGTTGTTTTATATTTCAGGTTTAAAATACCTAAACTGTCAAACACAATGGAAGAGAATCAAACGTTCTGTTTTCTAGAAAACCCTTATAAAAGCATACTGTTGTTAGTTTATGTCCCTTCAAAGCTCTGTGGAAGAAAGCTAATGGTCATTTTGAGATCTCATTCAAGACTTTCCTGCAGCAAGAAGTAAAACACTCTGCTTTATCTACAGGAGTTTTAGCAAACAGCATTGTGGTATTGGTTTATTTTTGTGACTCTTCAGTGAAAGCTGTATTTTCAACTTCAGAAGCCTCTCCCTTCTGCTAGGGGATGTTTCACTAATGATTTAGATACTAGATGCCTCTCTCATGCTTCTATTAGAAGAGATTTCCCAAATTTGCTCCCTCCAAAGTCTCTTTCTTTTGCCAGCTGGACATTTGTCTGCTGTGTAAGGGTGTGCTAATCGGTTAAGAAATGTGTTGAGGTTGTCATACCAGTGTAGAAGAAATCAGTGATTTTTATGGTTGACTTAAAAAAAACCAGTTCTTATTGCAAATATTCTGAGAGTACTTAGTATCCCAGTAAAAGATATATATGGAATAATTTTAGCTTTAAATGTTGAATGTTCCTGTGTGTTACTACTTTGGGAAAAAAATGAATAATGTATTTCACTATGAAGTCAAATGTATAAGTTGCTTCTAAAAATTGGGATGACAGTACATATTTAAAAGTAGCATTTTATTTTATGTAAAAGAAAAACTCAATGTGGAATCTCAGTAGTACGATATACATGGAAATATTTAAATTTGGTTGTATTCTCTTGCTACGGAGCTTATTAAATGCACTTAACTACTGGATATTCAGATGTACTTTATGACCTGAAGGGGCGCAGGGGTAAGAGTAATCTTTGGCTGTATTTTTGTATTTTGTTTAATGTTTTGATCTTCAATTTAGTTTAGCTTTAAAACAATTGCATTGTATCTGTAATTGCTTGAACTGTTGTGCTTTTAGGTAATGCATTTTTCAGACAGTAATTGTAAAAGCATGCTCTCATTAATAATAACATTTTTAAAGTACGAAGGACTGGTACCTAGACCCTAACGTCTGGAAAATACCTTTATTACAATTTTTTTGTCTTTCTTTTTTTGTGTTGCAAATGTACTTGTGAACAGTAGATGGTTGAAGATAGGTACTGTGTAATCTTGCCTTTTAAAGTTCTGAGTTGTCCGTCACTGAAGTAAATACTTTTCTCATGGTTATGTTTCTGTTTTCTCCTCTGATCTCTTAGGCATTGACAAAAGATCCACAGGATTATCCTGACAAAAAAAACTTGCCACATGTGCACGTTGCCATGTGGATAAACTCTCAAGGAGGCCGAAAGGTGAAGGCAGGAGACACAGTGTCATATATCATTTGTCAGGTAAAAATGTCTTTATTTATAGCTAAATACTAGGTATTGTTTGAAGAGATGGCAAAGAAAACCAACTCAACTCCTGGAGAAAATGTTTTGGCATCTCTTTATAATGAGATTATGTTATAGTTTAAAACATTAAGTTTTCTGTACTAAATTTAGTTTTGGAGAGCCAGAAAGAACCATTGTGATCAGCTCAGCTCATCTGACTCTTTCCATATAGTGGCTGATAACATTTCCCTCAATTAATTTCTGTTTGGAACTAGAACTTATTTTTAAGGAAAATGTCAAGTCTTTGCTTTAAGGAGAAGAAAATTCTGGTGGTGAAGAACCTGTCATTCTTCGAAACCTACTCGGTGGTGGTTAGTGTCATTGTTATTTCCAGTCTCAACCTGTGTCTTTTCAATTCATAGTCATTGGATCTGGTGGTACCTCTATCGGATGGACTGGGGAATTTGAGAAACTTTCTATTTTCAGGGGTTTATCCTAGAAATGCTTATCATTATCTCACAAATACATCCTCCATTTTGGTTTTGCTATTAAAAAAAAATATAGGTTGGATTAGATGGACCAAGGGAAATCTTATGCCAAACTGGTGGACTTGGCAATGTGACTTCTACAATGGACAGCTATTTCAGCTCCTTCATCATTAAAAACTGAAACATACTGATTTTTATTTATTGAGAGTTCTTATCCTGGCATGACATAGCTGCCAAGACTTACGAGAGCTGGGCTGTGGGTATGGCTGAGCAATGGCACAATGCAAGAGAAGAATGTACTTGTTGAAAGAAGGGAGCTGAAGGAATTGCATTGTAATTATTTTTGCAAAGCAGCTGGATGAGCTGAATAGTCCTAAATTAATTTTGTTCTGAATACTAAGTTGTCTGAAAGGAGTAGGAGGGACCAATGGCTTGCAATCTGTCTTTATTAGTGATGGGTTTTCAGTCTGTGGTTGCTGACCCTATTGAAGCCAGTAGCTTGTCTTAACTGAAAAATGAAGGTGTCATATGTTAATGGATTAGTTTTATTTTGCTGTAAAAAAGGCAAAAAAGAGACTGTACTTAACAAAAAAATAAACTGTGGTACTCCTACCCCCCTGTTCCCCCCATGCCCATTAAGGTTTACTTCTGTGGCTGAATACTTGCTAAAATACTACTTCAAGTTCTGCTTTAAGATTTTTGACACACATTAAAAATGAAATTTCCTGATGTAGTTGTGGACTGGGAATAAGATTCTGCAGAATGAATGAGTTATTTTTTTCAGAAGAGTACCGTCTTCCTGGAAGTGATACTTGGTTCCTCCATGAATACTGTTTTCAGTTTAATTGTTGCATTCCCAAATTATTTAATTATTTTCTTCTTATCTTCCTCTTTCAAGTTGGAGAAGAATGTAACATCTACTCTAACCTCTGAGTGGTGTTTCTCTCTTGCCTTGAGATGTCACCATGTGTTTCTTTCAGTTTGTCCAAATATTTCAGAATCTGCTCTGTCAAATCCGTACTATTGCCTCTGTCATTTATTCGCATGCCACTGAACGATGGTCCATTGTCTGACTGTTCATTCTATTTGTTTCTTTATAGAATCAAAGAATATAAACTTCCTAGCAAAACAGCTATAGTTTTGATATCCAGGACTTAAAATTTGCTTGTTGTGCAAAATGATAATGCTAGTTTAGTACGGAGTGGATCCAAAATGCCTGTCCTCCGCGTATTTTTAACTGGGCTGATGGTTACAATGTGTTTTCATTGTGCATTTCAGAATTGTCAGATGGGACTGTTTACTCTGTCTACTCTTACTGATTTGCACGTGTAGGCTGCAATAATACAAGCTGGATTTACATTCTTGAACTTGCTAGTTGATGCCAGCATCAGCAATGCAATTTTTTTTTTTACTACTGCTGGATCTGCATTGGATGCATAATAAATCAACCAAAAGAGATTGATTGTGTAACACTTTTGCGTTAAAATAATGCATAATATTTGAAGCCTAACCCTTTGTATAGACTGAATGTGGATTTTACTTTTTTCACACTTTGTTTCGTATGTGTCTCCTGTCTTAGGATGGATCAGATCTCGGTGCCAGCCAGCGAGCATATGCTCCAGAACAGTTGCAAAAGCAAGACAATCTTACTGTTGATACTCAGTACTACCTGTCACAGCAGATACATCCAGTAGTTGCTAGAATATGTGAGCCCATAGAGGGAATTGATTCTGTTCTTATTGCAACGTGGTTAGGTAAGTGTTTTAAATTCAGTTTATTTAAAGAATTACAAAAAACAAAAAGAGAAATTTTAATGTATGTTTCTTAACAGAAATGCTTCCCAAAATCAGTCTTTTTTACAATGAATGATACCTTGTGTTACACAGTCTATAGAAAGCAGCTTGGATTGTAAGTGTATTTCTGTGACTTTTGCAGAATACCATTTTTCAGAAGGTGTTCATAAATGTGAACTTAATCTTGTAAACCGTGTTCAGAGTTGCAAAAATTTACTGTCCATAAATGACAGTACTATTGCATGTCTTTGAGATTTTCTTAAGTTACTAAAGTAGTTCTGGAGCGTGCATCCAAACCTGGCATTTTTCTAGGGAGAAATCTGACATCTTCCCAGGAAGAAACTAGTCATAGTTACAATGAAAGGATATACATTTTTAGATTTTTCTGCCCAGCTCTGCCTCTGTCTTTTCCATTCCCCAGGCTTCTTATCTCGAAAGAAGTACAGGTGTTGAAAAAGTGTTAACAGTTCTGTCAGGTCTCTTTCCATGAAAATACAATGCTGTGCGTGTAATCCTTTTGGTGCTGTTTCCTCCCTAAAAGTGATTCACCAACAGACATGATTGATCTTCTTGATAAACAGAAATTCTGTGATTTGTATCCCACATCTAGTTCATTATTTTTAAAACTGTTACTCAAGGACATGGAAAAAGATGTTAATCTTGCTGGATGCTGAGCTCTTGACAAGATTGTCCTCTGCCACAAGAAAACTTTGTAGAGAGTTGGACTGTTTCAGTTTAGTAATCTTCTGTTTGATGCTATGCCCATGTCTGCAGGAAGTTCTGACCCGCAGAAATACTTTGTTCAGAATTTTGGAACACTCAAAGGGAGAGTTAGTGCTCAGCATCTTGTTGTTTAGGTAGTGGCCAAGATCCAGGATTTGGTTGCTTAAAACCAACCGGCAGCGTGTTGCCCTCAGGACCGTTCACCTGGGACACTTAATCTCTGTAGCTTCCTTACTAACAGCAGGTTCTGCTTATGGTCAGCTTGCAGTTTGCACTTAGAACATGTGCAAGTAAGTTCCTGTCTTGTTGCTTCTCAAGAAGGGTGATAGTCATGAAAGATCTCCGTCTCCCAAGATAGTCTGTATAACGTGCAGTTTTTTCCGTATCCGTTTCTAAGTTGTCCGTATTAAAAAAAAAACAAACCAAAACAAAACAAAAAAACAACAACAAAAAAAACAGGGGGGCAGACACAGGAATTTTGCTTTTTCTGGGAGCATGAGCACAGCGATAGCTGTGTGGCTGCAAGGGTATTTCTTGGAGGCATTCGATGTTGCAGCGTGTCCTCAACAGCTCTGGTGCTTTGAGGAGGTGTCAGCCCTGCTTCACACATGCAAGCTGACCATACAAATCATTCTGTTTGTGGCAGGGTCTTGGTGTACAACTTTCCCTTGATGTCAGAGTGGACTATGTGGTATGCCTGACTGAAAAGGTCAAGCACTCTTGGTTAGGTTGAAGCAGTTTAAAATAGGCAGTAAACTTGTAACTTCATTTAGATAAAAGACAGGACAGATTTCTGAAGCTAATTTATTTTATTTGGCAGAGATTGTTAGTCTTGTAGAGTTAGGCTCAAATTCAGAGTTGTTCCTTAAGCACAAGGGGTCAGACTTTCAGAGAAGACTGTCTCCCTTCAGGCACCTGAATTAAGTGCCCAGATCTTAAGAACTGTGTGCCACTTGATAGCATCTACTGTTTGCAAATGCCAGTGCTGCTTTTTGCGCTATAGTACGTTCAAGATGAAAATTTCTTTTATGGTCTATAATAGCATCATGCAGCTGAGTTTATTAATAGTCCACAATTGTTAGTCTGAAAACCTGTATGTATCTATTACAATCTTGGGTCTGAAATGCATTCAGTTTGACCTTGCTGTCCTGTAAAAATGTGATCTCCTTCTCCAGATCTGTTTTTGTGGGAATGCTTAAATTGAGCTTGGGGGTAAAGTCAGGTCTTTTTCAAAACTTCTGCTCTATTTCGGTCTTTGTATACAGCACTTAAAGTCGTACACAAGTTGTTGCAAGCTGAAGTTATCTTGCAGCTTTTTTATAACAATACTGGAGGAGTAGTTGAGTGTTTTGTTTCAAAGAAACTGAAATAGTTTTAAGCGTAGAAGATAGTTGAGCCCAGCTTTCTGAAACAAGCAAACATGAAAACTCTTCACTGTTCTCTGTTGGTAAAAGGGGCTTTTTAGCTTAGTGTTTTCATCATGTTATATATCCAAATTCCTGTCGTTTTTCCTGTCTTGTTGCAAAACAGCGTATTTTTTTCTTCTTCTGAAGAAAGCTGGTGTTTTGGAAGATATCTAAGTGGACCAAAACTTGGTTGCATTCTCATTGTGTGTGTCTTCCTCCACCTGGTCTGATTTATTGTGTTATGTAGGGTATGGGTCTGTGTAGGGATAATGGTTGTAAAAAAAGATCTCTGTTTCCTATTTAACAGCATCTCAGTATAAGGTGAATGTTTCGTTGACGTGTCACCACATTAGTCCGAGTAGATAAAACTCAGCTCTGCTCAGGGAAGCTTGGCTCATATCAAAATGATGAAAAGTTCTTTGTTCTGTCTGTGCTCAAAGCAAGTTATTTTAAGCTATTTTAGATCCTGAAGAGCAAAAGCAAATAACCACACTTAAAAATTGCAGAGAACTCCTTAGATATCACATTTCTTCACTACAGAATCAAGCTGGAAATTGCCGTTTGTTTTTGGACATTGTAGGAGGTCTGCATAGCCTTTGAGAGATGGAAATTTGTTGTTTTTAAAAACAAGAACCTCATGGGCATACTCCTGCATTCACTCTCTTTTTCTTGAAGTTCTCGAGGAAAAGCAGGGACAAGATCAGGATTGGCGGGTTTACTGAAACTCAAGTAAAGCATGCAATCTGATCAGTAATACCATTCAATAAATATGACCTTAAATGCTTGGAGACGTTACTTGCATCGCCCTGAACATACCTATAGCTTTTAAACAAAAAGAACGGTATTGGCAGAAGGAGTCTCTTAACATATTTAAAGTAAGCCTTTTTCCTGATATGTAAATACTGCTCCTCATCTCAAATTAAAATCATGTCTTATTTCTGTGTTGTCAAAAGTATCTAAACTTTATGGAAGCAGAGTCATTTAACCACAGGGTTTTTGTAGCTGTTACTGCCTAACTTAATTTTTTCTAAATGATGGGAGTTGCTGACTGCTGTTGTAGAGCGTGTCGTGGTCTTCTGAAGGAGACGCCTGCCGCTGCCGTCCAGGTGGATGTGCACGTTGGGGCTCTGCAGACTGCTTGGCATTTGGGCATGTCTTAAGAAGGCTGTCTGATTTTAGAGAGTCGTTGCTGGGTCCTGATGAGGCGTGTCGCTTAGAGTGACTCCCAGTACCGGTTCCTCCTTCCACGTGGTGTCTGCGTGTTACCTGCTCCCTGTGAGGAAACCCACCTCCACCTGAAAGATACTGTATTTTTTTTTTCCTTCTTCCTAGAGAGTCGTTCAATAGGTGCGTTTGGTACAGTAATTAGCAGCTACCCAGACTGACTGTCCTGACAGAAACCATGACCGTTGTGCTTTCCTTGGGGCATGCAGGCATGAAATCAGGTTCTGCCTGTTTTTATTCGTTTTCTCACGTGAGGCAGTGAAGTGAGAGGAGAATGAGGGAAATGAGGGTTAAAGTAATGGTGAAGCTCCATGCCGATACAGTAAGGAACCCCAAAGCGCGTGAATTTTGCTGTCTGTGGTCTAGCTGGGTGGCTCTTCTCGAGGTGCTCCAGACCTGCTTAGAAACCGGGACTTGAAGCGCGCTGCGCCCCAGGCCGTCCCGAGGGCCGCGGGCAGCAGGCGCAGCGGCCGCGCGGGGCAGGAGCACCGGGCGGAGAATACCAAAACCCCGTGCCTTGCCGGCGGGCAGAGCCCCCGGCCGCCCGCCGTCGGACCCGCAGGGCGGGCA
>Ga0181612_156441_pt1 | contig 13030 bp, 11 predicted proteins | sample HoacroProtozoa21_FD_119630 | JGI IMG/M metagenome (GOLD analysis project Ga0181612, IMG submission 119630) | Hoatzin crop microbial communities from Cojedes, Venezuel. Combined Assembly of Gp0051906, Gp0051904, Gp0051908
ACCCTGCAGATATTTGTAGGCATTTATAAGGTCCCCTCGCAGCCTTCTCTTCTCCAGGCTGAACAAGCCCAGTTCCCTCAACCTCTCCTCGTAGGGGAGATGCTCCAGTCCCCTCACCATCCTCATAGCCCTAAGGGTCTCTGGTGGAGTTGCAGAGCCAGATGGTCGCTTTCTGCATCCTGTCACTTGCAGTCGCCCCAGATCCAGAGTTCGCGCCGGCGGTGACAGTAGGGTCCTTAAAGGAGAGGTCCTGTTTTAAAACTCCCTGTGTTTTCTGGAGGCTCAGTGCATGGTAGGCTTTGTCCTGCAAGGCAGCCTGTGTTACTGGCGGTGTTACCAGTCATCCCAGTGGTTCTCTGTCGTGTTGGCACTGTGGTCTTGCTGTTCAGGGCAGGTTCCCCTCACACCTCTGGCAGCAGCTCTTCTGGAAGAGCCGGTAAAAAGAATGCAGCAAAGAAAATGAAAGAATTGTAGCCTCACGTTGAGAAGCAGCTTCCTGATAATCAGAGGTGCATGGAGGCACTGTAGAGAACAGAACGTTCAGAGGGTTTTGCAGTTTGTGAGACGTTGAAGCTCTGCTGTGTTGTGTTATTGCCCACCTCAGTTTTCACATATCCCATTGCTTTATTATTGTATGTACTTTTAAAGCAAAATACCCCCCCCCACCAATGCCCGAAACTCTGCTGTGAGTTCAGCAGCTCTCTGGAAAAGCAGATATGATGTGAGAATGTGTAAAGGACACATTCTTTCAAGTCATATTGAAAAGAGAATTGTTGTATAAACAGATGGGAGGATGCCATTGCCCCGGAAAACTGTCTGAGTGGTGCCCCAAATTGCACTTTGGCAGGAGAAGGTTCAAGGGCAGAGCAGAAGAATGAGGTATGCTGTGGAAATACCCTCTGGAAAGGACTAAGTGCAGAACCCTTCAGTTTAGAGAAACGAAAAATATATGATGGGGAAGAGAGACAATAAAATATCTGATAGCCGTTTACTGTAAGAGCAGAACACGGAGCATGCAGAGCAGTTTGGCGCTGGATCTCTTCTCCTGCGCTGTGACACTCGTGCTGACAGCCACGTGCGGTTCCAGTCTGCAGGCCTCCTTTCTTCCCTCTGATTCACTGGCAAAGGTAGGTGCCCAGCTGTACCGGGTACTGCGTCTGAGTCGAAGGCAGAGACAAAGATCCTCAGTGCTTTTCCTGTGGGATTCAGTGTGGGGACAGAAACTGAAGCAAAAGCTGCACTGTCTTACTCGTAGAGCCACATCCCAAGATGGCTTGTCCAGGGCCCGAATTTGTCTCCAGTCCAGTGTGTGGTACCGGGGTGTTGAGCTGTGTCTGGCATCAGCTGAGGGAGATTTTCAGCTGTGGTCAGTCTTCCTCTGATGCTATGCTGGAAGAAGAAAGCAGCAGATTGGAGCTGCTGAGATGGATGTCTCCCACCTTGTGCGGAGAGTGCGGCAGCTTCTCTGGCCAGAACGCATTGCCTGGAACTCCGTGGAAGAGGTGCTCCTGGCATCCGCAGTGTAACGGATCCTGAGGAAGCAAGGTCTTCACCTTCCTGCATCTTTGAAGCTCTTAGAGGCTCAGTGCACTCTTCCACTTCTAACCAGGAGATTTTTCTCTGCTCTCCCAGCAATTACTTAAAAAGCCTTTGAGAGGCTTTTGAGGCATTTGCTCTTAAGTTCCATCCTTTTTAGAAACTAACTTGGGACAAAGGCCAGATATCTACATAGATAAAAGTTCTCCGTCACTCTTGAATTTTTTTTACTACCTTTGTTTTAGGAAGTTTTGGAAATGCGACCAAAGCAACTAACAGTCTGGTAGCCAGGAACTATTGTGTCTCAGTAACTGGTTTGTACACTGGGGAAGGTGACCAGCAGACGCTTCCTGCGGAGCTCATGCTGCCCAGCACAGCGTGTGATGCGCCGTCTCAGATCTGTGTCGAGAAGTGAATCACAGTCATTGTTTACACAGACGCTGGAAAGATTACAGATTACCTTAGGTTTAATAATTTTCTTAGCTTGCAGTTGTGATTGTCTGATCTGTCGATTCCTGAGACGGAGCTGGTTTACAAAGCAGATGCCAGGCGAAGCTGTCACCCCCCGGATGGCACTGCCTCCAGAGGGGACTGGAGCTGCGCCCGGCCCTGCTGCCGCGTGTGCTTGAGCACGCCGAGCACAAACTGCTACCTGTGGGAGACAGCAGCAGCCCAAGAAAAAAAAGCAGAAACTTCTTTCCATTTGGGCTCCCTGAATTCCTGTCTCAAGAAAATGCATTGAAATTGCCACCCACTCTCTGTCTGGCTGATTAAATAAAATATTGACCTTTTCCAAACACAATATTATCATTCCAAGCACAATATTATCCAGTTCGGTCTGAAATTGTTTCTACAGCTCTTAAAAGGGAACTCACCTGGCACCTCCAATCAATTCAGATAAAACAACACTGTATGCTTTTTAAATAAAAAACTGATTGTGCCGATGTCTGAAGTTAGTCCACAGAATAATTCCATATTAACTTTTCTTTATAGAGAGTATCATTTGCTTAATATTACTTCCGAATGAAAGAAGACAAAGTGCCCTTTTCTGTCCCTCTGTTGTTCTTTTTCCTTGCACAGAACGTTACTACAGGGAATTCCTCTCTGAGTTAACTTTCCAGCTCGGAATAAGTACTTACTCCTTATCTGAGCGGCCGTGCGCCTTGCGGACAAGTGGCAGAAGTGGCACGTACAACAGCAGAAACTGCTCCTCGTGGTTAACACTGATCATACCGTCAAAGAAAAACACTAGTCTAGAAAACTCCCCTCCTGTTTAGAGACCATGCAAGGCTCTTCATAACTTCATCTTATCAAAGACTTCTTTTGCTAAATTAAAAGAGAGTGAAGTGATGTAAACTTGTGTCACGCTCTCTGTGGCAGGCACCCGTGGTGGCTACGCTGGTCACCTGCATCGTATTTTCCTTTCAGAAGGGATCTCAGTGCGATGGTCCCTGCGGAGGAGCACTGAAGAACCACATCTTCCACAGAATAACTAGGACTTGAACATCTCATCATCAGCCTACGCTTCTCTTCCAGTTCTTCTCAGGCTTTACTGGGCCATTTTTCTTACTGCATCACCCTGACTGACTATGACCTTGTCATGTTAAAGTGACAGTCAGGTTATCCTGCTGATGGGTATCAAGTTGATGTATCCTGTCCTTTGTGTCGGGTGCCAGGCAGGGATGCATTCCCAGCCAGCCTGCGCTGCCCCTGGGCGGTACCAGCTCCGGGGAAGGCTGCTGTTGGCATTCGCACCTCTCGCAGAGCGAGCAGCAACGCTAAGCTGCTAAATGAGACCGTGCATTTCCCGCTTTAGACTTTGGAAATTGGTGGGAACGTTGCATGTTGGCTTTATTTTCCTTCAAGTGTGATTAATGATCAGAAATCTACATGTCACAGCTTAGCTGTTTAGCTTTTGCGCGCTGCTGTGGTTCCACTGAAGGCCATTATTTTGATGGAACTGTGGATAATAAGCTCTAGGTACAGGCACAGTTTACTGAGCTGGATTTTTGGCAAATTCTGTATGCAGTGAATTGCAAGCTGGCTTTTATGTTTGTGCTTGTGATTTGACATGCTTGCGTGTGGGGACCTAGAACAATTTCAGTGAGCTCAGCAAAGTTGTGTGTCGCTTGGGTAGAGAAAAGTCTTGGCTTTTGAACCAAGACAGGCAAGCATGCCTATGAAAATATCTATGCGTTACATACTCTTTAAATGTGGTAAAACAACTCGTAATTCTTATCAGTGTCTTTTTAGGCTGTGAGGAAGAGAACGAAATGAGGTCACTTTTGTCTGTTCTTTCTCAAATTCTGAACTGTGTCGTTATTACACGTCAGTAAAGGTGGAGGCTGCGCCGTTCAGCGGTGCGAGGGGAGAAGCCAAGGCCAGCTGGCCCTGCTCCGTAGCCTTCACCGTGGCACAGCCGATCCCAGTCCTGCTCTCTGGCAGCTGTGTGCGTGGAGAGGTCGAAGCACCAAGACTTTCCTGTTTCCCACAGTATTGGTGCAAATCAGTTTCAGCGTCAGTGGCAAGACTTTGACTACGATGAAGGGGATTTTGTAAGAAAAAAGCAGTAGTGTTGATGTTGTCATACAGATCTGAAAGTACTTTACCTCTGCCACCAAAGGGAGAAGGGCAGGGAGTTTCTGACGGTCTTGCCCACGGAACCGGAAATGAGTGCAAGCCCAGTGATGGCAAGAAAGAGGCAAATCAGGCAACTAGCTGTATTTAAATCTCACCGAAAGGGGGACGTAAACGACTGGTGTTCGAATAATGAATTATTCCAGGGGCTAGTTGGTACATTTGTTGAATCCATTTCAGTACAGGTCTTCCCTTTGAGGGTATTTTCTAAGATACCCTAGTCATACCAGGTATGAGTAGATACTAAGATTTGAGTCCATTGCCTTATATAGATTTATATGTCAATGTGTGTCCTGAATAGAAAGGCTGCAATTTAATATGAAGCATGAGCTCTTCAGCCAAAGCCCAGAGGTCCCCGTACGTCAGATCAAGTGCATGTCAGCATTGCCATTACAAGAAGATGTATGATCTCTCTTTATTTACTTATGATTATTACTGATCATCTTAACAAACAGGTTATCAATATATGAAGTATAGAGGAAGTTCATTTATATTACTCTGTCAATATCAAGGTCATTTTTGTAACTAAAAGGGGTCGAGAACAAAAGCTAGATGGCTCATATATGACTGAAGCTAACCGTCCAATCCATTTACATTGTTGCCAACAGCAGAGCTTTATCTGTTAACTGAAACATTACACTTCACTCTTCAAGATGACTTTTTGCTCAGATAATTAATCGCTGTAGATACATTAAGTGATTGCATTATGTAGTTCTGTGGCAGAGAGACTTTAGAGTCGATGACCCTAAGCTTCCATTCCACTGCTATTTTCTCTATGGTTAGGGTGAAGATGTAACTGGCTTGCAGTTCAGAAGCGTGTTGTGTCAGAGGATCTCATGTTTTATTTAGCATAAAAGTCTGCTAGGCATGTTCCCAGGTTTGATGATGAAAAAACTGAGTAAATACAGATATAATTCAATACTTACAACTTCTCTTTTTATCCTTGGACTCTAGCTAAGCGCTAGACACATAGAGAAGTGTCCTGTTCGTCTTTTCAGAATTCAGTGTTACAATGCAAAAAGGAAGTTCAAGATAATATTTGTAAGGGTATTTTAGAAAGAAAGTAATAACTAATTTAAGCTTTTTTTTTTTTCCTCGTGTTTACTGTTACATAATTCTTTTCTGGGAGGCGTTTCAACAAGTGAGCGAAATACTAGACAAAGGACTTACAGGCTTACATTATTAATTGGGACTTACTCTCCTCTCAGGAGTCACTCTGTGTTGCAAAAGGGGGATGCAGTGGGTGTGCACGTACTGTGTAAATATTTCATCTCTGCTCCGGGGTCCTTAAAGATCTCATTCTCTGTAGCTGGTGAAACCTGTTTTCTTCAAATAGCAAGGGGATGTAGATGGTTGCTAAAGGTGATGTTGGGTTGCTGAAATGGAGAAAAAGAACAGAGGCAGGTTCGATGTGGCGCCCTATGGAAGGGAAAAGCATCTCTAACTTGGATCCAAGGAACACATGTAATGAATGAAATACGTTCTCTTTCAGCAAAACTGCCAACCTATGAAGTGCATTTCTCATGCTCATTAACACTGGACTTGAAGAACCTGATAAGAACGCAATATAAAATCAAAGAGCCCCTAAAGACTGGGAGATTATATTTAATACTCTCCTATCACCAGTCCCTGAGTGCTTGGCAAGAGAAACGGTGACATTTACTAATCAGTACCCTCTCTTATTTGTCTTGGCTGAAAGTCTCAAGTCCCCAGCTTATTGAAGTTATTACAAATGCTCTCCATTAGATTCTGTTTAACTTCCTGGTGTTTGCAGTTGAGCTGGATCACAACGTCATGGAGGAGTTATGTCTTTAAAAAGTGATACAGAAATTTTGATACCATGTATGTAAATTGCAAGTTTATTTTCTTTCTTGCAGTCTTTGTTCTTAAACACATCCTTAATGTTTGACGTTCATTCTTCTTGGCATTAACTACCCCTGATATTTTCCTGCACCTTTCTGGATGCATAGAAGTTTGTCTCGTGCGATAAGAAGGTGCTGTTTCTTATTAAAAGATGACTTGGGACGTTCTTTTCTTTTGAACGCCCTTTGGGATAGCCTGTAATGCTTCAGCCCTGTAAAGTGCATTTTGTTCTCCTGAAGGCTGGCAAGCAGGGAAAATCCCTCTGTAAAGCGATACAGGACATAGGGCATGAGCAAGTGCAGAGCAGTTCGCTGCGGCAGATGACCAGAAATTTTGGACTGTGGATCCCTCCTAATTTTGAACATTTTTCATGCAGCACTGTACCACCTTTTTGTTCAGGCTTTCAGCTGAAAAATAAATGGTTATAAAATGGTCTGTGGAGTGCATACCATGGCTTTGCAGACTGTTACTGGTCCACAAACCACAGTTTGGCTGCTCTACAGTGTTCCCAATTGTGCTGGGGTTGCCCTTAGCAGTGAATGGTTGGTTTATTCTTTATATTCTTTTCAGCCCTTGGCTTGTTTCTTGCCAGTCAGAGCAGTGCTGTTCATCCTCCTTCACTCACCAGCCAGGAAAGGAAATTCTTCTTCTCAGACAAGAGCTTTCCTCCCTTTCCTCTTGATTCCAGGCACATTCGTTTCAAATTCCCAAGGCAGGATATTGAAAATTTCCTCGTTAGTAGGGCTTCAGAAATTTACTTACTACAGAAAATGTAAAATTTTGGTAAATTGTTGGCCAGAAAGTGCTATAAAATCCCTGCACTTTAAAAATACGGCTAATAGAAAAAACTGTTCAGCGCTGAAATGGTTTTCTGTGGGTTTCTTCTCCTCTGGCCTCACCACAGAAAGAACATCATGTCTGTGACTTGGCTACTGCAGGGCTGGTAGCTGATGTGTTTTAAAGGACTCTTCCAGCTCCGGAGCCCAGGTGTGACAGCACGCTCACAGCCATCGCCGGGGCGAGCCCATGCCGTGCCATCTGTGGTTCTCAAAAGCTGCTCTCGCTCGTCCTGCTTGCGCCGAAGCACAGGGGAGGTTGAAGGGCTTGAACGGGCTTCTCCTTCCGCAGCGCGTGGAGCGATGGGACGGCTGCCCCGGGGAAACCCAAGGGACGCTGAAGGGACGCGATGTAAACCTGGCAATCCCAGATGAGGTTCACGTGTATTTTGTCCGTACTTTCCGTAATACCTTGCTATGTGGTTCTTCTGTCCTCATGAACACAACGTTCCTTTGAGGTCGTGTTAATCTTGTATGCACAAATAGCATTATAGTGCTTGTTAATCAACTCATGTGGCCTACATCAGCATAGGTAATTTCTGACCTTTTCCATAGCTCCACCTTGGGGGGTTTTGGGATGATCATGTGTTCAGGGCATTCCTGGGCAAGGCTTTCCTAGCTGAGTGATGTTATATTTATAAAGACAAAAGCATCAAGTGTCAAAAATGGGCGTTAATCATCACAGTGTTTAAGGAACTTCAGGAAGCTCAGATGAAGCTCAGTCTCTTTGTGCTGGATGGTAAAAATAGACATGCAAACTACAGGTTTACACAGAAAATGTCTGGATTAAAATTAATATTAAGCCAGCTCATTCCCTGCCAATACTTAAATAACTTCACGAGCTGGATTAACACCCTTCATGCTTTTTGCACAAGCTATTGTAGCTCATGGAGCACATCCATATAACATTCGCGCAGAGAAGGGAACTGGTGGTTCCATTTGTATTTCAGGACTTGATGGCTTTGGTGACAGTAGATCAGATTATTATTTATTCCATGTTATTCAACAGGGAGGCTCTGTAGTCTGTTAGCGAGGGCAAAAGGCTGAGCATTTTGCTGCTGATTTACCATATAACTTCAGGCAACTCAGTCTCTGGACCTCGATTTGTAGGCTTTTCAAGTAGATGGTTTTTCTTCCACGGAGAGTTCAGAGCTTACAAAATTTACTGTTTAATTTTTTATATTTATGCAATGATTGTTTGCAACTTAGTTCAGCGGATTTTGTATTGCTTCCGTGTGCTGTTTGGAAGTTCTGTGGTACCCAGGGTGACGCGGGTGTTTGGTTTCGGAGGTATCTGGAGCCCGTGGCAGAAGCAGCGGGGAGTTTCGGATACCTGGCTGCGTACCGTAGGAGACCTTTCTGCGGCGTGCCGGGCTGCGGGGAAGAACCAGAGAGGCAACAGCTGTGACTGTTACATTTTGCACAAATGAGCTTTTTGGTTTCACTTCAAAATTGGCAAACTGTTAATTAATAAATAAACAAAGCCTTTCCTGCGTGTGCATTTGCTATTTGCAGTCTACAGAGCTGTTAGTGGCAGAGTCGATTAGCTCTTTACTGCTGTAGCAGCAGCACCGGTCGATATAATGAGTAATGGCTGCTCGTGTCTCAGGCAAACAGCAACGATGAGAAACACTTCATGTGCTTTTTTTTTTTAATTTTTTTTTTTTTTTTTTTTATAAAATTGTCCTTGGGCACCAGGGAGTGAGAATGTTGTTGTGGTATTTGCTGAAGTCAGGTAGAGACAGGCATGAAGTTGTCAAGAACCTCTGTACGCGTCGGAGCCAAGTGAGCCGGCACGTACCAGCAGACAGCTGAGCAGATCCATGTTCTCGTCCCAGCTCCAGCCTCCGTGGGAGCGCGGGGGGAGTGTCCTGGCCGTGGTCAGAGCTGCTGTGGAGGCGAGGTGGGAGCGGCTGCCCGTACCTGGGAGGAGGTTTGGGACGCGGGGCCGTGTCCCACGCGGTGCGGCGTGCTCCTGGCCCCTACGCGTGCGAACAGTGCGGTTTCTGTTAGTTCCACTGATACCACTCATCTAAACACCTGGCTGGGCCAGGGCCAGCACTCGCAGGACTTTGCAGGATAAAACTTTTAGAGGAATAATTAATGTCAGTTATGAAGAACGGGATTTATAGCTTAGTAACAGCGTTCTCTTCCGAGCCGAGGTGGAAGCGGTGCAGAAGGCAGGTGAGGCGTGCGAGTAGCGGAGCCGCTTGCTGCCGGTGCGTCGGACGGGAGAGGCAGCACGTGGAGCTGCGCAGGGTGTTCCAGCCGCTGCCCGTCGCAGCCGGGCAGGTGGCTTTACCGGCTTGGACACCGTGTCCTGGAGGTGGCCGATCCCGGCCAGGGCTGGGATGCGCAGTGCCGGGTCGGTGTGATCGCTGTGCTGCTGTGAGGGTTGCTCCGTAGCACAGCTGAGACGTTTTTTAAAGCCCAGAATGAGCTGGCTGGAAGAAACCGTTTGCTCTGCGTGTTGTGTTGTTCCCACGTGCGCCAGGCGATCGCGCAGGCAGCGTAGTCATCGCTTCGCAGTCAGGCAGGAGAAGTCACCTGTTAACAACAGCGAATTAGGCACAGCAGGGACATCGCCGCGATGTCAGCTGAACGTGGACTTGGGCGCAAGTAAGAGTCGAGTCCCTCAGCTAATTGCAGGCAAAGTCAGTGTTTTCAAGAAAAGACTTTTTGGTGTTCCCTGAAGCAGCAGCAGGTTTAAGTCAGGGTTCCGGAGCTGCAAGCGGTGTCCCCGTAACGCTGCCCTGGGCTGGGCTGTGCCGGGGGCTCTGCAGAGCGGGCCCAGAGCCTGCAGGGCTGCGTGCCCGGGCGCTGGTGTGAACGCTGAAGTGCTTGCTTCGCTTTGATTCTTACTGACGTCAGCGGTGATGTACGGAGGTTTTACTAAAGGGTCAGGTGATAACGAAGAACAAGTTATTGAAAAAAGGGCTATTATCTGCACACCGACTTCTGTGGAATTATTGGGCATCTCTTCTGTTTCTGGACTGATGTGGAAATACTAAAATCACGACTCTGTGATACAGCAGGGACAGGTTCTAGTCTGTCATCTTCACCTTCAGAGCTTGCTGAATGTATCAAGCCATGCCTATTTAAGTTTTGGGGTTTTGTATTTTTTTCAAATGACAGTTTATCTGAGCTCACGGAATGAATGGATAACGTTACTATTTACATAAGCTCATTGTGATCTGTCTCGGTAATGTAATCAAATTAGGGTTAACTGCAGCTGGAGAATGCCAGCTTGTAAACTGTTTTTCAAAAAGAATCACATGGTGTTACTTGACATGTTTAGTATACATTCAGGAGGCTTTGCAAAAATTATAGCACATCCCTAAGTAATGTAACGAAGTCCGGACTGTGTTGCCACCAGGTCGCTGAATCCAGGAACTGAAACGCCGTGCAGCTCGGCAGCAGCCGGAGGAGAGACACCTCCAGCCCCATCCCTGAAGCACCAGTTTTTCTGACGTGGCTGCTGCTGACACGTTGTCTTTCTTTTGGCTAAAATCAACATATCAGTTGATAGAAAAAGCATATGGTGTAAATTCTGAGTACATTTAAGAACATCTGTGTTAGCTGCAAAAGTGCAGCCCACTGTACACGTCAAGCACTATATTTAGTCTTATGGCATTCGCGTAAGATGAAGTCCAGCCTGAGCTAAAATTACCCAATGAGTAGATTTTCAAAGTATCTTTTGTTATTCTTATTCATAAACACCGCATCTGGTACTTACTTTCCCTCCTTCTCCCTTTCTCCTGTGATTAGGAGGCACTGTTGACATCACAGTGTTGCAGTCATCAGGTTCTGCTGCTGCTGCCGAGCTCGATCTCGCGGGGCAGTCCCTGCCCCTCGGAGCTGACAGGGCGCCTGCTGCCGGCCCCGACCGCTGCCTTTCCGTCCCTCTCGGAAGCGGCTGGCAGGCAGTTTTCATTCCAGACCCGGAACGCAGAAGTAGTTTGAAATTTCCTCCACAGCCCGGGAAGGTTTCTGCAGGCTCTGTCGGAGCCCTGGCGGCGTTTGGCCGCGGGAGGTTTTGGGTTCTGTCCTGTGCCCCTGCGCGCCCACGAGACACACCACACCCCGCCAAACACCGCAACCGTTTCGGCATCAGGCTGGCAGCCCCTTCTACTGGCACGGCAGACAGGGAATGTGGGACATTGCGGCTGTGGGCCGTGCCCAGGGTGATGCAGCAAGTCTGTGGCAGAACGTGGTCCCATACTGTTGCATTTTGGACATATTCGTATGTCTCTCTTAAAGTCCAGTGTAAAGGAAGGATGGAGAATATAATCTAAAAAGGGTTCCTGGTCTCCCACTACTGCTTAAATACCTTTTCCCACTCGTAAATGTTCTGATAATTTGAGTGTGGAGATGGTTCCATCGGAATTAAAATTCTTCATGAGATCGGAGTTTGTCTCCCCAGAAGTTCTGTAGTAGAAGGAAACTGAAAAAATACTTCACCTTGTCAAAATTCAGCCATGTTGTAGTGTTCTGAGTGAACGGTTAGATCAACAGCCACTGATGCTTTTCTGTAGAAGTACCACTTTTGATTATGTATGAAATACTTTTTTGCAGAAATTCTGTTCTCTAAGAATTTTGAAATTTGGGATCTGCTATGAATTGAAGGGGAAAAAAAATAAATACAGTTTGAGAAACAGAACTTGTCCCTTGAGCGCAGATCTATCCAAACCAACAAAAGGAAGCTTGTGTTGGCATTTAGATTCAGACTCAGGAATTCCTGACTCTTAAGCCTGTTTATACAGGACTATACCACAGCCCAATTTGCACTTCATTTTGATTTTTTTTCCCCTCCACGTTTATGGTCATGTTGAACGGGTGGATTATGCACTCTGAATGCACATACTTAACCAATTGTATTTAAAGATTTTTTGCATATAATAATTATAGTTAAGTGTCTTCATTTGGAAGCAGCAGTGTTCCATGAAGGCTTTTAAGTCATTTAGCGTAGCCATATTTCTGTTACAGCTCTGCAGGTTTCATGGCCTGGTTCTCAAAAGGCTTTTGAGGGTCGCTGCTTCCCAGTGAAAGTAGCGGGAGCTGTGGGTGCTCTGCACTTGAGAAGCGTCAGCGGTGCCCCAGCAACCTGGTGACACGCGCTGCTGACTGCGCAGGGCAGATATTTAACTCTCAGTAATTCAGGGGGAGATTTCAGCGTGTGTATGGGCACACACCAGTGCAGGAACACACAGATTTTTATTGCTCTGGTATTCACCTCTTGGTCCTATTTGCTTTCAGCTACTTTCTAAACCGCAGTTTCAGTATCTATTAGAGCTGTTGTAAAATACAGAATGGCTTAGGATTCTTGCTATTTCAAACATGACACGTTGTTATTACAGCTGAGCTTGGAGATATTTGCCAACATTTTTGAAATTTGTAAGTTGGTCGATCTCACCTGGGCATGGTGAAAGGGCTCCAAGAACTCTGTGCCAAATCCCCAGCTGCTGAAAAGCAACAGAGCCTCCTTGATTCTGTCAGAAACAAGTCAGCTCACACCAAGAGAGGACTTGACCTGTTCTCATTTTATCTTGGGTTTCCTTGCATTTTGATCTCTGTTCCTCGGAGCTTTTTTCCGTTCTTCTTTGGTAGCGAGAGTACATTGCTTGGGCCTGGAAGCCCTGAGTACCTTCACCCCACCCTGGCCCTTGAGTACATGTTTAACCTTAGACATCCGAGATCCCTGCTGGGGTCAGCGAAATGACTGAGATGCTGGGAGTGCGGCTGTGCTGGTAGCGTCTGCCTATGCTGCTGGGGCTGGCCGGGGCGATAGAAAGTTGAGGCACTTGACCTCCTGGAATGCTTGCTGACCTGGATCTAATCTGAGGTAGAGCACCACAGCCTTTCAATGCCTTGTATCCCCACACCTCTCTGGGAGGACGAGTTCGAGAGCTTCCTGGGCAGCTGCTGGAAGCACTGAGGTGCTGGAGCATCCTTTGGGCAGTGCTGGCCATTGGGATGAGCTGCTGGAAGCACTGAGGTGCTGGAGCATCCCTTGGGCAGTGCCGGCTGTTGGGATGAGCTGCTGGAAGCACTGAGGGGCTGGAGCATCCCTTGGGCAGTGCCGGCCGTTGGGGTGGGGTGCTGGAAGCACGGAGGGGACGGAGGCGCGCCCGTCCGGCGCGTGCTGTGGTGGGGGCGGC
>Ga0181612_170031_pt1 | contig 13029 bp, 4 predicted proteins | sample HoacroProtozoa21_FD_119630 | JGI IMG/M metagenome (GOLD analysis project Ga0181612, IMG submission 119630) | Hoatzin crop microbial communities from Cojedes, Venezuel. Combined Assembly of Gp0051906, Gp0051904, Gp0051908
GTCCCTGGAGGTGTTTAAAAAACGTGTAGATGTGGCACTTCAGGGTATGGTTTATTAGACATGGTGGTGTTGGGCTGACAGTTGGACTTGATGATCTTAGAGGTCTTTTCCAACCTATGATTCTATGATTTTGTGCTAAGGAGAAAAGTGTAAAGCAAAATGCAAACAGGTAAAACTCTGATTGTGCACAGGAAACAAATCGGGTACAAAAATGACAGCACCATTTTTTTGCCAGTAGCTAATCAGAGAAGAGCTTTCCACAGCCAAAAAAAGTAAAGGGTAAAAAAAGAAATACAGAATATCTCAAGTAGTCTTTCAGGGCAGGAACCTCCCCTTCCCCCACAACCAAACAACTTTTGTTGTGATGAAATTTAGCTCATCTTACAGATATACCAGAATTGACATGACATGGGAGAGAAGGATTTATGCTTTAAATTAAAGCTTATTCCCCAGTGTGCAAAAGAGCCTGTATAGTCTATTAAAGTAATTTAGAATCATTCTTCCTACTACGAAGTAAATTTGGATTACCACTAGCAAATGTCAGAGTTGCATTTACCATTCTTGTCAAGAGACACACTGCCGAGTGGTGAAGAGATGTGTAGTAACTATTTTTTTAATAATAAGTCGTTAGAGGATGAAATTGGAGTCCTTTTTAAAGGTAACTTATCATAACAAGAAAGCAATAATTCAAAGCCTGGAAAAAGGAACCTTGGTACAGATCCACAACCAGGTGGCCAGACAGATACAAATGAGTTTACAGTTAATTAGAATAAAGATACAAGACCATGGAACTAAAGATGTAAGAGGAAATAACTTGTACTTCTTTTATTGGAATCCATATCAAAGCCAATACCACAATTATAGTACGTAGTTTGGTGCTTGTGGTACATGATATATTTATAATTCAGGATTAAATGGTGAGGAAAGCGCAGGACTTACACCATGTGGCTCTCCCCAGCAGAGATTTTAAAGTAGCCACAGCAAAATAAAATGAAAGAGTCTAACTGAAGACTTAACATGATTAAATTTTAAAATAAACTAGACAAAATAATTTATCTATTTTAACACACAAGGAAAGAGCCAATCCAGAAAGCGCAAAGATTCCTAACTTCGTATTTTTGCTTTCTCCAGTATCAAATCTGGTTTTTATAGATTTACGTTTCAGGCCCATCTAGCAGGATGCAAGCGTAAAGTGGCAAAATCTTTAATGTGAGGACAATTCCCACTGAGACAGATAGGTGGAACAGTTCGTTAACAAGTTCACCTATTCCTTTACACAAGAAAAAAATCTGCTGTCCCTGTTTAGCTACTTTTTGACACTGAGACTTTACTGTGGTATTTCAAACCTAAGGAGCTTTGGATTCCTACATGAAACTTGTCCAAGTTCCACATTGGAAGCATAGTCCATGGATACTGCCAGGAGGTCACTTATTTCTCCGCATCCATCCATCTCCTCTTCCTAAGCCATTATGGGCTGGTTTACTGTGTTCAAAGGAAGACGAAGTATTTTGCGCTTTCTTCAGGGACTGTGGAAGATCCATAACTGAGGCTGCCAAGGATTTCCCCTAGAGCTTCCAGGTTTAAACCACGGCCTGGTGTCTGCATGATGACTGATGGAGCCAAGGATACCAACCACAGACTAGCAAAGGCACATAGCAATTGCTAAAATAGTTTGATGTTGCTTTTGCCAGCATAAAATAGAAAATTTCAAAGCATTTAAAAAATGATTAAAAAAAAAAAGCCAAAAGCTGCTAATATCGCAAGTCTTTAACAGAATAATTTAAAGAACAAAGGAAAAGGCAGTATTAAATATATGGTGTTTGATAGCAATAATACAGCTCAAATACTCTTCATGTCTTACAAACACTTAATGAAAATACTTTCACCTGGCAGGTTCAATTAGGCCTTGATAATATTAAGGCTGAAAGCATCAGAATCCATTAAATTCAATGAGGACACTTGTGTTCTCCAAGCACTTACCCAGAGGTTTGTGAAGTGTAGTCCTATGGCCTTGCTGCCAGCTCTTTCCTTTGTTTTCTTGTGACTGATTTGGGTTTCTTTTTCCTAAGGACCAGGAAACAGGCCTTTAGAGATGTGCCTTGTCTCTGCAACTTCTGTACATCATAGTTATGGACAGATGTAACTTGAAACAATCTATTTGGAAATTTAAAATGTATCTGTAAAATAATAATCTGCTAATACCCATAAAAGTATTCTTATTCATAAACTTATGTGCTTGCACAGAAGCAGGAAGTAAACAGAATTGCTTCCCAATGAAAAAAATGTACTTTGTCCTCATTTTGTGTGTTTGTAGGTGGTTCTCATTTTCATTCCCCTCTCACTTTCTCTTTCATAACAAAATAGTAAGAGGAAATCCTACACTCATCTATTATGTCCCAGTCAGATGCTTTGACATTGAACCTGTTTTAAAAGGTACTCTTTTGAGTACCCTTGTCTTTGACATATAGTCAACTGTTGATCCAAATAGTTCTTTGTAAAGCACCACTACCATTGCTAATATTTCCTCCAGTGACTTTCTTTTGGATTGGTAACTATTTCTGCTTTTATAAAAGCAGGAGCATAAAGACTAATGAGCCACCGACACTTGAATAATAGCACCTGGGGGGAGAAATACAACGCTAGTTCAAGCCCTGTTGGTTCCCACTGCACTTGCTGCCTAAAGCAGCCTGAGAACCGCCTTGGAGCAGCTGCAGCGCTTTGCTGCATTTGAACTGAGCAGAATCACATTCTTCATCTCAGCTAAGGTTTCCAGAATTCAAATTTCCATTTATTAGCCAGTGTCATGTTACCCTTCCTATACATTAATGTTAAAAAAAAATCTAAAATTAATTAATGATTTTAATCAGTACCCAAACTACTTGATGCAAAATAATGAACTTGTAAGTCTGCAGATCTGTACTCAGAGGTTCAGAACACATCTATATATTATACATGTAAGGAAGAACTAGATGATACAAACCCTTTGTAGCATGAAGGAAGACGTGTAGCCTTCAAAACACAATGAAATCCACTTGTTTTTATTTAAAAGAAGGAAGCTTTTATGAAGAAAATAAGCATAATTTTGTGAAGAATATTCTGAATGCAGAAATATGATGTTATCAAAAGTGAAAGAAAGATGCCTATACTAAATGGTCATATCCATAGAATGGAATGCTTGCATTTCAAACTACTGTCCAAAAGCATATAAAGCAAGATACATACGAAATTTTACAGACTCTACTACTGGAAAAGTAGCAATGGTAAAAATGTCTCATCAAATTTGCTGGAAGAAACACGTAAAAATATTACATGAACAAGTTAAGAAAGAGTGTTTGAAGCTATGATAACGCTTCTTTACCTGCACTATTTGTTTATTTTGATTTTTACTGCAGGTTATGGTTTTGTTCAATTATTATTTTTTCCTGACTGGCTCATGGCTTATACAGGTATCACGTTTTATTGGAATGGCTTTCAGTTTATTGGTGTGAAAGACTTATGGGATTTGCTCATAAATGTCTGTCCTTTCTGGAGTCTCCTGCACTTTCCTCTTTATTGCAATTCTGGCTGTGACTCTAACCATATGTTCTGAGACTCTTCTTCAAGTTCTTTTTTTTTTTAAGGCAAATCTCATTACTCTTCTGTTTTCATTTATTCCTGTTTTCCATTTTCTCTGGAAACTCACTTCACTGACAAATTATCACACACCTGAAAGACAAACAAATTAGTACTTGTGTCATATTTTGAGAAGGCCTGTAGTGATATCGAGGGGAAAAACAGCAGCCCCCCTCGGTAGTTTTACTCATCTCCTTTAATAAATGGTTTCAGTTCAAGTGTAATTTTTATGTATCTTGAAGAACCTTTTAATATCAATTACACAATTCTTGAACAGTTCCTGTTCTTCACATCAGTATAAAATTCAGTGAAATGCTTGAGGATGCTGTTCAGTGTTTGCAATATTTCATGATGGAGAATAGCTTTGTATCTCAGGTTTGGATCTTCTGTTTAAAGATAAGTGAAATCTAAGTAGCAAAAGACTGTGATGAAATGTTAACTTTATACTCTGCAACAGCAATATTCCATCCACAGCACATACAGGTCAATTTATGGCACAAGGGCAGAAATGGCTTTGGTTCATAAATTACTGGTGGGGGTATTTGTAGCACCTTTTGTACCATATGAGCTGCTGGCTCAGTACAATCACCAGAAGTCAGTGATTTTAGTTTTGTGAATATATTTTTCTGAAAATACAATTAAGACCAGAATTCTCCTAGTGTTTGAAGCTATGACTGAGGGTAGGACAGCTAAAAGGGCTACAGGTTCCTTGGTGCATGGACAGAATTTTGCAGATGATGACTTCAGTGAGTCGAAAAGTCACTAATCCTTTGGGCAGAGGCAACAAAGAGAAGGCACAAAGAACAGAACGGTTGCAACACTTCGACTAGTGAGAAGCACCGGAGGGTCGTTCAGACCCTTCTGTATCCAAAAGTCCTTCAAGAACCTCCATCCTCTTATCAAAGACTTTCTGGCAGCTTCGCCTGACAGGCACTTCAGTTGCAGGCCTTGCTGCGTACTGCTTACAAGGAACATAAATGCATGTGGTACTGCAACTGCGTAATGATACAACTGGTCCCTGAAACGCAAGAGCGAAGAGGTTTGCCATGCAGTTTCTGTAAGCTGCCTTGTTAGCGGACAGAAGCAGTGTGAGAAAGAAAATGAAATTATGCAGTAAGCAGGGAACACTCTACTCACACTGAGCTGAGGTACAAAGAAGCATGGCTTTTTGTACAATAATATACATAAATACAAGTAAATTTATATTCACATTGATTTAAATAGTGTTATATATGGAACCGTTTAACACACACACAAAAGTGTCCCAAAAACCCCAAACCCAAAGAAATCAAGCACGAATTTAGCATTATGTAAGATTCATAGGTTACAAAAACAGTACATAAACTGAAAATGCATACTGCTATGACTCCTTTAAAGTCTGAGAATTTCAGCAATAGATAATGTGACAAAATCTCATGCCACTTATTTATAGTCTTTTTTCCAAAGTTTTGCAAGATAGTATATGCTAACAACATATTTAATACTTTTATTCAGTCACATAAAACAGGCGCATACTTTGATATACTAGGGAAACCTTGTTCTCATGCATATTTCCTGTTCTTTCTTTTTTTTATACAGTTATCATTTATTTTTCTGAACTGACAGCAGAACCAGAGCTTTTTTTGGTTTATGTTTTGAAATCAATTCTTGAAACTAAAGCTACTTAAATCTCCGTTTTTTATAAAAAACCCTGAAACTGTAGATCTTGCATTACAAAGGAAAATATACTTCCAAAAACTGAAGCCAAAGGAGTACTAAAAAATTGCATTTTTGTTTTCCTATTTTTTTTTAATAGCAGTTTCATAGTTCTACTTTCAACAGTCCCTGACAGAACTGCTTCTCTCTCTTCCTAATTTCTGACAGAAAAAGTGATCTGGACGGAATCCAGCTAGTTTAGACTTAATCTGGACAAAATGGTATGATGAAGACTGGCAGATGGAGGAACGCAAAAACAAGTGGCTGAGTTTTCACTTACACCTATTCTAAAGACATGTAAATTGTAGCTCTCCAGATGAGTACAAGAGGAGCAGCAGACTGATCTGTTCTGACTGCTGATTAATCTGTTAGCAATCTTCAACTATGTCTACGTTAGCAAATAGTATGGATCAATAAATCTACAGAGAGAAATTGGTGATGCAAAATACCCGTTTCATGTGCTTACACATATTTCAAGGCTTTTTTTTTTTTTTTTTAATGCTTTGGACTACCCTGAGCCTGGTCCCATGGACTAAATGTCCATTTGAGGTGGGATTGTATTTGGCTGAGTCGTGGAGCTCATTTTCCAGCTTAGTATCACTCTGAAATAATCCTGTTCATATACTGTGAGACTATGCCACAGTGCGAACCATGGCACAGAAAATGGAAAGAAATGGGATATTCACTTCACTGGAGCTCTCTCAAATGTAGCTGAAACACTAATGCACACATTCCCTAAGAGTCTAACAAGGCTTGGCAGACTTCCTCCATCCTTGTGTTGTTCCAGTGGCAATCTTTGGTTGACAGCAGGGTACTGTCACTCGCTATCTTTCGGCATGATGGTACCTCTCTCTGCAATCTGAATTATAGATGATAGGCTCAGAATTTGCATGGAGATAAACTTGTTCAGCTGGAAGCTCCAGGTCGTTTGTTCTGTCAATAAATATTATTTAAGACAGGCACATTCACACCAGTTGTTTATGGATAGTATCTTCCACTTAGGGTCTAACTGTCTCTAGCTGAAAGTCATATGGCTCATTCCTCTGTAAATATTTAAGTCTTATGTTAATCACATTTAATTCAAAACTTTTGCCTACAGGTGGATTTTAGCCTTAAGTCTTACTGTTCAATTTGGCCCAGAATATTTCAAACTGACTGAACAAAACTATTTATCTGAAATTAAATAAAAATTAACAAATGAGAAACAGTAGTATCAACAACATCTCTGTCAGATCTGACAATAAATTATTTTGCAAATAATTATTTCACAAATAATTACTTAATACTAGGGATGGAAAGTTCCAGCGTATTTTAAATTAATAATACTAAATCCTTAGAAAGAGATTTTTCATCAAAAGTATTTATACAAGCAATATGATACTAGAAGTTAATATTAAAAATTCCATCTAACAATGAAATCATATCACCATCTTGGCTAAAATTTTCTAAGGACCTCAACTGGCATTTGAAACACAAATTTGAGATCATTAAAAAATTTCTGATTTTAAAGAAGTGTTCAGTACTGTATAAAATTAAGATTTGTCAGGCAACTCAGAATGAGAATCCAAATTTTAAATTCGACACTGTTTATAAATCTGTGGATCTAGAAAAAAAATGCTGAATTTCAAACTGAAACTACAGGAAGAAAGAGCTTTTTAATTTTTTATTTAAACTCACAAACTGAAATATTACAAATGTAGACATGAAATCATTCTAATCAGAGACAACAAAGGGAATCTTGTTATTGTTATTTCCTACTTACATTAGCTCTACTCAGAAGGCTGATGCATGTGATGTAAATATGTACCTTCTTACTCCCTGTCTCTCACAATAAATTGTCTAGGTATTACGTCCACGTCAAAGTGACAGTGCCATAAGGAACTTCTCTTGAAACTGTGAACTAGGCTACAATCAAAGTTTAACTGCAAATTGAGTTTGGGTTTCTTTCCCCATTCCTTCTCATTATACATATAATGATATTTGTTTACAAAATGGATTTGCTTAGTGAGAGGAACTTCCAGATCTTATTTAAAGGAAGAATTTTGGAACTTTTTTCTTAAGGGATAAAATTTAGCCTAGCTAAAGCACTCAAATAAATGCTTAAATCTTACAGAGACTCTCCTTAGAGGGCTTATTTTTCCCCCACACTCTGTGCTGAAATTAACTATGTGTATCACCATCAGTAGGAGCCATAACATTCATATTGTTTGTTTACTCTTTATTTCATGCAATTGCATGATGATCATGACAATTCACAGCTTCGTAGGAAGAAACATAGTCTTCAGCTTGCCTACAAATATACGGTTCATGAATTTTACTAGCAATTTAAATCTTCTCAATCTTAAAAAAATGAAAAAAAGATGATGACTCAAAGGTGAATTGAAGATAAAATGAGCTGAATTATCTTCCCTAATTCTCAGAGGAAGCGTTTCTTAGAATTTGTATGACTCCTGGACAGCGCTTCAGAGCACACAATACTGAACAATTATTATAATTATTATGACAAGCTGAACTAATATTCTAATTCAGTGTTCCTTAGCAAAACATTTTTCAAGGGTAGAAAATACTGATATTGCTCATCAGATCACTTATTTTACAATGTATTGCTGAAAGTTGGGTACACAGATTTGAGATATTGTTAAAGATATGGTTTTAATGCAGGTAATCGTATCAGAGCCATATTCATCCACAATGAAACTGTACAGCTATTACTATATGATCCTAAGATGCATGGAACAGCACGTCCTAAACTTAGAAACTATATTCCCAAAGAACAAGAAGTGTGGAGAGGAGTATGGTGGGTACAGAGAAATATGAATAACTGAAGGCAGAAAAATAAATCTTTACCTTGAAATTAGGCATTGTGATAATGCCTAACACTTCAGAAAATGCACAGCTGCAGAAGAGATCAAGATATCGATCCATTAGTGCCATCTGACGATGGTAAATTAGGAAGAACCTGGCAGATATCTGTTTTGGCATCTCTGATACCTTCTCATTTATTGACATTTTGACTTTTAAAATAAGTCACCAGTATCAAGTGGTTTCATTTAAATCTTTCTATCATGGCACTGAAATTAGAAAAATCTACCTGCAAGTGAGTTTTGTCTTTGATTTTTCCTGTAAATTCTGCAATCCAAATTTTCTCTTCCTGTTACAGTAGCTGGCTTGATTTCTTTGTATCTTCTCAACCGTAATAAAGAAAAGTTAAATAATTCCAAAAGACAAGATAAAAATACAAAGGCTTATGAGACTTAAGTTCTGTCCAGGAGGAAGAGATACATGATTTTCACAAGAAGATAAAGATACATGTCAACAACTCTCCAGGGCACAACGCCCTACTATGAAAGGAGTGTCTGCTTGGGATACTTTTTAAGAGATGTCCTACATACCTAGATAACTCACTGAAAGTATTTTTTTCTTTAGGACACGTTACCTTCCCCAACACAAACTTCCCAACAAATATTAAGATTTTTTTTTTATCAAAATTTAACATAGAATAAATACTGCTAGTTAAATGTTAGGATATAAACCACCCACCTATAGGTGTATATTTTGCACAAGCTATTAACATATTTTATGCCCATAGTGAATGAATCAATATCATTATGGAGGCAGCTCTTTATTAGAACTCTCACCTTTAAATCCAAATGAAGACCTTGCCTGATTGTACATGAGTTACAGTGGATTGTAATTCTTCTCTTCCTAATTAAACTGATTTTCTAATTTCATTTGATATGCAAAGGTTTTCATCATCCTCTGCAGTCCTCTGGTTTAACATTGATCTCCTAACATAGAAAAAGAGCAACAAAGAAACTAGGAAAAAAAAAGACTAGAATAGTGTGAGAATGCTGTCATTTCAAGCATCTTTACCACAACAATATTATAAAAACAATCAGTCTCTGAATATCGTCATTTCATAATGTGAAAATTTTAAGCTGCTGCAAGTCTTAGTTTAATAAGACCAAGACTGACATAGCTTTATCGAATACTAAAGCAACAAACAAACAACAACAACCTGCTCCTCAACATTCAGTATTTATGAAAGATTGTTTCTGTTCTTTCTCAACAAAAAGAAACTGTACTCCTTGTTCTTTATCTGAAAGACATTAGGGACAACATCTCATTTTTATCAGATATCTTACTGAGCCTTGGTTGTTATTTGCTGCAATAACCCAATATGCTACTCACATAGTATAAACTTATAAGCATAGTCTTATAAACTGTGCCACTTGTATTTGTGTCCAGGAAACTATCTTGTCTGAGTATGGGGAAAACAGAAATAAAAGGACTTTCCAATGGGAACGTGGCACTGTAACTGGAAAGCAATACTGCAGGCTACATAAAGTATCATTTTGTTTAGCATGGGTAATGACAGCAAGAAAGTCAAAACACCACAGGATTCAGAATTGAGTATAGACTTTTCAAAGGAAGCTTATGATTCCCAGATAGGCTTGTGCCAGTTTTTGAGCCAACTAGCTCAGGTATGTCTATGTATGCTGTAATCCAAGTTGTCCTATCAAAACAGGTATGTCCTCAACATGCAAAGTTAGGAAATGATCATCTCTAGATCATCTCCTGCAGCCATTATTGAACATAAATGTTCACAAAGAGCAATGAAACTACTCTCACAATGCACTTTTTGTGAGCTAGACTTGCTGAAATGTAATGCTTTGAGGATCCGTCTGACACAGAAAAGAATTTCTGTAGTCCCAGGAAGACACTTCAAGCCTTTTTAAAGTGGAATAAGAGCAAATTTGAAAAGTGAAACACCTGATGCTAAGCACCTGATGCCTACATCATACATGTTTTGCAGAGTTTTAACCTGTCTGATGTTATGAACTGAATGCCCATGAGCAGGTGTTAACCATTAAATGCACCCTTGCATCTCCTAGTTTTAGTTTAATCTTGAAGCAAACAAGTCCACAAGCTCTAAGACTGTTCTGTGAAACTAACTGAAAGACAGCATGTGGGAGTGACTGAGTGATATATTTCAGAAAATCAGTTCTGATGTGAACTAAAATGCACCCAAGAATTGCTCTGAATTTTTGTTTGTAAGAAAAAACAAATGACTCCCAAAGCAAAAAACAAAAAAGGAGGTGCAACAAGATGAATTCAAAAACTTGTATATAGGAATTGGCTCTTTTCCAAAAAAGCATAAGGAGGAGTGATCAATCAACAAACCCCTGCAATGCAAAATGGCTCCATCTTCCAAGAACAATGTGCTTGGAAGATGGAAGAACATAGGGAGTGACTGACTGTTGCAAGGAAAGACGAACTTATCTCAATACCAAGGGGAGTAGTGAGTAGCCTTTTTCTTACATAAATGACTTCGTCAGTGGATCAACTGTTTGTATCAGCTGAATGTGTCAACTGGTTGTGTAAGTGGCCTTACCGGAGCTAATTAATAGAGAGTACTGTCTTCCTGAGTTGGGTAGGCCAGCACAGGGAAAGCGGTAACACGACTTAGCCCAATGCAGGATATAACTGAATAACAAGCAACGTGAACATTGAAGAGAGCAATGGACTTGAGCTGGCTTCAACCTATTCTTCCTTCCTAGTGGTAGGGGATGCGCAGCTTCATGATGGTGAGCATGTAGAGAGACTGGTAATGGGAATGATATTTGTACTGTGATTCAGCTGTATGTTGCCATTGCTTTGTCGTGCTTGTATTGTGATTTCTGTACATTGCTTGTATCACTCTGTTAAATCAAAATCCCATGTCACGGTAAGTAAATTTGGTATTATAAGTTAAACCCTCTTCATGCAGGGGAGGGTTTCTCTGAAAGAATCTGCACATAGAGTATTGGTCTCTGACAGGAGGACAGAAAGCTTACAAGATGTTACTTCTTTTCCTCTGCTTGGTACGAATTTGGATTCTATCAGGGTGTCTTCAATAAGCCTGAGGCAGAGATAGCCATTTCTATTCTGATTTGAACCTCTTCTGAATTTCTCTTGTAGCATTATCCTCAATGTGATCATTTGCATATCTAAAATAATTGCAGCTTTGATTTAAATTTAAAAGGTACTTTTAAAGACTACAATTATACACACATATTGCTGCTCTACTATATTATCATCATCAATAAAAAGGTTCATTTACATCAACACCATGAAAGTCAAACAGGCACTCGTAGGAACAGTATAATGAATAAAAGAAAACTGCCTCAGCTGCTAATAGGAATAAAGCTTTGTCGTAAGAGTAGCCTCACTAAATCCAATAAAGTTTCATTTTACTTATCCAAATAACATCCAGATTAAAATTTTAAGTGGTTACACTGGATAATATCTAAAATATTCTTTTGAATTGTCAACTTTTTTTTCAGAATGCATTTGACTTTTAAAGATGTTAAATCAAAGGAACAAAGCAATTAATTACATGATTCTGCTTCTACTGTGGTTACATACATATATACATTAATCAACTCACTGCATGTTTTTAACAAAACTCTTCAAAATGGCTGGCAGCAAACTTACTGTGGAAATGTTCTTACCAGCTATTTTTGGGCATCATATTCACAGTCTGATACAATTATATAAGATATATAGAAGATTTTATAAATTACCACACTATTGTGGTAATGGCCATCTATTCCATTTTTCCTTATCCAGGGAGGGCAGTGGGGAATGAACATGGGAACATGCCAAGTGCAGGACTGTCCTTGCACTGGTGTATTTTTTACAGCTACAGGTCACCAGGGATTTTGGAACTAGAGACTGCATTTGGAATGCTGCATTTAACAGGCCCTAATAACTTGTCTTACCTATTTTGAAGTAATTTATATCTATAATTACAGGTTGTGTGGAAAAATACTTTTTTCTCTTTTAAGCTTGCTAACTGATAATTTCACTGAGTGGCCTTCTTGTGATTAATCATTCTCTATTTATCATCTTAATACCATTCATCTTTGTGTAGGCCTTATTCTATTGCCCCTTCATCTGTTACTTTTTCAGGTTGATTAATTCTATTCCATTAGTCCCTCCTGATTCCACCCTGAAATGTTTTTGTTTCATTTCCCTGTTCTGTTCTGCTGTATCTGAGTATCTGTTCTGCATGTCAGTGTCCCAAGCCATTTTCTGTGGTGTATGGTGGATCCATATCTAATTAAGAGACGGTGCATGGCAGAGCAATAGGCTAATGAACCATTATATAGGCTTGCTCTGAGCAAATCTTCAGTTGTTTAGTATTAGTGTCACAATGTGGGAGATTGAACAGAAAGACCATTTATTGACTAAAGTTTATACATTAACAACATTAAAAGCAAATAAACAAAACATTGACCATGAACAGCCCTAAAGAAATGTAATGAATACATGGAGATAAGTCTTAAAAACTGTCACTGACAGACAAGCTTTCTGTCATCACAAACAAAAGTCCTTCCACAATCTATGGAACCATCAGCATATGTTTGGTAAGAAGTATACATTGAGTTTAAGATGCATGGATTTGTACTGTGGATCCTTGTAGTTTCTAGGTGCTCACTTTCTTTATAGCTGTGTATTAAAAAAAAAGGCTTTATGCTGTCAATAAAGGCTCTATTAGCACAATATTTTCTGGTGCTTATTCATTACAATTTTATTATTAATGGTTTTACTTTTTAAATAGGTCAATGTTAAATAAAAAATCTTCTCTAAAGCTCCTCCAATTTTTTTTTCTCCTCACAGTCATATACACCCATGGAAACAGGTACATCTTCCACATAGTTTCTCACAGAAATCAGA